>ERZ779866.660-NODE-660-length-38423-cov-3.843463_pt1 | contig 38423 bp, 33 predicted proteins | sample MGYA00511248_ERZ779866 | MGnify/ENA primary metagenome ERZ779866 (study PRJEB29588, sample SAMEA2155758) | human gut metagenome | biome: human gut; feature: human-associated habitat; material: faeces | place: Denmark | collected 2008/2010 ... | reverse complement strand
TTTTTATTTATTTTATTTAAAATTTCATCTACATGCAAAAATATAAATTTCACAAATTATATGTCTGTTTTTGATTTGTCTTTTTACATACCAAAATTACCGTAAATCTTAAAAATGTGATGAAAGTACACAGCATTTACGATCTTAAAAAAGATTAAATTTAAGTTAATTTACTGAAAAAACAGATAATTATCTTTTTAACGGTGAGCCTCTAATTTGGTTTTCTTTTAGATAAAGCTGTTGTCTTTTTTGATATATGCAATTTGCTCCTTTAACTAAACTTTATCGTGAAATTTAAATATTACTCATGCACTACTAAAGAAAGCATATTTGCTTAAGGAGTCATATTTCATGAGAGCAGTTGTACTTAGAGGACCTAATCAGTTCGCTCCTGAGGATATTCCGGTACCGGAGATTGGCAACGACGAGATTCTGTTAGAGATGAAAGCTGCCGCAATCTGCGGAACTGATATGCGTATTTTGACCGGTAAGAAGACTAAGGGCGTTCGTTATCCTTCAGTCATCGGTCATGAGTTCTGCGGCATTATCGCTAAAGTCGGCGCAGACGTTAAAGGATATGAAGTAGGTGAGAAAGTCGCTGTAGCAAACGTTATCCCTTGCCATCACTGCAGCAGCTGTTTGCACGGTCGTACCAATGCATGCTTGAACCGTAAAGCTATCGGTTATGAATTTGACGGCGGTTTTGAAGAGTATATCCGTATTCCCGGCATCTGCATTGAAAACGGCAATGTCGTTAAGCTCCCTGACAGCGTTTCATTTGCTGCCGGTGCTTTGATTGAGCCTTTATCATGCTGCATCCGCGGTTTACGCAATGCCGGAACCGGCTTTAATGACGATGTCCTTATCGTTGGTGCCGGTCCTATCGGCTTATTCCACCTCCAGTTAGCCAAGATTGCAGGTGCTCGTAAAGTTATCGTCAGTGAGCCTAACGAGCAGCGTCGCAAAGTAGCCGCTGAACTTGGCGCTGACATCGTCGTTGATCCGATGAACGAGAACCTTGAAGAGATCGTAAAGCGTGAAACCAACGGTCTTGGAATGGACGTTATCGTCATGGCAATCGGTGTTCCTCCTCTTGTTAACCCGACCTTAAAGCTCTGCAAGAAGGGCGGTACCGTTAACCTGTTTGCTGGCTTTGCCGGCACCGGTGAGTGCAAGATTGAAGTCAACACCATTCACTACAACGAAATCAACGTAAACGGCAGCACCGCTTACAAGCTTGAGGATTACCTCGCTGCAGCTGAGATGATCAAGAGCGGCAAGATCGATGCTGACAAGATCGTTACCCATAAGTTCAAGATCGAAGACTTCCAGAAGGCTTACGACGTATGCGTAGCCGGAACCGGTCTTAAGGTAGTCATCGAGCCTTAATTTTAAAGACCCGATTTTAATTTTTTAAAAGTTTTGTTTTGTCACTAAGTAAAGAGGAAATTAACTATGGCAATGTTAGGTAAGGCAGTTCGCATGAGCCGTTTGGTCAACCCGAAGAGCAACAAGATGATGGCCATCACTGTTGACCACGCTATCTCCCGCGGTATTGCTCCTATGACTGGTTTGCATCACATCCAGGACACTATCGACAAGATCGTTGCCGGTCGTCCTGATGCTATGACTATGACCAAGGGCATCGCCGAAGACTGCATGTGGAAGCATGCCGGTAAAGTCTCCATTTTGATGAAGATCTCCAACTACTCTCCGGTTAATCCGACCAATGACATCGTTTTCGGCTCCGTTGACGAAGCAATTCGTATGGGTGCTGACGCTGTTTCTATGGGTGCTATGACTTTAGGTGACTATCAGGCTGAGCAGTTTGAAAGAATCGGCCGTATCGCTGACGAGTGCGCCGTAAGAGGCATGCCGTTAATCGGTCACGTATATCCGAAGGGAGAGAGCGTTCCTGTTGAGAAGCGTACCGCTTGGGAAAACATCGCTTACTGCTGCCGCAGCGCCTGCGAGCTCGGTATGGATATCGTAAAGACCACCTATACCGGTGATCCTGATTCAATGGCTAAGGTCGTTGCTTGCGTTCCGAGCCAGTTCCGTATCGTTATTCAGGGCGGTGACGCATGCAAGACCTTGGACGACTACCTCAAGATGACCCGTGACGCAATGGATTGCGGTGTCGGTGGCGTAACCATGGGCCGTTTCGTATGGGATTACAAAGACATTACCGCTTTGGTAGTTGCTCTTCGTTACATCATTCACGAAGGCTACAGCGTCAAGGAAGCCAAAGAATTATTGGCTCAGCTTGAGAACGATAAGAACTACGACCAGTTCTAATCATAATTTCGCGATAACTAAACATAAATAAGGAAGGACCCGCCAGTGAAAGCAATATATCTTTTGGGTGTAGACGTAGGAACATCGAGTATCAAGACCGTTATCCTTGACTCGAACGCCAAGGTCGTGGCGGAAGAAACTGATTTTTACCGCCTTATCAATCCAGATCAGGTGTCAATTCAGGTTGACGCGGCTGATATGTGGAGGGCTTTCATTAATTGTGTAAGCCATCTTATCAGCAGAAATAACGTTGATCCTGCATTGATCGGTGCAATCAGTATCTCCAGTTTATGCCCTGGACTTGCAGCGTTTGACGCTACAGGTAAACTGCTGGTGGATCCTATCATTTATTCAGACAGACGCAGTACTCAAGAAGCTGAAATTTTCCGCGAGAAAGTCGGCGATAAGCGTCTGTTTGAAATTACGGCCAACAGTGCTATGGCCGGCGCCATGTCCGGTACTTCGATGCTGTGGATAAAGCGCAATCTTCCCGAAATTTATGAACGTACTAAGTATTTCGGACATATAAATACCCTCATGGCTCAAAAGCTGTGCGGTAATTTCGCAATTGATCATTCAAATGCTTCTTACACTCTTTTATATGAAACCGTAGATCGCGGAATTTGGTCAGAAGAGTTATGCGAGAAGGTAGGTATTGATATTGAGAAGCTTCCTCCTTTGCATAAATCAACGGATGTCGTAGGTCAGCTTACCAATCAGGAATTACTTGATTTGGGCTTGCATCCTGATACCAAGATCGTCATCGGCGGCGGTGATACCGCCTGCGCAACTCTTGCAGCCGGTGTGGTCAAGCAGTGGGATGTTTGTGAATCAGTAGGTACCTCCGATGTTTTGACCGTTGCCGTTGAAAAGCCTTTGTTCTCTCCTAAATTCATTAACCGTCGTCATGTCGTGGATGGTGCATGGATTTATCAGGGTGCAATGTCTCATACCGGATCTTCTTATAAATGGATGTATGACAATTTCTATCAGGATTTTCAGGCATTAGCATCAGGATCCGGAAAGAAAGGTATGCTGATGATGAATGAAGATGCCGCCAAAGCCGCTCCCGGAGCGGATGGTCTTGTGTTCCTTCCTTATATGATGGGCGAGCGCAGCCCAGTGTGGGACGCTTACGCAAGAGGCGAATTCTTCGGTCTGTCATTAAAGACAACAAGACGCGAAATGAATCGTGCCGTTTTGGAGGGCTGTGCATACGGCTTACGCCAGATGTTCGATATTTGTGAAGAATTAACCGGTGAGAAGATAACGCATTTTTCATCAATCGGAGGCGGGGCAAAGAGCAAAGTTTGGGCCCAGATTAAGGCCGATATTACCGGTCGTGACATCACCGTTTTAGATATGAGCGATATGGCTCCTGTCGGAGCGGCTTTACTTGCAGGTGTCGGAGCCGGTGTCTTTAAGGATGTATACGAAGCTTCGGCGAAAGTCGAAAAAGCGGTTTATACAAAAATTAAGCATTCCGATGCCGATAAAGAAGTATATGACCGCCGCTATAAGGTGTATACAGGCCTGTACCCAAGGTTAAAAGATTTGTATCGAGTAAATCTCGGTATTAAAGAAAACTGATTTATAAACAACATAGCAGGAGAATCTCATGAAAAAATTTGTAGCCACCTTATTGGCCGCTTCTTTGGGCTTAGCTGTTGCCGGTACTTCAAGTGCAGCTACTTTGAACGTCAGCGTACCTGATGCCGATAACTCATACATCTACGCTGCCGCTCAGGAATTTACCAAGCGCGCAACCGAGTACTCAAACGGCTCCCTTGAAATGAAGGTCTTCCCGAACGGTTCATTATACGGCGGCGATGCTAACGCAGCTGTTTCTTCCGTCGGCAACGGCTCTTTGGATATCGTTATTTTGGCTGCTTCCTTATACGCAAGCTTCAACCCCGAATTCTACGTATTGTCAGTTCCTTATCTGTTTGATAACACCAAGCAGCTTCAGGACTATATCAACAGTGAAGAAGGCGTTAAGCTTTTCAACTCCGTTGAGGAAATGGGAATTACCTGCTTAGGCCGTTGGACTCGCAGCTTCCGTCAGGTTACCAACAGCAAGCACCCGATAAATCAGCCTGATGATCTTAAAGGCTTGGTTTTGCGTACTCCGAGTAACTCATTGTACGTTGAGTTCTTCAAGGCTTGCGGCGCTAACGTAACTCCGATGAACTTCTCTGAAGTTTATAACGCTTTGCAGCTTGCCACCCTTGACGGTCAGGAAAACCCGATCGACGTTCCTGCTACCAGCAACTTCTACGAAGTTCAGAAGTATGTTTCCATGACCAATCACATTGCTGATGCATGGGTTGTCGGCATGAACACCGAAAAACTTAAGAGCTTGTCAGAAGAAGAACAGCAGGCCCTTGCCAAGGCAGCAACTGAATGTCAGCAGTGGTATGTTGATTATCAGGCAAAGCGTGACGGCGAGATGTTGAAGCTTTTGACCGACAACGGTATGCAGGCTAACGAAGTATCTGCTGAAGGTATGGCTAAGTTTGTCGATGTTTCCAAGAGCCTCTATCCTGAGTTCAAGAAACTCGTCGGTAACGATGCCGTCTTTGATGCAGCCGTTAAGTTCTGCGGCAAATAATAATTACGATAATTTTCTTCTAAATAACTCGTTGATTTAACTAGAGATGCAAGGGAGTGAATTACTTCCCTGCATCCCTTTATCCCAAAATTGGCGGTTTTTGAAGAAATAAAAATAGTTATTTTTAGTTAGGGAGATAGTTTATGCAACGTAAACTCTCACGTTTCAGTAAATTTTTCGATGTTGTCGATAAACTCGAAGACATCGTTTGCGGCGGAACGCTGGCGGCTTTGCTGTTCATCGTTTTGCTGCAGGTAGGCGCCCGTTGGTGCGGCATCATCTTGGCATGGACGGAAGAAACCACTCGTTTCCTGTTCCTTTGGATGATGTTCATTGCTGTGGCTGCCGGTTTTAATCGCGCAGAGTCTGCTCGCGTGGTCGTATTAATTCAAAAATTCCCTCTTTCTGCACAGAAAGTTTGCGCTGCAGCATACTACATAGTATCCATCGCTTTCTTCTTTTTCATGCTTTATTACGGCACTGAGCTTTCCATGCAGAAGTTTAAATTCCATGAAATGGCAACAGCTTTGGCTCTTCCGATGGGCTTTATTATGATCAGCGTTCCCATCAGCGGTTTCTTAGGAATTATCGGAACCATTCAAAGTTATCTTGAGTATTCACATCTTGTAGCCACTGGCGGCGACAACAGCGAAATCGGTATGGAGGGAACTGTCAAATGAGTATGAGTGTTATTTTGCTGATCCTGTTCCTTGCCCTGATGGCATTCGGTATTCCTATTGCCATTTCCCTGGGTGCAGCCTGCGTTGCAGTACTTGTAACCATGAGTCCTATGCCTTTGACCATGGTTGTACAGATGATGTACAGTTCTATGAACAGCTTCATCATGGTGGCAGTTCCGCTCTTTATTTTGGCGGGCTCATTGATGGATGAAGGCGGTATCGCGGATAAGATTTATGATTTAGCCGATGCCTGCGTAGGTTGGATTTACGGCGGTTTAGGTCACGTATCCGTTTTCTGTAACATTATTTTCGGCGCCATGTCCGGTTCATCAGTTGCCGCTGTTGCTTCCATCGGTAAGATGAGTATTAACGCCATGGCTAAGAAAGGTTACCCTAAAGCTTACGGTGTAGGTATTAACCTTGCCGGCTGTATGCTTGCATCAGTTATTCCTCCTTCAATTTTGATGATTGTTGCTGCATCCACAGCAGGTGTTTCCATCGGTCAGGCCTTGATGGCAGGTCTTGTTCCCGGTATCTTCATCGGCGTTGCCTTCATGATTTACAACTATATTACTTGTAAAGTAAAAGGCACCGGTGAAAAGAGCGAGTTCAGCGTTCAGCGCTTGGGTAAGGCTTTTATTGCAGCCGTTCCGGCTTTGATGGTTCCGGTAATTCTCCTTGTCGGTATGTATAGCGGTGTTTATACCCCGACCGAAGGTGCCGGTATCGCAGCTTTCTACGCTATCTTAATTTCAATTTACGTCTACAGACGTTTGAAGTGGTCAGACATTCCTCGCATTGTTGCCAAGAATGCCCGTCAGACCGGTACCATCTTGTTCATCGCTATTACCGCAAAGCCTGCAGGCCAGATTTTTGAACTTGACGGTCTTCCCGGTCAGCTTGCCAACTTCATCGTCGGCATCTCTAATGATCAGCTCGTAATTCTGTTTGCTCTGTTTGTGTTCCTGCTCTTAGTCGGTATGTTCATGGACGCAACAGCCGCCATCTTCATTTTGGTTCCGATTTTGTTGCCGGTAATGGTTAAGATTGGCGTATCTCCGCTGTTCTTCGTTGTATTCCTTGTTATCACCTTGTCATTCGGACTTATCACGCCGCCTGTGGGAGTGTGCCTGTACGCAGCCCAAAACGTTACAGGTATGTCATTTGAGGCTGTCGTTAAGTCGGTAATGCCTTGGCTGTATTTGACCACCGGCGTATTGGTAATGTTCATATTCTTCCCTGAGATCATTACGGCTCCGGTAGAGTGGATGTTTAGCACTAATTAGTAATCTTCAGCTCGCAGTTTGTAAATAAAACTGCGGGTATATTAAAAGTGCAAAAATTTAAATAAGTGCTATTTAGGAGAATTCAAACATGAAAATCGTAGTGTTGGACGGATACACCGAAAATCCTGGTGATTTAAGCTGGGATGAGCTTGCAAAGCTTGGTGATCTTACCGTTTACGATCGCACTCCGGTAAATGATGAAGCCGAAATTATCCGCCGTATCGGCGACGCTGAAATGGTTTATACCAATAAGACCCCGATTTCACGCCGCGTGATTGACGCTTGTCCGAACATGAAGTTTATCAGCATGCTCGCCACCGGTTATAACGTAGTGGATTATGCTTACGCTAAGGAAAAGGGCATTCCGGTAACCAATGTTCCTACCTATGGTACGGCTTCAGTAAGCCAGTTCTCAATCGCTCTGCTGCTTGAAGTTTGCCATCATATCGGACACCACGACGCTTCCGTACATGCCGGAAATTGGGCCAAATGCATCGATTGGTGCTATTGGGATTATCCGCTTATTGAGCTTGACGGTAAGACTATCGGTATTATCGGTTTTGGCCGTATCGGTCAATCCGAGGGCAGAATTGCCAAAGCTTTAGGTATGAAGGTTCTTGCATACGATCTTTATCCTAATGATTCAGGCCGTGTCATTGCCGATTATGTAAGCCTTGATGAGCTTTACGCTAAGGCAGACGTTATTTCTCTGCATTGCAATCTCACTCCTGAAAATACCTGCATGATCAATAAAGATTCCATTGCCAAGATGAAAGACGGCGTCATTTTGATTAATAACGCCCGCGGTCAGCTTATCAATGAGCAGGATGTTGCCGATGCTCTTAACAGCGGCAAGATGGGAGCTGCAGGTTTAGACGTTGTTTATACCGAGCCTATTAGAGAAGATAATCCTTTGCTTAAGGCTAAAAACTGCATTATTACTCCGCATATTTCATGGGCTCCTAAAGAAAGCCGTCAGCGCATCATGGACTGTGCAGTGGAAAATGCCAAAGCATATATTGCAGGTTCTCCTATTAACGTGGTTAACAAGTAAGACCAATGAAGAAATGTATTGTCATCTCGGACTCTTTTAAGGGGACGGTATCCAGTCTGGAAATTTGCGAAATCGCAAAGCAATCCATTCCGCGATTCTTTCCTGAATGTGAAGTGATAGCCCTTCCGGTTGCTGACGGCGGTGAGGGTACTGTTGAATGCTTTGTCAAGGGAATTAATGCCGAGCCCGTTACCGTATCGGCAACGGGTCCTTTGGGTGCTTCTCTTGACGCCGTTTATGCTCGTCACGGCAATCAGGCAATCGTGGAGATGGCAAGCGTTGCCGGTCTTCCGCTTTTACACAATCATCTTGATCCGATGAACGCGACTACTTTCGGAGTCGGACAGTTGATTCGCCACGCTATAGAAAACGGCTGCACGGAGATCTTGTTGGGCCTTGGCGGCAGCTGCACTAACGACGGCGGCTGCGGTTGTGCTGCAGCGTTGGGGGTTAAGTTCTATGACAAAGATAATAAGAGCTTTATTCCTACAGGCGGTACGTTAAGCAATATTTGCAAAATTGACTGCACTGATGCACGGAAGCTGTTAAAGGGTGTTCAAATCACGGTTATGTGCGATGTTGAAAATCCTTTGTACGGCCCTACCGGAGCCGCATATGTTTTCGGACCGCAGAAGGGCGCAGATGAAAAGATGGTTCAGGAAATCGATGCAGGCTTACGCCGTATGGCAGAAGTTGTCGAATCTGAACTTCACAAATCTGTTGCTCAGATTCCGGGAGCGGGAGCTGCCGGCGGTATGGGAGCAGGATGCATCGCGTTCCTTAATGCAAAGCTCAAATCGGGCATTGATGCGGTTCTTGATATGGTTGAGTTTGATAGCCGTATCGAGGGAGCTGATTTGGTTATCACCGGAGAAGGACGCATTGATTCTCAAAGCGTTCACGGTAAGGTGATTTCAGGAATCGTCAAAAGAACCAGAGTTAAAAATATTCCGCTTATGGCAATTGTCGGCTCAATTCATCCGAGCGCTGTTGAAGCATACGATTTAGGTGTTACCGCAATGTTCGGTATTGACCGCGAAGCGGTGGCATTTGAAAAGTATGCCGATAGAAGCGCTGAGAATTATCGACAAACCCTTGAGGATATTTTAAGACTCTTAAAGGCAATGAAAGATCGCTGGCAGAAATAGCCGACGCTTTTTCAGATTTTTGCCGCCTGGCGATATTTTGTCGGTTTTGTCAGAATCGTAGGCGGAATTTTTTAAGGGCACTTTTTACTTAAATAACAATAAAAAGCTGCAACAGCAGCGTGACACCGATGCCAAGCATTGGACCAATTCATTTTAGTCTTTGTGTGTGGGCTTTGAATTGATTTTCAGCTTGCATCGGTTTTTTTATTCCTAAAAAGTGTGTTTTTACCGATGGCCTATAAAAAGAAAATAAACGCTCAAGAGTCTGAGGCAATCAGAAAGCTTGATTATATGATTGAACTTTTCGTCAATATTTTAAAAGTTCAATTATGTATCTATGATACTGAACGTAAGTTCATAAAATCCATTTCTGATTTGACTGATGAAGAAAATCCTTTACTTACCGATGCAAGCTATCGCGAGCACCTCTTGGATCGTGCCGAAAATGATAAGGTTTTTGTCGAAAGCGATTTTGAGAATGTGATTTACGGCGGCATGCTTATCGAAGATCGAATAATTATTTTCGGACCCTTGGTAGTCGGCAGCAAAAATGAGGAAATAAACAGACTGCATTCTTTAAGACATAATTGCAGGCTGTTCTCGATTCAAAATTGTGATTTGATAACCGCTATAAGCGCGCAGATGATGCTTTATTCTGCTTTTAATGATTTTTATCCTTCTCTTTCTACAATTATTCAGAGCGCATTTTTAAATTTAAAAGCGGTAGAGCATATTGATGAACGCGTAAGTGAGATTGTAGTAGAACAATTTGAGACTAATCAGCCTTTAGCATCTCTCAGCATGGAGACGGCTATTTTAAAAGCTATAGGCGATGGAGATATTAAGACATTACGCCATTGTCAGGATCAAGCTTATCATTTTAGAAATTTTGCTTCCTCAGATCCGGTTCGTGGTGAAAAAATTCGTTGCTTTGTTGATGTTTCTTTATCGGCACGTGCTGCCATCATGAGCGGAGTGAATGAAGGCGAAGCTTTAATTTTGGCTAACTCATATGTTAGGGAAATTGAAGAAGTGCGTTCAGCGCAGGAGGCAATGGCATTAAAATTACAGGCACAGCTTAAATTTGCTCAAATGGTAAGTGATCTTAAAAGCGGTAAAGATTCCGATTCTGAGTCAAACGTTGTAAGCAGTGCCGACAAGTCAACGCTTAAAAAGCAAAGGATGCTGACCCAGATTAAAAATTATATCCGTCAGAACATCAATTCACGGATGAGTCTTGATGATTTGTCCGATTATTTTAATGTGAGCAAAACATATTTGCAGATGCTGTTTAAAGATCAGGAAAACACCACGCTTATGCGCTATATTCGTTCCGAGCGCATCAAGATAGCCAAATTGATGCTCAAAACTACGGATTTACCGCTGGTGGAAATTGCCGGCTATTTGAATTTTTGTTCACAGTCTAACTTCACAAAAGTGTTTAAGCAGCTAACCGGCATGACTCCTGAGTGTTATCGTCTTGAAAAGAGCAAGTACACTGCTCCTTTGGTATCTAAAGATTAGTACGGTTATTCTGGTTTTAAGATCCTGCGCTTAAACGATCCGTTTTCCACCTCAATACAGTCAAATCCGCCGTCCAAGGCGGATTTGATGCCTAAAGGTCCGTCTTCAAACACGACGCATTCACTTGGTTTTACATTCAGAAGTTCTGCAGCCTTTAAAAACGTATCAGGAAAGGGTTTGTGTCTTGTTACTTCACTGGCACTGACCGAAGCGTCGACGCAATCGGTAAGATTTAAGAGTTTTAAGATTGTATCTACGTTTATCCTTTGCGTACCGGTACCGACCCCGATTAATTTGCCAGAAGCTTTTGCGTCCCTTAAAATTTTCTCAATCGGTTTGAAAGTATGAAGCTTATCAAAATGAGAGCGATAAACCTCAACTTTCCGGGCAACGAAAGCATCAACATCGTTTATGTGAAGTCCGTGATTGTTAAAGTACATTACTACGTCTTTACTTGACATGCCGCCTAAGTCATAGATGATTTGAGGATCAATGGTATAGCCTCTTTCTTTATATACCGTAGTCCAAGCAATGACGTGCAGCGGCATTGAGTTGATTAGTGTTCCGTCCAAATCAAAAATAAGGGCTTTATAGCTGCTTAAATCAGGGAAAGAGTCCATTTAAACCTCGAAGGTTAAAAATAAAATAAAGGCACATTTAGTTAATTTGAGTATACTCTATATTTGTTATGAACAAATAATTTGAAAAAGTATGGACGCAAGAAAAATATCCTGTGATTGCCTTATAGTCGGAGCAGGCTCTGCCGGCATCGAAGCGTACAAGGCGGCCAAACAAAACGGTGCGCAATGTATTTTGGTGGAATCCGGACCTTTGGGTACGACAGCGCATCGTACCGGAGATATTCCGTCATGTCTTTTATTTGCGGCTGGAAAAGCGGCCCATACCAATGCTGATGCCGAAAAATTCGGGCTTAAGTTTAAAAATAAGGCAAGTTTTGATAAATCAAATGTCTTAAATTCTTTGCGAGCGGCTAGGGCCCAATCAACTACCGAGGTTTTGTCTTTTTTATATAAGATACCCGATAATGAAAGAATTATCGGTAAAGCCGGGTTTATCGATGCACACCATGTACATGTCGGTGAGAATTTGATTATTGAATTTAAAACCGCAGTAATCGCTACCGGTTCTACTCCTGTTATTCCCTATGAACTCGGTAAATTGGGCGGGATTTTAACTACAGATGAGTTTTTTGAGACCGACAGGATAAAAAACAGTATAGCCGTGTTCGGTTCGGGACTTGTTGGTTTGCGTTTAGGTCAGGCTTTGTCTTATTTAGGTGTTGACGTTACTGTTTTTTGCGATGAGAATTTATGGCTGTTGACTGATGAAACGGTTATCGCCAAGACTCGAGAACTGTTGAGAAAAAGCGTTAAGCTTTCGGTCAATTCCAATATTACGGCAATTGAAAAGCACGGTGATCTTTACGGTATCTATTATCTTGATGAAAATAATTTTGAAAATTTCATTACGGTAGAGCAAATCATTTCTGCAGGCAGCCGTTATCCTAAAATTGACGGCATGAAGCTTAGAGATATAGGAATAAAGTTAAGTCCTTTGGGCTTTATTGATGTTGACGAGAAAACCTTACAGACTTCCATTCCGCACATTTTTGCAGCAGGCGATGTTATAGGACCTAAGATGTCAACGAATTTAGCTAAGGAAACCGGAAGAGTTGCCGGATTTAATGCTGCAAAACTTCCGCATAAACTTAGCATGAACAGTTCTGTCGCCGTGCATGTGCTTCCGACCGAGCCTTCTGCCGCTATAGTGGGTCTTAGTTTTAATGAGGTTAAAGAGAGAGCAAAACTCGGTTTTCATTTTGTTATCGGCGAATCGCATGCCGATAAAGGCATTTATCGCTGTGAACATAATGATCAGGGACTTATAAGACTTTATTGTGATTTACAGAATCATTGTATTTTAGGCGCGGAAATGTGTGCTCCGCAATGTGATCATTTGGCGCATTTTTTAGCTTTGGCAATTCAAAAGAAAATGACGGCAGATGAATTAAGTACTTTCGGCTTTTTCCATTTAACTTATGAAGAAGCGTTAAATGATGCGGCCAAGTCGGCGCTTAAAGCAATAAATCAAAGAAAAGGAACTAATTATTATGCCCGTTCATAATGGAAATAAAGAGAAGATTTTAGTATTGGCATCAGGCAATGCCGGTAAGGCCCGTGAGTTTGCAAAACTTCTTGAGCCTTTGGGATATACCGTAAAATTACAAAAAGAATTTAATGTTCAATCTCCTGAAGAAGACGGTTTATCTTTTGTAGAAAATGCATTGATAAAAGCACGATATGCAGCAGCTTGCACGGGATATCCTGCTATTGCTGACGATTCCGGTATTTGCGTTGATGCTTTAAACGGAGCGCCCGGTATATATTCCGCTCGTTTTGCAGGAGAACACGGAGATGATAAGAGTAATAACGAAAAACTACTTGCTCTTTTAAAGGATGTTCCTTTACCAAAGCGCACGGCTTTTTATTTTTGTGCTTTAGCTTTAGTTAGGGATAAAGATGATCCTGTTCCTCTTATCGCTACCGGAAAGTGGTGCGGAGCCGTGGGATTTAAAGAACAGGGAAGCGGAGGCTTTGGCTACGATCCTTTATTCCTCGTGACTGAGCGTAATTGTACGGCAGCGCAGCTTCCCGAACAGATTAAGAATTTAATTTCCCATCGTGCCCGAGCGATGATGAAACTTAAGGCGATGCTGCATCAAAATGAGCTTTGAGTTTCTAAAAGAAAATTATACGGGTCTTTATATTCATTACCCTTTTTGCCTGCGCAAATGTCCTTATTGTGACTTTAACTCTTACGCAAAAGGGAGGAATGAGAATCAGGATGAATTGTATTTTTTACGGCTAAAAGAAGATTTTTCATCCTGGATGCCGAAAGTAAAAGACCGTAAATATATTTCGGTGTTTATAGGCGGCGGAACTCCTTCTTTATGTGCCCCCGGTTTAATCGGAGATTTTATTGATTTTATCGCTCCTTTTTTAACTAAAGACTGTGAAATCACGATCGAGGCAAATCCGGGGACTGTCGAACTTAATAAATTAAAAGATTTTAAAACCGCGGGCGTTAATCGGTTAAGTCTCGGCGTACAAAGCTTTAATGACGTCCTTTTAAAAAGGATAGGGCGAATTCATGATGCGGCAACAGCCAAAAAAGCTTGCAGCGATGCTGATAAATGCGGCTTTTCTGCATTTAATATCGATTTGATGCACGGACTTCCTGGACAAAGTTTAGAAGAGGCTTTATCCGATATTAAAACAGCGGCCGCCTTTAACTGTACGCATCTTTCATGGTATGAGCTGACTATTGAAGAAGATACTTATTTTGGAACGCATACTCCGATCCTCCCGAGTGAAGATGAGCTTTATGCAATAGAGGAAAAAGGTTTCCCTTTGCTTAATTCATTAGGTTTTAATCGTTATGAAGTCTCAGCTTTTACCCGTGATAAACATTGCGTGCATAATGAAAACTATTGGCGTTTTGGGGATTACGTGGGAATTGGAGCGGGGGCCCATTCTAAGTTTTTTGACGGAAATAAAACAATAAGAAAAGCCTGTCCGGCACTTCCTTCTGATTATTTAAAGGGAGATTTCGGCAAGTTTTATACCGTAGATGAGACAGATATTCCTTTTGAATATATGTTAAATCGCCTGCGGCTTTTTAACGATATTAAAACTTTTGAATATAAGCTTCATACGGGACAGGATTTTTCTTTAGTAAAACACGTTTTGGATAAAGCTGCGGCATTATCTTTAATTGAATTTAAAGATGATGAAACATATTGTGTGACAGCGTACGGAAGACAAATGTTAAATGATGTTTTAGAGATGTTTTTACATTAAAATCAAAGTACAATGAAATTGTGGCGGTAAAAAGAGAGACTCAAAATGCAAGAAGTGTATGACCAAATTTTAAATGATAAAAATGCGCCGCAAGGCAATGTGCAAAGTAATTTAAAATGCGCTTTATATTTGGTTTTATGTCTTTATAAGATTAATTTTAATGACGTAAAATCTTTAAGCCTCATGTCTTATCTGCTTTCGTCGGTAGGTTACAAAGGCTCGCTTCTTAATGTTACAAAAGAACAGTATGAGACTCTTGCGCGGGAATTGGTTGATGAAGGATCTCTTGTTTCAATAGAAGATTATTCGGCATATTCGCGTCCTAGTGCATTAAAAGAGTTTGTTGCCAAAATTCGTGCGAAAAAACTTAATACCGCCGGCGTTGATGATTTTATCTATTATATTGAAGATGATAAAGGCAAAGAATTTTCTTTAATCACTAAATTTGCGCTGCTGCCGGGTGATGAGGCTAAAGTAAAAGCCAATTATGACAGCGGCAAAGCTTATGTTTTTGAATTAGTGACGAAAAGAGCTGCGGTCATCGGCAGAATGCAGCAGCTTAAGAAAAATCATATTGAACTTATTCCTGATGAACCGAATTTAGGCTTTATTCATTTTGTGTTTGAATCTCCTGAAGCAGTGGGGGATGCATTGCCGGGCGACATCGTGATTGCCGAAATTACTAAGCGACAGGTGTTTTCATGCCTTATTAAGACGCGAAAGGTAGTAAAGGATTTAGGATCTTTAAATGACAAGATAATAAGAGCAATTATAAAACACGATATTCCTAATTCCTGGCCTGATAACCTTATCCGCTCATTAAGCCGTGTACCTAGCGTTGTAAAGGAAGAAGAATTAAAAGGACGCGTCGATGTAAGAGATCTTCCTTTGGTCACAATTGACGGAGAGGATGCGCGTGACTTTGATGATGCAGTTTACGCAAGGGAAGAAGAAAAGGGTTGGACTCTTTATGTCGCGATTGCCGACGTTTCTTATTATGTTAAGCCGGGAACTTTGCTTGATAAAGAAGCCCTTTTGCGCTGTAACTCGGTATATTTCCCGAATTATGTAGTTCCGATGCTTCCTGAAAAATTATCAAACGGTATTTGCTCGTTAAATCCTAACGTTGATCGCATGTGTATGGTATGCGAACTTAGTATTGATAATAGTGGCAAGACCAAAAAATACGCATTTTATCCTGCGGTGATGAGGTCGCATGCAAGACTTACTTATACAGAAGCTTGGCGCATGATAAGCGAGCAGTCTTGTGAATTTGACGAACATAAGCCTTATATCCATGATTTAACCGTTTTGCATGATTTGTATAAGGTTTTGCGTAAAGCTCGTGATAATCGTGGTGCAATCAATATAGAAAGCGAGGAAGTTAAATTTATCTTTAATGAAAATCTTGAGATATCAGGTTTAACTCCGGTCGTAAGAAATGACGCTCATATGCTTATTGAAGAGTGCATGATTGCGGCAAACGTTGCAGCCGCCGAGTTTGTAAATTCGCGCAAAGCTCATACTTTGTATCGTATTCACGCCAAACCTACGGAAAAGAAGCTTACCGCGCTTAAATCTTATTTAAGCCGCATCGGTTTGGAATTGCCGGGCGGCGATGATCCTTCATCTATGGATTATGCCCGTTTTGTTAAGCAAATAGAAAAGCGTGAAGATAGTAAGATCATAGGTGAGCTTTTACTTCGCAGTTTGTCAAAAGCCGAATACAGCCCTGATAATATCGGGCATTTCGGTTTGGCTCTTGAAAAGTATGCGCATTTTACTTCGCCTATTCGCCGTTATCCCGATTTGCAGCTGCATCGTGTTATAAAGCATTTGCTTGAAAAAGAGAAAAAACGCGATTGGGGAAAAATCGGCGCTCGTGCTTATACCAAGGAAGAATTGCAGATTTTAGGTACGCGCTGCTCAGAGCGTGAGGTCGAAGCGTTTTATGCAGAGATGGACGTTGACGCCGATCTTAAATGTGAGTATTTAAAGCAGTTTATCGGACAGACTTTAGACGGAACGATTACAGCCTGCACTAAATTCGGTATTTTTGTTCGTTTAAACGATTTTTACATTGACGGCATGATTCACATTGCTTCTTTTGATGAGTTCATGACCTTTAATGAGCGTTCGCAGACCTTACGCGGAGGAACCGGCAGAGTCTTTGCCGTAGGAGATAAGATAAAAGTTATCTTAGCCGGCATCAATACTGATGAGCATAAGATTGAGTTGTTCCCCGATACTCGTGAGAATCGTATCATGATTCAGAGTACGGCAGGTAAAAAGAAAACCAAGAACAAGAAAACACAGGAAAAAGCTAAAGTAATAAAAAAAGCCGTTGATAAAGATGCGTTTTTTAAGTCAATTGCCGATATCACAAGAAATCAGGCTGCGACTGCGGAGGATGCCGTATTAAGAGAGGAGGAAAAACCTAAAAAGAATCTTCCTTTAACTCAAGAATTCGGTGATGAAATGCTTTTAACCGGAAGAGAAGATCATAAAAAGCATGGGAAAAGACATAAGAAAAAGGCTAAAAGTCAGAAAAGTGCCTCCGGCAGTAAAAACGGTAAAAAGAAGCGTAAAAAGTGATTTTTGAGTTTTGTTTTTAACTAAGAATGGCAGAAGAAGTGTTAAACTTTACTGCCTTTCTTTTAGGTCACAAGATTTTAAATGGGAACAGAAAATGATACGTAGAAACGGTAAGCAGAATCGTGAATTGGTGTATGGCGTGAATGCTGTGGAAGCCGCTTTGGAGACAGCACCTGAAAAAATCGTCAGCGCTTTTATAATTAAAGGACGTGAGGATGATAAAAGAATTTCCCGCATTGTTTCTTTGATGAATAATTATGGGATTAAAGTGCAAACCGCGATGCGTCATACTTTGGATGAAATAACCGATAATGGCGTACATCAAGGTGTGGTTATTGAGATGATAGCAACTCCTCCTAAAAATGAAGGTGATCTTGAGGAACTGCTTGATACTCTTGAAAATCCGTTTTTCCTGGTGCTTGATAGTGTGACTGATCCGCGTAATTTAGGTGCAGCTATGCGTTCGGCATGGGCAGCAGGTGCTCATGGAGTGATTGTTCCCAAAGATAAATCGGCATCTTTTTCTCCTGCTGCCCGTAAGGCTGCGTCAGGCGCTGCTGATGTTCTGCCCCTTTTTGCCGTGACCAATTTGGCAAGAACGCTTGAAATGCTAAAAGATCGCTTTGTAAGAGTGATTGGTATGGACGGAGCGGCGACGGATAATATTTATGCAACAGATTTAACCGGTCCTCTTGCTATCGTTATGGGATCTGAAGAAAGCGGAATGCGTCGTCTTACCCGTGAAAAATGCGATGATATAACAAAGATCCCTATGGCTGCAGGGGTTGAAAGTCTCAATGTCTCCGTCGCGGCCGGAATTGCATTGTTTGAGGCGCTAAGACAAAGAAATAGATACTGATTTGTTAGAAAATCCCGTAAAAGTAGATATGTTTACGGGATTTTCGGTCGTTTTATAATTTAGGGAAAAGTTTGGGATCTTTGGGTTGTACTGTTTTTATAAATTCTTTGCCCTGATCTAATTCACTACCTATGACATTAATAGCGGAAAATTGTTTACCGTTATCGCAGAAGTAATAAACTCCTTTTACCTGATCATTGGCAAAGGTTGCTTCATAATAGCCGTCTTTTTGCTGCATCGGCTCAACTTTAAAACCGCTGTTTTTCATATTTGTCATAGTTTGTTCGCCGGCCGTTTTAGCATCCATTCCGTTTTCAACTATGGCTATAGTGACGTAGCTTCCGTCTTTTGTATTAATATACATGGAAACGTCGGCTCCTTGTTGGCTATTCATTGCTTGCTCTGCCCATGCGTCAGTCAAATCGACTTTAAAGTAATTATTCTCAGAAGTTTTTGCAACGGATACACTGCAAATGCAGGCAGATGCAATAATTCCTAATATAAGTTTTTTAAGCATAATTGTTCCTTTTTAATCTGTTCATTTCGAACAGCTTCACTTTAGTACGGTAGTGTTAACTAATAGGGAAGCATTAATTAAAATTGTGATTGGCCTATCAAAAATAATTTTTAACAATGGTTCTTATATATTAATTGCACTTAAATAGAGAAAACTGCTGTCTTTACCGGAGGCTTTGATATGATGTCGTTTAAAGACGCGGTTATAACCTGTGTAAAAACAAAGGCTTTTACACTGCAGGGAAGAGCTCAGCGTTCAGAGTATTGGTGGTTTATTTTATTTTATATAATTGTCGGAATTGTCGCTAATATTTTTATTGTTATTCCTATAATTGGTTCGATTATATATTTGGTTATATCTTTATTGTTGTTTATTTTTTCCGTTACGGTCAGTGTTCGCCGCCTGCATGATTTAAACCGCAGTGGTTGGTGGTTGACGGCTCCTTACGGTTTGGCGACTTTAGCTTTGATAGTATTATTGGTAAGTTTGTTGACAATGACTGATATGTCAATTCTTGCCGCAGTTTTATGCTTTGTCGCTGCTGCGGCCTTTTTGGCTTTATTTGTCATGATGGTTTTTAAAGGGACTGCGGGACCGAACCGTTTCGGGGCCGACCCTTTAGACAGAGGAAGCAATACTTAATTGTATTTGCAACGTTAAAAATAGTGCTTGCTGTTGTTTGGATTGTAGTATCTAATTGTTATTCTAAGTATAGAGTATCGTCTTGTCAGGCATATCGGCAGAACTGAATATTTGCCGATATGGCTGGTGGTTTAAAATTATTTTCTTGTACATCCTGATCCTTTGATGGTTGAATAGCCGCCGGCTAATTTTTGCACTTCAATTTGAGTTCTTATTCTTTCTTTTAATTTTGCTACATGTGAAATTACTCCGATAAGTTTACCTTCCTTTTGCAATGAAGCGAGAGTATCAAGAGCGCTTTCAAGGGCTTCGTCATCAAGCGTACCGAAACCTTCATCAAGAAAAAGAGAGTTTACCTGAACATTTTGGCTTGCCATTTTGGAAAGACCCAAGGCAAGGGCCAGACTTACCAAAAATGTTTCACCTCCTGAAAGATTTGAGGTAGGGCGATGACTGCTGAATTGATATAGATCAATAACGTCAATTTCAAGCGGTCTTTTTTCATCATCGCTTACACAAAGCTTGTAGCGATCAGTAAGTTTTGTCATCTCATGATTGGCAAGAGAAATTAGATATTCAAGAGATATATTCTGGACAAATTTACGGTATTTTTTACCGTCGGCAGTTCCTATAAGTGTGCAAAGACGATGATATCTTGTATAAAGTTCTTCTTGTTTTTTATATTCTTTTGCTTTTTCAGCGAATTTTTTGGCATTATCAAAATGTTTTTCAATAACGGAACGCAAATATCCCTTTTGTTCGCTTAGTTTATTGAGTGCGGCTTTATTATTTTGAAGTTTTAGTGTTAATTCTTCTTCGTTTTGCTTTAAATCCGGATCGTCTGACATTGCGTCAATTAGTTTTTGATTTTCTGTAATTTTGGTAGTAAGCGACAGCAAGAGATTTTGAAGATGTTTTTGTTCATTTATAAGTACGTTAAGATCTTTATCGTCAATTAAAGCGTGCTCAAAATCTGCAACATTTAAGAATTGATGAGCTTGAAGTGCATTTGTGAAAGCATTTTTATCAATGGAATATTGAGTGCTGAGTAAAAGACGGTTTTTTTCTTTGACGGTTAAAGATCCTTCTGTTTGAGCTAAATGCGAGGAGATGTTTTGTAGGTTATTTGCAATTTGTTTTATTGCACCTTCCAAATTTACCAAAGCTTCATCAAGCTCAGTTTGATAAGTTTTGACATTGTTATTGCCAAAAAGATTGAAGCGCTCTTCTTTAACCAAAGAAAGCATCTGGTCTTTTTTGGCATGCTCTTTAGTAATATCGTTTAACTGAGTTGCAATTAAATGTAATTTTGCAGTTTCAGCGTCATTTATGCTTTGTTTTTCAGCAATTTTTTGTCTGCAAATTTCCTCTTTTTGTTGATTCTTTTTGTAGTCATCGTTTTTATTTTGTAAAACTGAAATGGCACTAGTAAAGTTTTTTAGATATTCATCAAAACGTTCATTTTTATCAATTTTTACCCGGTGATTTGAAAATTCATGGCTTAAAACATGACATTTTTCATCAATTTCTTGTTTTAAATAAGAAATTTCATTGTTGAGAACTGTATGGCGAGAACTTTTTTCATTGATCTCGGTGTTTATTACGGCACTTTGTTGTCTTTGAGTGTTAACTTGTGTTTGAATTTTAGAAATTTGATTCAAGAGTTTTTGTTTCTCATCATTGATGTTATCCACATTTTTGATGATATTTTGTATATGTGAAAGAGAAAAAGAAAATTTATCTTTAAGATCGGATATGTTGCTTTCGTTATATACGTCTATGCCTTTTATATTTAGGATAGACAGCAGTTTTAACAGCGTCTTTTCTTTTTCTTCTATAACAGTTTGTTGATTGGCTATTTCTGTTTGTAATGTCTGTTTTTGTTTATCTTTGTGTTCAATATCGCCGCTGATTTTTATAAGTTGAATATTTTGTGTGCGACTGTCTTTTTCAAGAGCCTCATATCTTTCTTTAAGATTGTTAAGTTCAATTTCATCCTTATCTGTCCAGGGAATTAAGTCAGATGCATACGGATGAACGGTGCTGCCGCACAAAGGACACGGCTCCCCTTCTTTAAGCTGATGTCGCTGCTCATCAAAAGTCATAGCCTTTTGTTTTAAGGTGAATAAAGTTTCTTTTAGCTTTAAATCCTTTTGCAGTAACAATTGCTCGTTGCTTTTATCTTTTAGTAGTTGAGATATCTCACTTTGATTTTGAGTAAGTTTTGAAATGCCTAAAATAAGTTCATTAAGTTTTGAAGAGTCTTGATTATGTTTTTTGTAAGCGTCAAGAAGTTTATCTGAAGCGTTAATTAACGCTGAATAATTTTCGGCAGACTGTCTGTACTCTTGGACACTTTTCCCCTCTAGCAATGCTGCAAGCTGCGTGTTAACTGATTGTTCTTTATCATTTAATTTTTTTAGCTCTGTTTCATTTTTCTCTAAAGAGACAGTGTTTTTTTCATTTTCTTCAGAGAGTTTTTTTATTGCAGTATCTAAGGCGCTGCTTTCTTGAACTTTGTCGGTTAAATCTTTATAAAACAAAGTATTAATTTGTTCAAGCTTATTTTGCAGTACAGAAATGACTTCAGGAAGCGTTGCGTCAATAATATGCTCTTTTAAGTATTCAGATAACTTTTTGTGCTCGCATTGCAGCTTTAGTAAAGATTTATTATTGTTTTCTATGGATTTTTTACAAATGTTTTCTTTTTCTATTAAATTTTCTTGACTGTTTTGTAATTGATTTAGTTCGCTTGTTCCTGCTTCAATCTTTGCATCAAGTTCAATTACTTTATCTGAAACTTTCTTAAAAGCGGCTGCTTTTTCTTTTTGCTTTAAAAATGCTGCGTTCTTGCTTTTAAGATCAGTCTCTAATGTGTTTTTGTTTTCTTTAAGTGCAGATAATGTAGTATTTAAAAACTCAATATCATCATTAAGTTCTTGTATGCTTTTTTCTTTATCTTTCAAACTAAAATAGTCGTTTTTGATTAAATTAGCTTGTTGCGCATTGTAAATTTTTATTTCTTTAGGTTTAAACTCGGTAAATTTTGCAGAAAGAGATTCTTGTTCAAGGTTAAGAGCTTGAGCTGAGTTTTTTGCCTTGTTAAATTCGGTAAATTTATTTAAGGTCGTATATAAATATTGATTTTCTTTTTCCAGAAGTTTTACTTTTTCCGTAATTTCATTTACGGCATTTTCTTTTTCCTTTAATTCTGCTTCATTAAGAATCTCAATATGTTCAAGAGATTCTTTGAGGCTTTCTAAAAGTAGTTTAGCTTCTTTATCTTTTTGATAGACAAATTGAGATATTTGTGAATAGATAGCTGTCCCGGTGAGTTTTTCAAGAAGCTCGGAACGTTCATTGTCATTTGATTTTAAAAAGTTAGCAAAATTACCTTGCGCAAGGAGCATGGATTTAGTGAACTTGTCAAAATCAAGACCGGTAATTTCTGCAACTTTGTTAGGGACGTTGCGTCCTGAAGCAATATCTTTCCCGCCTTTAAGATCTTTATCAAGTTCGATTAAAAGATGGGTTTTATTTTGCAGTGCTCCGCCCATCTTGTTTCGGGATCTATGCTGTTCAAAGGAGGCAAGATAATATTTATGCGCACTTTCAAAAATCACCCTTGCCATACACGTTCCTTCAGAACGCGTCATGATTTCATTGGTGCTGCCTACATCGTTAAGACGCGGAGTTTTTGAGTAAAGAGCAAGGCAAATAGCGTCTAAAATAGTTGATTTTCCTGCACCGGTAGGTCCTGTGATGGCGAAAATACCGCTTGATGTAAAGGCTTCATCGGTAAAATCAATATTAAAAGTTCCGCGTAAAGAATTAAGGTTAGACAGTTCTACTCGTAAAACTTTCATTTTGCATCTGTCTCCTCATCTATCATTAATCTCCGGATTTCTTTATATGTACTTATATATTCAGGACGATCTTTTTCTTCAATTCCTGCAGATTCCAAAAGTCGTAAAAAGACGCTGTCTTCATTTAAATCAGTAAGTTGTTTTATTTCATCATCTTGTGATAATGCTTTACCAAAGCAGCGATTGTCTTTTATTCTTAAAATTTCAATTAAAGAATTTGACGTAAGGTCATCAATGCGGTTTTTTATGGTTATTGCGTCTTCTTGTCCTTCTAAAAGAATTTCAACCATAAAAGGTATGTTTTCTTTTTTAAGCTCTTTTAATTGCCTGCTTATTATGTCTAAATCGCCTTTTATTCTGACTTGTTTTTTAGTCTGGGAAAACGGAATTAAAGAGAGTTTTTTATCCCCTTTGTCAAATTCGATAAGGCAAGCATGTTTGGTTTCGGTTTCGCCAAAGTTCATGGGAAGAGGAGTGCCGGAATAACGAATATATTCGTTTTGCTTGATTTTGTGTCCGGTGTGCAGGTGTCCTAGTGCAATGTAGTCATAGCGCGGATCAAAAGCGTCGGCTTCAATCGGGCAGAGCGATCCGACAAAAAGATCGCGTGCAGTGTCGGTATCGCTTATAGCGTCACCAATCATAAAAAGATGTGCCATAGCGATTACCGGAATTTTAATATGGTAATTATTTAATATCTCTTCTTGTTTTAAAAATGCCTTAGCGGATACTTTTCTTATATGTCCGATAACTGCTTTTCTATATTCAGCGTGTATTTCATCCTCGTTTTCATCTATTAAAATACGTCTTATATCCCGTTCACGAAGATAGGGGATGGCGCTTATGATTAGAAAAGGAATTCCGTTATCTTCTTTTAATACGATGATTTCTTTATCGATATTTTCAATATCAATGCTTGATACGATATGAATATTAAAAGAGGAAAGTAAAGGATCGGCCGCTTTTAGAAAGTTCGGAGAATCGTGGTTCCCTGCAATGAGCACGGTATGCTTTAGCTTTGTTTTAGCAAGTTTGGCAAGAAAGTCGTAGTAAAGTTTTTGCGCGTCAAGTGCTGGCATGGATGAGTCAAAAATATCGCCAGCTATCAAAAGAACATCGATGTTTTCTTTTTTTATTATTTCTGTAAGCTGATCTAAGATTTGACAGAACTCATCGGTTCGGGATTTTCCGTACAGATTTTTGCTAAGATGCAAATCCGAGGTATGAAGAATTTTTAACATAAAGCGTGCTGCCGTAATAGAAATATGTATTTATAAATTACTAGGTTTCATTGATACTTGCTATAGAATTTAAATATCTTTGATTTTTGCTGAATTTTTAATGGGATAAACTGATGATATGTAGTGCGGTGTTCTTAATTTAAAAAAGTTAAGGGAAAAATTTTTGTGTCTTTTGATTGGGAATTTTGCTGATACGCTTAAAAACGGCATAGATTTGCCTATTTTAAGAAAAAAATAGATGGTTTCATTTATTGAAATTTATAAAAAAAGCAGTAAAATATTTGCCGTTTCAGTCGCGCGAGTTTTTTAGATGGAAAAAACCGCGTTAGCTTCCTTGTCTGAATAATGACTGATATTTTCAGACTTCTACCGTAAGGGGCATTTATTCATGCGTCACTACGAAATCGTATTCCTGGTACATCCGGATCAGAGCGATCAGGTACCGGGTATGATCGAGCGCTATAAGGGCGAGATCGAAAAGACCGGCGGTAAGATTCACCGCTTAGAGGATTGGGGCCGTCGTCAGTTGGCTTACCCGATTCAGAAATTGCACAAAGCTCACTACGTTTTAATGAACGTTGAAGCTGAGCAGGAAGCAATTGACAGCATTGAAAACAATTTCCGTTTTAACGATGCCGTAATTCGTAATCTTGTTATTCGTACTAATGGCCCGGTTACTGAGCAGTCTCCTATGATGAAGGCTCGCGAAGAGCGCCGTGCTCGTGAAGATGACGGCGAACAGCGTCAGCGTGCTGCTAAGGCAGAGGCCGAAGTTGTTGAAGCTGCCGAAGAAACAGTAGCTGAATAAGGAGAACTTGAAAATGGCTCGTTATTTCCATCGTCGTAAGTTCTGCCGTTTCACTGCTGAAGGCGTAACTGAAATCGATTACAAGGATGTTGCTTTATTAAAGAACTATGTTACCGAATCAGGTAAGATTGTTCCTAGCCGTATCACCGGTACCAGCGCTAAATATCAGCGTCAGCTCGCTACCGCTATTAAGCGTGCTCGCTATTTAGCACTTTTACCTTACACCGATCTTCATAGCCGTTAATTCGGTTTTTAAAGGAATTGCAAAATGGAAGTCATTCTGCTTGATAAACTCGCTCACTTGGGCGGACTCGGTGACAAGGTTAAAGTTCGCAACGGTTATGCCCGCAACTACTTGTTACCTCAAAAGAAAGCCGTTATGGCTACTAAAGAAAACTTAGCTAAGTTCGAAGCTCAGCGTGCTGAACTCGAGGCTAAGATTGCAGCTGAGCTCAAAGCCGCCGAAGATCGTGCTGCTAAGCTTGCTGAAATTGGTACCGTAACTATTCTTGCTAAGGCCGGCGACGAAGGCAAACTCTTCGGTTCAATCGGAACCCGTGATATTGCTGACGCTTTGACCGCAGCAGGTTGCGAAATTCACAAGAGTGAAGTTCGTCTCCCTGAGGGCGTTTTACGCTCTGTCGGCGAGTACGAGATTGCTCTCCAGCTTCACGCAGATGTTAAATCTGTAATTAAGTTGGTTATCGCTGCTGATAAATAATTCAGTAAAACGCGATTAAAAAAAGAAGGCGAGTATTTAAAAATATTCGCCTTTTTTATTGCTTAAACTTTTCGCTAAAAGATATTAAGCGAATTTAAAAGTAAAGTTGACGTTGCTTAATATTGGTGTAATTAAAAGATAAAAAATTTTCAAAAATTTTTTAAAGTCTAAGTTTCAACTAATTTTCACTAAATATACTTATAAACAAGTAAAGATTTTCAATCTAAGGAGTTAAATATGAAAAAGCTAAATCTTGTTGCCGCTGTTGCCGCTTTGGTTACCTGCACCGCATTTGCCGCACCTCAGGGATTTAATCAATCTACTATTCCGTCAGGACCGGCTGGCTTTAACAATCAGGCTCCTACTACTGTAAAGGGTGTTTTGGAGTCAGCTTATGATGATCAGATTGTTACTTTAAAGGGACGCCTTACCAATTATTTAGGCGATGATCGTTATGAGTTTACCGATGTAAACGGTGATCGTATTGAGGTTGAACTTGATGATGATCATGACTGGTCAAATATTGCAAAAGATCAGTTAATTGAGATTGTAGGTGAGGTGGATAAGGATTTGATGTCTACGTCTCTTGAAGTAAAACGTGCCGTTCCTGCTCAGCAATAAATTATAGCTATTAATTATCCCGATCTTGGCCCGCTTTATGAACTGTACCCCGTTTGGTAGACAATTAACCGACGGGGTATTTTTATGGGTGGAAAACGTATTTCAAAAGAGATTAAACAAAAAGCACTGGAACTCTTTCAACAAAGTTTTGGAGATAGAGCCACAAGTTCAATACTTGGTTTAAATCCGGGTACCGTGACTAATTGGTACTTATTATTTCGTTCCGGTGATACCTCTTGGGTCACGTCGCAATATCGCAAAACAGACATTAACGTACTGCAAAGAGCTGTCGATGAGTATCTCAATACCGAACAAGGCTGTAAGCTCATTGCTGTTAAATACGGAATTTCTACTGCAAAATTGTTAACAGCAAAACGAAATTTCGTAAACTATGGAGTAGTACAACTGCCCCAAGATCGAAATTCTATGCAGCGCCTCCAAGAGCAAAAACAAAAGATTAAAAAAGAATTGCAATCCATAGAAGAGCATAAAGAGCCATTAAATAAGAAGGAGCTTCAGGAAATGAAGGAGCTTTTAATCGTTAACATGGCCCTGTTGGAAGTTCTTGAAGAGAGCCATCCGGATGCGATCAAAAAAAAAGAATTCAGGCAGCAAAGAAAGCAGCTCAAGGAAAGATTAGCCTCCGTAGAGCATGCGCTATCTTGCAAGTAAACCGAAGTTCGGTTTACAAGTCGTTAAAGCCTTCAAAGAAGGATGCAAACGATCGAAATTTAGCTGAAAAGATGCGAACGATCCAAAGCAAACACAAAGGTTGTTACGGAATCGATCGCATGGCCGGAGAACTTCGACGACAAGGTCTGCATGTTAATCACAAACGTGTTGCGCGAATTATGAAACTTTATAAGCTCAATGCAGTAATTCGCAAGAAACGCAATTACTTCTGCGAGGTTAAGCAGGCACGGCGCCAAGAATTGCCGGGAAATCTGTTAGACCGAGAATTTCACGCTGATAAACCGGGACAAAAGCTTGTCAGCGATGTAACTTATTTATCTACGGCAGATGGACAATGGTGTTATGCATCTTTGGTGAAAGACCTTGGCACGTCGGAGATAGTAGCTTGTGTAACCGGACGAACTCAAAATTTGGGTTTGGGGATGCAAACGCTTAAGCAACTGAAGAATAAACTACAGCCGGGAGCATTATTTCATACAGATCAAGGGTGTCTTTATACACATCCGATGTTTTCTTGCGAATTGAATAAAATGGGATTTGTCCAAAGTCTATCCGGAAAAGGAAATTGTCTTGATAATGCTGTTATAGAAAGTTTTAACGGCACAATGAAGTGCGAATGGTTTTATCCTCAATTGGGTAAGGGACGATGGAATTTGTCCTTTGAGGAGGTTTCACAGATGGTCTTCGATTATGTGAAGTACTACAATGAGGAACGTATCCAAAAGAAATTGGGTTATTTAACGCCAAATGAATATCGACGTAAAATAACCCAAAAGCATTAACCTTAAATCCGGTCTACTCTACGGGGTAGAGTTCATTATGCGGGCTTTCTTGCACTAAAACAAAGCAATTTGATCTAAATAGTAATCCTGCTTATGATGTGAGTTTAATTACAAAAATAAGCGGAGCTCCAAGTGATACCTCGTATTTCTCAATTACCTCAAATTAGTGCCGAATATAAAAAATATTTAAGTACTTTAAAAAGTAAATCTTTTTCAGGTGATATAGAAGATCGTTATCCTGCAAGATTATTGTGTGCCACTGATAATAGTGTGTATCAATGTTTACCTGCAGCCGTAATTTTCCCGAGAAATACAGCAGATATAGCTCTTGCTTTGTCTCTTGCTCAAAGTAAGGAATTTTCATCGGTTTCTTTTGCTCCGCGCGGAGGCGGTACCGGAACTAACGGTCAATCTTTAAATAAAGGGATCATGATTGACTGTTCCCGTCATATGAAAGAATATCGCGATTTTAATGCGGAAAAGCGGAAAGTGACGGTACAGGCAGGCGTTATTAAAGATGAGTTAAATGAATTTTTAAAACCACATGGTTTATTCTTCTCTCCTGAGCTGTCAACTTCAAGTCGCGCAACTATTGGCGGCATGATAAGCAATGATGCGGCAGGACAAGGCTCGTTAAAATACGGCAGAACCTCTTCGCATATTAAAAAAGTTACTGTTGTTTTATATGACGGATCGGTTGCGACTTTCGGTCCGGTATCTGGCAATGAATTGCAGGCTTGCCTTAAAAAGTCAGGTCTTGAGGGAGAAATTTATCGCAAAGTTTATGCTTTGCTTAAAGGATGCACTAAAGAAGTAAAAGAGAAATTCCCTAAATTAAACCGCTTTTTGACAGGCTATGATTTGTATCATGCTTACGATGAAAGTACTGATACTTTAAATTTAGCCCGTTTAATTTGCGGAGCTGAGGGAACTTTAGGCGTGATTGCCGAAGCAGTTTTGGATTTGACCTTAGCTCCTACTTATCGCGGACTTGTCATTATTAAATATGAAAACTTTGATGCAGCTTTACGCCATGCCCCTGATCTGGTTGCAGCCGGAGCTTTATCCGTTGAAACGGTTGATTCAAAAGTCTTAAATCTTGCCAAAAAAGATCCGGTATGGGTAAGCGTCAGTGATTATATTCAGGATATTCCGGGAAAAGAGATTTTAGGCGTTAACATTGTCGAGTTTTCAGGGCTTGATGCAAAAGAAGAGAAAGAGAAACTTACAAGGTTATATACCGGTGTTTTACAAAAAGCCCAGAATGCCCAAGGCGGAATTTTAGGTGCGCAGGTAACCGAGACTAAAGAAGGAATTGCCGCGGTTTACGGTATGCGCAAAAAAGCCGTAGGTCTTTTAGGATCGGCGGCAGGAAGCGCTAAACTTGTCGCTTTTACCGAAGATACGGTAGTTCCTCCTGAGCATCTTGCCGATTATATAGTTGAATTCAGGGCTTTACTTGATAGCATGAAGGTTCCTTACGGCATGTTCGGACATGTTGATACCGGTCTTATGCATGTTCGTCCGGGACTCGATTTAACTACGGATGAGGATCGCCGCAAGCTGCTTAAGATTTCTGATGAGGTGGTCAAGCTTGTTAAGAAATATGGCGGACAGATGTGGGGAGAACACGGTAGAGGCTACCGTTCTTGCTATGGAGAAGTTTTCTTTAAGGATTTATATTCCAAAGCTCAGGAAGTAAAAGCCGCATTTGATCCGAAAAATATCTTAAATCCGGGTAAGATTTGCGTACCTTACGGCAGTAAAGATCAATTAGTAAATATCGACAGCCCGATGCGAGGTGATTTGGATAGAACCATTCCAAAGCTCGTGCGCGAACGCTTTGAAGGCGCGCTTAACTGCAACGGTAACGGACAGTGCTTTAGCTATCAAAAGAGCGCTTTGATGTGCCCAAGCTATCGATATAGTAAAGATCATGTCAAATCGCCTAAAGGCTACAGTGCGTTGATGCGTGAATGGCTCAGGCTTATGACTGAGCAGAATTTCAATCCTTTGACGGAGGAAATAGAAGAGTATACTCGCGGCATATCTCCGCTTTTATGGTTAAAGCGCGCTTACAACACGCTTTTTTGCAGAAAAGATTTTAATAAAGAATATTTAAGCCATATAAAGACTTGTCTTGCCTGTAAGTCTTGTAAAACGCAGTGTCCTGCACATGTTAATGCCGCGGATTTAAATTCACGTTTTTTATCCATGTATTATGGGCGTTATCTGCGTCCTTTGATGGATCTTATCGTTTTAAACGCAGAAAAGATTTTGCCGTATGCTGCTGCAATGCCGAAGCTTACGAATTCGATAATTGAAAACAAGCTTAATGTTTTTATTATGAAAAAAGTTTTCGGCATGGTAGATTTACCGCTTTTAAGCCAAACGACATTACGTGATGCCTGCAGACAAAACGGAATTCCGTATTTGTCGGTTAAAAACGCAAAACTTGCAAAGCCTGATGTCGTGTTGGTTGCCGATCCTTTTACGGCAGCGTATGAGACAAACGGTCTCGTTTCATTTGCTAAATTAATAAGAAAATTAGGTTATAGCGTCGCTGTATTGCGTCCATACGTTAACGGCAAGCTCATGGTGATCCGCGGCGATAGAAGACGTTTTGTCCGTTATGCCGCAAAACAGGCAGCCCGCATGCAGATCCTGCAAAGTTCCGGAATTACGCTCGTAGGTTTTGATCCTGCCTTAACTATTTGTTATCGCGATGAATATCGTCAGATGCTGGGGGCTTTCCATTGTGATTTCAACGTGCTATTGCCGGAAGAATGGTTGGAAATTGCCTTAAGAAATGAAAAGGTCGTAAACAAACTTGAAGAGTTTAAGGGCAGAATTTCCGATTTATTAAGAACACCTACCTATAAAGGTGAGTGGTACTTATTCTGTCATTGCACTGAAAATGCTTTAGTTCCTCGAGCCGTACAGATGTGGCAGCATATTCTCTTAAAATTCGGGTTAACTTTGATCCCGGTGCCGGTGGCGTGCTGCGGTATGGCCGGATTGTTCGGGCATATGGCGGCAAATCAGCAAGAGACTTATGCAGTTTATGAACGCAACTGGAAGGGAGAAATTCAAAAGCGTGTTTTTGAGCGTTGTCTTATAACCGGTTTTTCTTGCCGTTCGCAAGTTTTGCGTATGGAGCATAAACATGCTCAGCATCCGGTGTACGTGCTTGAAAGATTATTAAGTGAGGCTAAATTTTAGTGGGTTATAGAGAAATATTCTTTTATACGCTGGCGGTGATCGGTTTTTTCGGAATTGCTCCTGTTTTTATTTATTTTTTAGCGCAGTATTTTCCGTATACGATTGCCGACAGTTTAGCGTTTATTAAGCTTTTAAGCGCTTTTGGTATCCTTTTTATGCTTATAGGCGCGGCTTTTTGTTTTTTATCAAACCTTGCGCTTATAAAAATAGGGAAGGGCGGAGCCGGAGTAATAGGCAGAATTAAGCTCATGAAGGAGACGGAACATCTGGTCACTACCGGAGTTTATGCTTTTTGTCGCAATCCTATGCATTTGGGGCTCATTTTATTTTATTGCGGCATGGCGTTTGTGTTAAATTCAGTAAGTGCGATGCTCATTGCGTTTTTAACCTTTATTTTTGCTTACATAACTGCGTTATACTGTGATGAACCGCGTTTAAAGCGAGATTTTAAAGACGAATACACTGCATATGCCCGAAAAGTAGGGCGTTTTTTGCCAAAGATTCATAACAAGTACAAATAGGAGTTCGGCATGGAATTGATGTCCGGCGCACAAATGCTGGTGCGCACATTAGAAGATTTAGGAGTAGACCGCCTTTTCGGGTATCCGGGCGGTGCCGTTCTTGATATTTACGATGCGCTGCTTGCTTCAAAAAAGATTAAGCATATTCTGGCAAGACATGAACAGGGCGCTGCCCACATGGCTGACGGTTATGCCCGAGTTTCAGGTAAGGTAGGCTGTGCTTTGGTTACTTCAGGTCCCGGCGCTACCAATACCGTTACCGCAATTGCTACCGCGTATATGGATTCAATTCCTATGGTAGTTATAACCGGTCAGGTTATTTCTCCTCTTATCGGATCGGACGCTTTCCAGGAGGTTGATACCGTAGGTATTACCCGTCCTATCGTCAAGCATTCATTCTTATGCCAAAACGCGTTAGATATTCCCAAGTATTTGCGTGAGGCGTTTTATCTGGCATCAACGGGGCGCCCGGGTCCTGTAGTTGTTGATGTTCCTAAAGATTGTGTTCGTCCTACCGATAAATTTGAATATCCGCCGATGGGCGAAATCAAAATGCGTACATATAATCCGACCAAACTCGGTCATCGTGGTCAGGTAAAGCGCGCAGCTAAAATGCTTGCCGAGGCAAGACGTCCTGTCATGATGGTGGGTGGCGGTGTTATTTTAGGAAACGCCTCTTCTCGCGTAAGAGATTTAGCTCATAGATTCAATTTGCCGGTTACTGCGACCTTAATGGGACTTGGCGCATTCCCGAGCACCGATCGCCAATTTTTGGGCATGCTCGGTATGCACGGAACTTTTGAGGCCAATGAGGCGATGGACAAGTGCGATTTGGTTCTTGCAATCGGTGTAAGATTTGATGATCGCGTGACCAATGATGTAAGCAAGTTCTGCCCTGCAGCAAAGATTATTCATATCGATGTTGACCCGACTTCAATTTCCAAGACTATCATTGCGGATATTCCTATTGTCGGTGAGGCAGATTCCGTTTTAGGTCAGTTCAATGAAGCCATAAGCGAGCTGCAGCTTAGCTGTAATACCGAGGATTTGGAAAAATGGTGGGCTCAGATTGAGGTCTGGCGTCAAAAGAAATGTCTTGCATATAAGAAGAATAAGGATTTGTGCCAGCCTCAGGAAGTTATTGAAGCCGTATATAAGGCTACTAACGGTAAAGCCATTATCGCAACTGACGTAGGTCAGCATCAGATGTTTACCGCTTTATATTATCCTTTTGACAATCCCCGTCAGTTCTTAACCTCAGGCGGTCTTGGCACTATGGGATACGGTTTCCCGGCAGCCGTGGGCGCAAAGGTAGCCAAGCCTGATGAAGAAGTTTGCCTTATAACCGGTGACGGTTCTTTCCAGATGAATATTCAAGAACTGTCCACATGCTTTGAGTTCAATATTCCGGTTAAGATTTTCATTTTAGACAATCATACTTTGGGCATGGTTCGTCAGTGGCAGAAACTCTTCTACGGCGGACGTATCAGTTCTACTAATTTAAATTACAATCCTGATTTTGTCGCTTTGGCAAAAGCATACGGTCATGAGGCTATTTTGGTTGAAAAGCCTGAAGAGCTTGATGCCGCTGTCAAGAAAGCTTTGTCAATGAAAGACAAACTCGTGATTGTGGATGTTTTATGCAATACCGATGCCAAGGTAATGCCGATGCAGCAGCCTAAGGGCGGTATGGCGGATATGTTTTTAGCGGAGGAGAATTAATATGCGTCATATCGTATCTATTCTGCTTGAGAATCAGACCGGTGCATTATCCCGTATCGTGGGACTTTTCTCCCAGCGCGGTTATAACATTGAGACTATTACTGCCGCGCCTACCGAAGATAAAGATATTACTCGTCTTAATATCGTTACCTACGGTGATGCCGTACATATTGAGCATATTACAAAACAGCTGCACCGCCTTATCAACGTAATTAAGGTAACATGTCTTGATGAGTGCGAATCAGGCGTTGTCGAGCGTGAGATTTTATTTGTTAAGGTTCAGGCAATAGGCCGCGGAGTGCGCGAGGAAATTAAGTTTCTTTGCGACGTATTTAAGGCAGAAGTTGTTGATCTCACCCCTGAAATCATGACGCTTCAATATGTCAACACCAGCAGTGAACTTGATCGCTTCTTAAAGGCCGTTACCGAGCTTACCGATGTTATAGAAACGGTTCGCTCCGGAGTTTGCGGAATAAGTCGCGGTGAGCATGCTTTGCGCAGTTAGTTTTTAATTTTTTATATGTTATAAAGCGGCAGCTTACGGTTGCCGCTTTTAGTTTAAATGACCATGACTAAAGAAGAAATATTAGAAAAAGCAAAAAGTTTAAATGATTCTGATGATTATGACGCATTAATCTCTTTATTAGGCAAAGCCTATGATGAATCGGAAAATGATTATGCTTATGCTTTGGAGTTAAGCCGCGCTTTTATAAATAAAGGTAATAGCGTAGACGAGGGCTTTCCTTTTTATGTAAAGGCAAACGCTTTACTTGATAATTGTGCGCTGTCAGGTAAAGATGATCCGATATGGCTTTATCGTAAGGCTTATGTGCTTTACAAATTAAATCTGGTTGAAGACGCGATTATTCGTTTAGAGCGAGCTGCTCGCTTTGTTGACATTAATTCATCGATTTCATTGCTTACTATTAATAACCTTATTTCGGTTTGTAAAAAACTTGAAGAAAAAATGAAGCTTAAAAAATTAAGCGATGAAGACAGGCAGGCTTTTTTTACACATATAAATAAGCATTTTGGTAAATCAAAATTACTGTTTAATGCCGACGGAGTTGAGTTTTACGAAATTGAAGCAAGTGAACTGCATGATTACAAAATGATTGTAAGTTTAGGCGTGAGCGCTCTATCCATGCCGGTTCCTCAGGGATTTTCCGCAAGAGACAATTCAAAGACGGAACTATGCGTCATTCTGCCTAAAAAATGGGAAATGAACTTAAGTGAGGAGCGTTTATCCTGGCCGCTTAAAGTCTTAAGTTCGCTTTGTAATTATGTTTTAACTCAAAAAGCTTTTGTCGGTTTCGGTTTTAGCTTTGATAACTCTAAGCCTTTTAGCTCTCATACTAAATTTCAGGGAGCAATGCTTACGGCTCTTGGCGACTATCCTAAAGAAGCGCAGAGTTATCAAGACGCACAAGGTTTGCAGGTAAATTTGTTTCAAATGGTTCCTTTGATGCCGATGGAAGTAGCTTACAGATTAAATCATAGTGCGCAGGATTTACTCAATTTGTTTAAGCTTCGTCATGTGGCTTTAACTCCTTTGTTTGAAGGCCGCCCTGATGTTTGTGAAAGCCTTACCGTTAAAAAGGTTTAGTGCATTTAGCAAATTTTGCGAAATAGGATAGATTCACTAAGGCTTTTTTGCATTATCATTAAGAGTTGTCCTTTTCATAAAAGAAGAAAAGTAAAACTTAGAACTAGATTTTAAATAGAAAACAGCAAGGTGCTCTCATGGTCATGTTAAACGGAGCTCAAATGGTCGTTAAGACCTTGGAAGATTTGGGCGTAGAGCAGATGTTCGGTTATCCCGGCGCAACGGTTATTGATATTTATGATGAGTTGATGAATTCACAGAAAATCCGTCACGTACTAGCCCGTCATGAACAAGGCGCGGTTCATATGGCTGACGGATATGCCCGTTCGACCGGAAAGGTAGGCTGTGCGATGGTAACTTCAGGTCCCGGTGCTACCAATACTGTCACTGCAATTGCTACGGCATACGGTGACTCCATTCCTCTTGTTGTCATAACAGGTCAGGTTAATACCGCTTTAATCGGATCGGATGCATTCCAGGAAGTTGATACAGTAGGTATTACCCGTCCGGTTGTTAAGCACAGTTTCCTTTGCAAGAAGCCTGAGGATGTTCCGGTTAATATCAGGAAGGCTTTTTATATAGCGTCAACCGGTCGTAAAGGACCTGTTGTCGTAGATATTCCTAAAAACTGTCAGGATCCTAAAGTAAAGGTTGAATATCCGCCGATGACGGAGATTAAGCTTCGTTCATATAATCCTACGGTCTTCGGACATAAAGGACAGGTTAAGCGTGCCGCTCAGCTTATAGCCAAAGCTAAAAAACCGGTACTTATTTTCGGCGGCGGCGTAGTGCAGGGAAATGCCAGCGAAGAGCTGCGTAAACTCGTTTTACGTATGAACCTGCCTGTTACTCAAACCTTGATGGGTATAAGCGGATTCCCTGAAAACGATCCGCATTGCCTCGGCATGGTCGGTATGCACGGTTTGTATGAAGCCAATGAAGCCATGCATAACTCTGATTTAGTTATTGCCGTAGCCGTACGTTTTGATGATCGCGTAACCAACAATGTTAAGAAGTTCTGTCCTAACGCAAAGCTTGTTCATATTGATGTTGATCCTGCGTCAATTTCAAAATGCGTACATGCCGATTTACCTATTGTCGGCGATTCAAAAGCGGTTTTAGGTCAGTTAAACGCAGCTTTGGAAGAGCTTAATCTTAACGCCAATCCTGAAGTTGAGGAGTGGTGGAAAGAAATTTACGAATGGCGTGCCCGTAATTGCTTAAAGTATAAAGTAAGTGACAGCGTAATTAAGCCGCAGCAGGTTATTGAGGCTGTTTATAAAGCAACGCGCGACAGCGGGGTGAAGACTTTCATCACTACTGATGTTGGTCAACATCAGATGTTTGCTGCGCAGTTCTTTAAGTTTGATGAGCCGCGTACTTTTATCACTTCAGGCGGTTTGGGTACCATGGGATTTGGCTTCCCGGCAGCTGCCGGCGTGAAAGTCGCTCATCCTGATGCTCAGGTTATATGCTTTACGGGTGACGGTTCATTCCAAATGAATATGCAGGAACTTTCAACCTGTAAGCAGTATCATCTGCCGGTTAAGATTTTCATTTTGGATAATCATACTTTAGGTATGGTTCGTCAGTGGCAGTCACTTTTCTATCATCAGCGCTATTCCCAGACTGATTTAACCTTTAATCCTGATTTTGTGAAACTTGCTGATGCCTTTGGTCATAAAGCGTTTAAGGTAAGCGATCCGAATAAACTTGATGATGTTGTTAAAGAGGCATTGTCGTTAAAGGATGATCTGGTAATTGTTGATGTTATTACCGATACTGATTCAAAGGTCTTCCCGATGCAGAAAGTCGGCGGATCTATGGTTGATATGATCTTAAGCGAGGAGGACGCTAAGTAATATGAGACACGTAATTTCAATTCTCATCGAAAACGAAGCCGGTGCTCTGTCTCGCGTCGTAGGTCTGTTTTCTCAGCGTGGTTATAATATTGACAGTTTAACCGTAGCCCCGACTGAAGATCCGACATTATCTCGCTGTACCATTTTGACTTTAGGCGATGAAGAAGAAGCGGAACAAATCACTAAGCAGCTGCATAAGCTTGTTGATGTATTGCGCGTCAATGATTACGAGGAGGATGTAAGTCTTGAACGTGAGCTTGTTTTAATGAAGCTTCCTACTCCAAATCGCAATACTCGTGATGAAGTTCGTTCTTTGTGTGAGATTTTCTCTGCCAAGATTATTGATGTTACTGCTGAAGTTTATACGGTTCAGTTTGTAGGTTCTGCTGAAGAGGTGGATAACTTTATTGCAACCGTTGGTAAATGCTCGGAAATTTTAGAGACCGTTCGTTCCGGCGTTCTCGGTATCGCAAAAGGTAATCACTTCATGCACTCATGATAAAAGTGTTAACTCAGATATGATTTTGAAACGGAGATCGCAGGTCTCCGTTTTGTTTTTGGATTTTAACTAAGATATAGATTTTGCCTCTTTAATTTGCTCATCCGTGCAATTTAATCCTTTTTTGATGGTTTGTTCATCAAGACCAATTTTAAGCAAGCCTTTTATATTTTCGAGTAATGTTTTTCTGGTTCCTTCTATACGTCCTTGCTGAAGACCCTTTTGCAGTGCTTCCTCTTTTTCTCTCTTAGCCCAGTTCTCACGGGATTTTTGATCGAGATATGCCTTTTCTTTCGCTAAGTATTCATACCAGCTCGCATCATCCATGGTATATTTTTTCTCAAACATAATCGCCTCCTTAATGAGAGGATCGTTTTCCTTCAGTTCATCTATAAGCTTTGGATCGCTTACCGTCAGATATGTCAGCCAACGGTTTAAGCGATTACTTTCCTTTATGCTTTTGCTGCTGTTCTCTGTACTTATTTTGCGCCATTTGGGCAATTCAATGAAAAAGAAATCAATATCATCATTTAAAATTCTATCATGATTGTATTTTCTTAACTGATAACGACTTAGAAATTCTTCATCCTCATCAAGCTTGAAGTTGACGATATTAACCATAATACACGGTCGTAAATGTGCATAATCATCACCTGATTTAATTCCTCTTTCGTACAGCGTGGAAAAATAATAGAGAGTACGCTTTCTTATGGTGTTGCTTGAGCTGTTGAGCAATTGGATTTCAATGTCAATGATACTGCCGTCATCAATTTGAGCCATTAAATCCATACGGCAGGCTTTGCCGTTGTCTGTAATCGGATCGATTTCACGGTTTAAATAAGATAACGTATTGATAATGATGCGTCTGCCTTTAGGAACACTTTCAAACATGGAGTTTAATAAAGAAATAAGATATTTCTCGTGTCCCGGTCGACCGAAGAGGTTTTTAAAGAAAGCGTCGTTTAATCTGTTGATGATTTTGCGTTCATTTTTATTATTTTGCGTATTCATAATTAATCCTTAGGTTAAAAATGAAGGCGCTACTTTACAATAAAACCCTTAAATAATAAATAGTTATATAAATAGACGAAAAATTGCGAAATTAAAATACTCGAGTTTCCGTGATAAAAATTTAAGTCAAAGCCTTTCCGGCAAAGGCTTTTA
>ERZ779866.659-NODE-659-length-38439-cov-3.680805_pt1 | contig 38439 bp, 31 predicted proteins | sample MGYA00511248_ERZ779866 | MGnify/ENA primary metagenome ERZ779866 (study PRJEB29588, sample SAMEA2155758) | human gut metagenome | biome: human gut; feature: human-associated habitat; material: faeces | place: Denmark | collected 2008/2010 ... | reverse complement strand
AATATTATTTATTTTCATATAGTTAATTATTCAAAAATAATATCTAATGAAAAACCCTATTGACAGCAAAAAAGCTTCGTTTTAGATTTTCAAAAATCAGCATTTAGATTATTGGAGATCGAGCATGAGTTTTTCAAAAGACCCAAATCGTGTGTTAATCTTCGATACCACGTTGCGAGATGGCGAACAAGCCCTTCCGCAAAGTTTATCGACGAAACAAAAACTTCAAATCGCCATGGCGCTTGATCAACTTGGCGTTGATGTCATCGAAACCGGCTTTCCCATTTCGTCGGAAGGCGACTTTAAATCCGTTCAAACCATTTCCCGAGAATTAAAGCATGCCATACCCTGCGGTCTCGCACGCTGTGTACCCAAGGACATTGATGCTTGCGGTGAAGCATTGAAGGTTGCCGAGCAATTCCGTATCCACACTTTTATCGCCACCTCTGACATTCATGTACACGATAAACTGAGAAAAACACAGGACGACATCCTTGAAATGGCTGTTCGTTCTGTGAAACAGGCTCGAAACTACACCGATGATGTCGAGTTCTCTTGCGAAGATGCGGGACGAACTCCCATCGATTACCTATGCCGGATGGTCGAAAACGCCATTAAAGCGGGCGCCACAACCATTAATATTCCTGATACCGTGGGCTACACGGTGCCGGAAGAGTTTGGCGGCATCATTCAAACGCTCTTTAATCGCGTTCCCAATATCGATCAAGCCGTTATTTCCGTTCACTGCCACAATGACCTCGGCATGGCGACGGCAAACTCCATCACCGCCATCCAACACGGCGCACGCCAAATAGAATGCTGTGTGAATGGGCTCGGGGAAAGAGCCGGCAATTGCTCGTTAGAAGAAGTGGCAATGGCGATCAAACTTCGTCAACAACACTTAAACGGCTTGCATACAGGAATTGTCGCTCAAAACATTGCCCGAACCTCGGCGCTGGTCGCCAAGATCTGCAACGAGCCTGTACCGCCACACAAGGCCATCGTCGGGTCCAATGCCTTTGCGCATAGTTCAGGGATTCATCAGGACGGTGTTCTCAAAAACCGCGAAACCTACGAAATTTTGACACCGCAAAGTGTCGGCTTCACCGATAACACGATGCGTATGACGGCTCGCTCTGGTCGACACATGATCAAAGCCTGCCTCACTCAACTGGGCTACCCGGAAGATAGTTACGATCTCAACGAAATTTATAGCCGGTTCCTGAAACTCGCGGACCGCAAAGGTCAAGTATTTGATTACGACCTTGAAGCACTTCTTTTCTTCCAAAAGCGTGACGAAGATGTTGAAAACTATTTTGAATTGGAAACACTTAATGTCATGTCAGGAGGTATCAATCACGGAGCCATTCCGACGGCAAGCGTCAGACTACGCGCAGGCAAACGCACCCGCACAGAATCTTGCACCGGCAACGGTCCTGTGGATGCCGTTTATAACTGCATCTCTCGACTCACAGGCATTCGCTGCAAATTGACTAGCTACACCATTAACGCCAATGGTTCCGGCATGGACGCTTTAGGCGAAGTCAATGTCAACGTGGACTACAACGGTCGAACATTCCATGGCATGGGCATGTCAACAGACGTGATTGAAGCCTCGGCCTTGGCTCTCATTAACGCCTGCAACATCATTGAGCGGGCGCGGTTAATTGATAAGGAACGCAATCACGAACACAGCATGCAATCAAAATAAAGAAGGGATTTTTAACATGAATCGACAATATCATATTGCTGTCTTAGCAGGTGACGGCATCGGCCCCGAAGTCATGACTGAAGCGCTCAAGGTACTTGATGCGACTGCCAAAATCTGCGGATTTACGCTGACTCGGGGAAAAAAACTCGTGGGAGGCGCGGCCATCGACGCCTGCTCAACGCCGTTGCCTAAAGACACCCTTGATGCCTGCGATAAAGCCCAAGCCATTTTGTTTGGCAGTGTCGGCGGTCCCAAGTGGGATCATCTGCCGCACAAGGACCGCCCTGAGGCCGGTGCGCTTTTACCTCTTCGCAAGCACTATGGTCTTTTTTGCAATTTGCGACCGGCCCGGATTTTCCCGGGGCTGGACGCCCTCTCTCCCCTTCGTGCCGATATCGCCGCCCGTGGCTTTGATGCTGTCGTGGTCCGAGAATTAACCGGTGGCATCTATTTTGGTCAACCCAAAGGTCGGGAAGGCGCTGGCCCCTCTGAACGCGCTTTTGACACCGAAGTTTATAGCCGCGCAGAAATCGAACGCATTGCCCACGTTGCCTTTAGGGCTGCGCAAGGTCGTCGGCATAAAGTCACTTCAATTGATAAATCCAACGTGTTGGCTAGCTCCGTCTTGTGGCGGGAAGTGGTGACCGAAGTGGCCAAGCAATACCCGGATGTCACACTTGAGCATCTCTACATTGATAATGCCACAATGCAAGTCATCAAAGCGCCGGATCAATTCGACATCATTTTATGCTCGAATATGTTTGGCGATATTCTCTCGGACGAATGTGCGATGGTCACCGGTTCCATGGGCATGCTTTCTTCGGCATCCTTGGGTAAAGGCTCTTTTGGGCTTTATGAACCGGCAGGCGGCTCCGCACCTGATATCGCCGGTCGAGGCATCGCCAATCCAATTGCTCAAATTCTCTCGGCGGCATTGATGTTGCGCTACTCCTTTAAGGAGGAAAAAGCCGCGCAAATGATTGAAGACGCTATTGCGAAAACATTGGCTGACCGCATCGTAACGGCCGATCTTGCTAGCGCCGTCCAAGACGCAACCGTCGTCGGCACAGCCGACATGGGCGATGCGATTGTTGCACGCTTGGCTTCTTAAGGGGAAACATCATGGGAAAGACGCTTTACGAAAAAGTCTATGACGCACATGTCGTCTTTGAGAAACCCGGAGAATTGCCGCTACTTTATGTCGACCGCCATTTGGTCCATGAAGTCACAAGTCCGCAAGCATTTGCTGGCTTAAGGGAAGCTCATCGTAAGCTTCGCCACCCGGAATTGATCATGGCGACCATGGACCATGACATTTCCACACAAAAAGCCACGATCGACGCCTGTAGCCCCGTTGCCAAGATTCAGGTGACGACTCTCATGAAAAATTGTGAGGAATTCGGTGTTGAACTTTACGGCTTAGGACACCCCAACCAAGGAATTGTGCACATCATTGGTCCGCAAACTGGCTTCACGTTACCTGGGACAACGCTTGTTTGCGGTGACTCACACACGGCGACACACGGCGCGTTCGGCGCTTTAGCCTTCGGCATCGGCACAAGCGAAGTCGAGCATGTCATGGCCACGCAAACCATCAAACAAGGGCGCCTGAAAACGATGCGGGTCCTTTGCAACGGCAAACTTCCTAAAGGAGTTTTCGCCAAAGACCTGATTTTGGAAATCGCCCGCAAGTTGACAACGGGTGGCGCAACGGGTTACGCCATGGAATTTGCTGGCGACGGCGTCACTTCGCTTTCCATGGAAGCCCGCATGACGCTATCGAACATGGCAATTGAAGTGGGCGCCAAAGCGGGTATGATCGCTCCGGATGAAACCACTTTTGCTTATCTAAAAGGTCGCCAATTCGCTCCCAAGGGCAAGGACTGGGATGAGGCGGTTGCATATTGGAAGACATTGCGAAGCGATGAAGATGCCGTTTTCGATAAAGAAATTGAAATTGACTCCGGTCATCTCGTTCCAGTGGTCACCTGGGGAACCAACCCAGGACAAGGCTGTCGCATCACTGATCCGATTCCTTGCCCAGAAGACTGTGAAAATGCCAATGAAGCAGAAGCCATCCGAGCTGCTTTGAATTATGAGGGCCTCACTGGGGGACAGTCGATGTTGGGCGTTAAAATCGATTACGTTTTTATCGGCTCGTGCACCAACGGACGTATCGAAGATTTCCGGGAAGCGGCCAAGATTCTCAAAGGTCGACATGTTGCCCCCGGCATCACGGCTCTGGCGGTTCCGGGATCCATGGGTGTCAAGACCCAAGCCGAAGCAGAGGGGCTTGATCAGATTTTCAAAGAGGCTGGTTTTCAATGGCGTCTGCCCGGTTGCTCCATGTGCCTTGGAATGAACGATGATTTAGCGCCAAGCGGTGCGCGTGTGGCCTCCACATCGAACCGCAATTTCATCGGCCGCCAAGGACGAGGCTCCCGCACCCACCTAATGAGCCCGGCAATGGCAGCTGCGGTTGCTGTAGCTGGTGAAATCGTTGATGTTCGGGAGTGGATTTAAAAAAGGAGTGGAACAAATGCAAAAATTTACACAAATGACTGCGGTGGCCGCTCCGATGGAAGCCTCCAACATTGATACCGACCAAATCATTCCGAAGCAATTTCTGCTGGCGGTTGACCGCAAGGGGTTCGGGAAGCATCTCTTTCACGGTTGGCGTTATCTTGATGCCGCAGAGACGCTACCCAATCCGGACTTTGTCCTCAACAAGCCCTGCTATCAACAGGCCAAATTTATCGTCGCACGTGACAATTTCGGCAACGGTTCAAGCCGTGAACACGCTCCCTGGGCATTACTTGACTTCGGAATCCGAGCCATCATCGCAAGCTCTTTTGCGGATATTTTTTCCAACAATGCCCTAGGAAATGGGCTCTTATTGGTCAAGCTCTCTCCTGAGGAAGTCGACGAAATTCACCAAGCTTTGAATCAAAAACCAGGCATGGAGATTACCATCGATTTGGAAGAAAACACCGTCACAGTCGGCGCTAAACACTACGCCTTCTCCGTGGATCCCTTCCGACGGGAATGTATCCTTAATGGCTTGGACACCATTGCGCTTACGCTCGCTCACGAGGAAGAAATTCAGGCCTACGAGGCGACCATCCCGGCATGGCGTCGCTTAAATCGCTAAAAAGCGCCATCCCAATGAAATCGGCCGCTAAAGCGGCCGATTTCAGCTTTCTATAAGCAACTCAATTAAGCCTTCACCTTCATTTTGGCGGTAAGCTCTTTAAATTCCTTGATGTAGCTGCAGGCCTGGTCAATGCACTGGTTCCAGAACTCCGGTGTCGTGGCGTCCATGCCCATGTGCTTCTGAATCAAACCATCCACCGTCATACGACCGGTATCGCGCAAGAATTCACGATAAAACCGCGGGAAATCCGCGCCGCGTTTTTGTTGTTCACGGCACAGCCCTTGCGACATCAAATAACCAACCATGTAGGCATAGTTATAAATGTATTGGTCGGTCATGTAAAAGTGAAGCTTGTAGCACCACAAGTAGGGGTCGCAATCCTCAATGGCATCGCCCATGTACTCGTGCCAGACGTCTTGCATCATTTGTTCTGCTTCTGCAGTCTTCACCAGCCCTTCCTGACGGCGAGCGATAAAGCGCTTTTCGAAATCCATACGAACCGGCAACTGCAAGCAGAAGTTCGCGCAGCTCACCAATTCCTGCCATAAAATAGCCAAACGTTCTTCATCGCTTTGGCTATGAGCGGCACAGTAACGACGCAAGTTTGCTTCATTAAAAGTACTGGCTACTTCGGTAAGCGTCATCGGGAATTCTGTGAGGTTGGTCGGCATATCACGCATCACCCAATAGTGGAAGGCGTGACCTAACTCATGCGACTGTTGAATCACCGAGGCAAAACTGCCCTGATAGGTTGTAAAGACACGCGTTTGTTTAAAGCGGTTGAAGCGAGAATAGAACGCGCCACCCCCCTTATTGGCATCCACGCGAGCATCCAACCAATGATTTTGGAGCATCATGTCAATAAATGCCGGGATGTCTGGATTGACCTCCACCAAGGCAGCTTTCACGGTCTTGATCGCTTCATCGTACGGAATGTAAGCGGCTTTGTCCGCGCTTTTCACAGGAATCGGAGCGAAAAAGTCACAAGCTTTCATCACATCGCGTCCGAAGAACGGCGCTCTGACGCGAATCGCCTCACGGATTTCATCAATGCGGTTATGGATGCATTCGATAGCGGCATCCAAAGCCTCGCGACTCATGCGGTTTTGTTCGAGACTCGGCTTCATCCAATCGGTCAAACCAGCTTCATGGAATTGAACCTTGCGGAATCCGTGCAACAAATTCAGAACGTCAACATAATCGTCGGCGTGTTGCTTGTACCATGCGTTGACCGCCTCTTGAGCAGTTTCACGAAGGACAGGGTCGGTCGCACCTTTAAGCACACCGACGCACTGTGAATAGGTCAAAGTAACCTCTTCACCGGCAGAATTTTTGGCCTTAACGGCAAGTCGCTTGTTCAGGCGCTTGTAAACGGCGTCCAAAGGATAGAACGATGAGCCGGCAAATTCGTTGATTAAACGGCTTTGTTCGCTCGTTAATCCACTCTTCCAAGAATTTTTCTTCTCAAGCGTGTTAAAGCGCCAGTGAGCCACAGCCTCATTTTCCCAACGAGGATCATCTTCAGCCAAAGTGCCTAACATCTTGAAAAGGGGCTGACCGATGGCATCAAGTTGCGCGGCAATCATCTGCGTTTGACCGAAAGCGCTCGAAGCATTGGTGTCAGTCACATCAATCGCAGAGGCACAGTAGGCAAACGAGATTAGTGAACTGATCCCCACGAACGCATCTTCATAAACGGGCATCCATTGAACCACTTCATCAAAGCTTAAATCATGATCAAGGTGCTCGGAGAGCGTTTTCATTAAATCTTGAACATGAGCAAGCTCTTTAGTGTAACGTTCGTCAGTCACACTCCCATAGGCATCTTCTAATGTCCAATGGGGCAATTGATCACCGGTCTGAGTCATGGAAAATCTCCTCAAGAAAGAAGCAACAAACGCGGAAATTTTACACTTGCCCTATCGCATTCTGCTTAAGGAGTTATCCCTAGCCGAAAAAGGGAATGACTTTAGAGATTGCCCGGAAAACTATGCTTATGGAAGAGATTTCAAATAGGAAAGCACTATCTGAAGGACGTCCGCGCAGATCTCATCCCGGTCAATTAGATCCGTGCCAGCTTCTGCGCGCAAATGCAACGCCAGATAGTAACGGGCACCACGATCTGTCACAATGATCGCATGAATGGCCCGGGTGGCGCTATACGCGTCAGACCCCGCGCCAGTTCTGTCATATACGAGCCAATGCTCAGGAACCAAAGGCTTTAATAAATGGGAAGAAACCTGACTGGAAGCCAAATCATTGAGCCACAAGGATCTTGCTTGCTTAGAAAGCTTGTGGTCTATTCGCTGCCAATTCAAGGAAGCATTGCTCGGTGTGGTTGTATCCCGATATTCCGTTTTGCCGGAGAGATTCAATTGTGGCTCGAGTCGATCGCTGCGGGTGGTGTTGTCTCCCAATTGCCGTAGCCAATTGGTCAAAGCGGCCGGTCCACCCGTCTGCTGAAAGATAAAATTCGCCGCGCGATTATCACTAGTAGAGAGTGCGGCACGACACGCCTGTCCTAGTGTGATCAAGACATTTGATGGCAAATTACCTAAAACCGGAGAGTGAGGCACTGGCTTAGCTGTTCCAATTGGCGCCTTTTGTTCTTGCAATCCCAATTCATAGACTCGAGCGCATTCCAGCGCCTTCACTGTGCTTGTCAATGGGAAGCGCTCGCGACTGCGCCACTCCAAAAGCACCTGGCCTTCCTCATTTCTTACAGACAAACCGATAGCAACACTTTGCTGCCTCTCAATATTGAGAACATCCTGTTGTGCACGTTCCATGTCATCCCTTGAGGGAGACACGAGCGCTGAACTACACGCCGTTGTCAACAAGCCGACCGCCGCGCAGAAGATAGCAATTGCGCAAGGACTTCCAACTCTCAACATGGTTCTCTCCAAGATAGTGAGATGCAAAGGCAAATCAGGAACCCGTGACGATCAACCTTCAGTCATAGGGACTTCTTCGCTCTCCGCATCAACGCGTATATCGTCCACGTATTGGTTTTCACGACGCTTTTCTTCATCCAAGTATTCTGCAACGGCACTGATCAATTCCGCGCACCCTTCACGTGTCGCGGCAGAAATGACAAAAACGCGGTCATCTGAAGAAAGATCCAAACTCTCAATCAGATCATCGATTTTGCTGTCTTGTTCGGACTCTGGAATCAAATCAATTTTATTAAACACGATCCATCGGGGTTTCTGGTAGAGCGACTCATCGTATTTGCGCAACTCATTGACCAACGCCCGTGCTTCCTGAGCCGGATCAGCTTCAGGATCAAAGGGAGCCATATCAATGAGATGCAATAACAGCTTCGTTCTGGACAAGTGACGCAAAAACAGGTGACCCAATCCTGCCCCTTCTGCAGCCCCCTCAATTAACCCAGGGATATCGGCTACCACGAAGCTTTGCTCGGGACCCACGCGAACCACACCAAGTTGAGGGTGCAGAGTTGTAAACGGATAATCAGCGATTTTAGGTCTGGCATTTGAAATCGCAGAGATAAATGTCGACTTTCCGGCATTGGGCATTCCTAAAAGACCGACATCGGCAAGTACCTTCAATTCCAGATTTAAAAAACGATGCTCTCCTTCTTCGCCTGGCGTGCATTGGCGGGGAGCCCGGTTGGTGCTGGATTTAAAATGCAAGTTGCCTAAGCCACCCTTGCCGCCCCTTGCTAAGAGATAACGCTGTCCATGCTGGGTCAAGTCGGCAATCAATTCTCCACTATCGGCATCGGTCACCAACGTACCAACTGGCATTCTTAGCTCAATATCGTTGCCGGCAGCACCGTAACAATCTGAGCCCCGTCCGTTTTCACCATTTCGAGCGAAGTGCTTGCGAGCATAGCGATAATCAATAAGTGTATTGATATTGCAGTCCGCCACGGCATAAACATTGCCCCCGCGTCCACCATCGCCACCGTCTGGTCCTCCTTTCGGAATAAACTTCTCCCGACGGAAAGAGGCGACGCCATTGCCACCTTTACCACCGGCAACTTCAATGCGTGCTTCATCAACAAATTTCATAAAAACTTGAGGCAAGAGATATTGCATGAAGCAAAGTCTCTAACGCCGTCTCCTTAACAAATTAAAAACAAAACGGGAAAATCCGTCTCCATGATAAGACAAAAGCCATGTCAAGTGACATGGCCTTTGCGTGTCGGGCTATTTCAATGCGCTTTTAAAGGCGCACCTTGAACCTTGCCTAATTGGATTAGGCAGGAATAACCGTCACAAAACGATGATTCTTCGGGCCCTTGACCTCGAACTTCACCGTACCGTCAACCTTAGCAAACAACGTATGGTCACGACCCATGCCGACATTGTCACCCGGATGGAACTGCGTGCCACGTTGGCGAACGATGATGCCACCGGCGGTGATCGCCGCGTCACCAAAAACCTTTACACCAAGACGCTTAGCTTGGGAATCACGACCGTTGCGGGTAGAACCGCCACCCTTTTTATGTGCCATTTTCTTACTCTCTTAAAAGTCGATATTAAGCCGCGATCGTTTCGATCTTGAGCTCCGTGTAGTTTTGACGATGACCAGCGCTCTTGATGGAGTGCTTACGACGACGCATCTTGAAGATGCGAACCTTGTCGTGACGGCCGTGAGAAACAACCGTGGCCGTAACGCTGGCGCCTTCAACGAAGGGAGCACCGACCTTGAGTTCATTGCCATCGGAAACAGCCAAGACTTCAGAAAGGGTCACTTGGGAGCCGACTTCAGCGTTCAAGGATTCAACCTTGAGCTTGTCACCAGCAGCAACGCGATATTGCTTGCCGCCAGTCTTGATAATTGCGTACATTGATTTATACCTCGCCCGTTTCGCTCAGCCAACGCACTGTCTGCGAAACCTTTTTATATTTAATCAATCCGACAAATGTCGGATCTACTCATGCGTGGGAAAGCGGATTATTTCACAAATCAATGATTTATGCAAATATCTATCGCATCAAGCCCAATCGTCTTCGATTTCCCTCATTTTGAACCAACAAGAGAGAGTGATAACCCGACAAATTACAAAAAAATGAAATCAGAACACAGCAAGTTGGATATGATTAGCGAAAAAATTGGGGGATGTTACCCTTTTTGTCATCGTTTTGTCATAAAACTGTCATAAACTTCGCCCAAACAAAAAAGCTTAATTCATAATTAAGTCATACTTCGACCACTCCGACAGAGGATGTTATGGATAATTATTACATCGCGGTATTAGCTTTTTTAGGCTGTCTGGCGATTTTTGACCTTTTTGTTGGCGTTAGCAACGACGCCGTCAATTTCTTGAATTCCGCGCTTGGGTGCCGCATTGCTAAATTCAGGACCACGATGTGGGTGGCGACATTCGGTGTGTTGCTTGGCGCGACGTTTTCCTCCGGAATGATGGAGATTGCCCGCTCCGGCGTTTTCCACCCGCAAATGTTCTCCTTCTCAGAAATCATGATTATCTTCTTTGCCGTCATGATTGCTGATGTCGTGCTACTGGATGCCTTTAATTCGTTAGGCTTGCCGACTTCCACGACAGTGTCCATTGTGTTTGAGCTGTTAGGCAGCGCCATGGCGGCGGCCTTTTTCAAACTTTATATGGACGGCGGTTCCATCGAAATGGTGTTTGATTACATCAACACCAGCAAAGCACTCACGATTATTTCGGCCATCTTAGTCTCTGTCGTAGTCGCTTTCGTGAGTGGAGCGGTGATTCAGTACATCATGCGCCTCATTTTCTCTTTCTACTTTGAGCGCATGTACTACAAGATCGGTGCTATCTTCGGAGGCTTTTGCATCACCGCCATCATGTACTTCCTTGTGATGAAGGGAGCGAAAGGCGCAAGCTTCATGCAACCGGAATGGATCGCATGGATTGATGCCAACACACGGATTATTCTGATTTCTCTTTTTGTCGGATTATCAGTTTTCTTTCAAATCCTCATCATGGCCTTCAAGGTCAACATTTTTAAAATCGTGATTCTTTCGGGAACCTTCTCATTAGCCTTCGCGTTCGCCGGCAATGACTTGGTGAACTTCGTAGGTGTTCCGCTTGCGGCTCTCGACAGTTGGAAGATTTGGAGCGCGGCTGGCAATCCGGCGGATGACTCGTTCATGATGAGCGGCCTTTTGAATCCGGTTAAGACCGATACAATCTTTCTTGTTGCCTCGGGCCTTGTCATGACGTTCACGCTTTGGTTCTCAAAGAAAGCGCATCGCGTCATTCAAACGTCTTTGAACCTGTCCGCTCAACAAAGTGACCATGAGCTCTTCGGTTCTTCTCTTGCCGGTCGCGTCATTGTGCGTACAACAATGAGCTTGGGCAGCATTGTCAACCAAATCATCCCCGGCGCTGTTAAAAAAGGACTTGATTCCCGTTTCAAGCACCGCCGCTTAGCCAGAGGCGAAGAACCGCTTCCCTTTGACTATGTTCGCGCTTCAGTGAACTTGGTGCTTTCGGCCATTTTGATCGCCTCGGCCACCTCGTTGCAGTTGCCTTTGTCAACAACTTATGTCACCTTCATGGTTGCGATGGGCTCTAGCTTCGCTGATGGCGCTTGGGATCGCGAAACAGCCGTTTATCGTATCTCAGGCGTGCTCACCGTAATCAGCGGTTGGTTCTTGACCGCCTTGACGGCCAGTACCTTGGCCGCCGTTATTTGCTTGCTGATGTTCTTTGGAGGCTCCGTCGTCGCGTTCTTACTTGCTTTGCTTGCCTGCGCTTTGTTGATTCGTTCGAACATTCGTTTCAGCAAAGAAAACGAAGCATTCCAGGCAGAGCGCAAAATGCGCTACGATGTCAACACGATTCGCGGCATTCTCAATGAACGCATTTCGCAAAATCTGTTCACGACGGTCACTCTCTACAATAGTATCGTTGAAAACTTCTTGGGTGATAGTGAAAGCGGTTTACGCAAGATTAAGCTCAAAGCAAATGCCAATTTTGATCGCTTAACACGTGAACGCGGGCTTTATTATCGAATGAATTATTCGAAGTACAAGCCAAATAAGGAAGATTTCGACGCCCGCTATAGTTATTTCCGCACTTTTACACACTTACGTGATGTCGGGCGTTCGTTGCAAAGCTTGGCTCGTGTGACAAAAGACCATATCGCAAACCGTCACAGAACTTTCCAGGGCGAACTGGGACAGGACTTGGCAGATCTTTCGCAATTGCTCGTTGAAATTGTTGGATCCAATCAAGATACCCAAAGCGTTGCGGCCTTCCATCAAAATGCCCAGACGTTGCTCAACCGCATTGAGACGATTCAGGAGAAACTTTTGTTAACTGGTCCTGAAAATGGTTTTTCATCACGTGGTTGTGAAATTTATTTGAGTTTCCTGCTCTTTGCCCGAGAACTCATCAACCACTACGAAATTATTCAAATGTTGCAGCAAAAATTAAATAATTCCGTTGCAACACAGGTTTCGTCTTCGACAACACCTACTGTTTCAGAAGTCAAACCGGCCGTTTAATTTCGTCATTGACTCGTTCAATCCCCGTTGCCTTGAGGCAACGGGGATTTTTTTCAGGGCAAATTGTATGCGTTGCTCGGTATAATGCTTGCCGCTATGTCAAACACTAATTTTTCTCCGTCGACTCTAAGTGCTGCCCAACAGGCGCTAGCACCCATCGCCGACGACATGATTGCGGTCGATCAAATTCTCCACAAAGAGCTCTCCGATAGCCAAAGCCCCAAAATTGCAGAAGTTGGCAATTACATTATTGAAGCGGGCGGGAAACGCATGCGCCCCGCTCTTTTAATGCTGATGGCTCGGGCACTTGGTTATGACGGCACACAGCATCGTGAGCTTGGGGCAACCATTGAAATGCTCCACACGGCAACTTTGATGCACGACGATGTTGTTGACGAAGGGATGATGCGCCGGGGACGCCCAACAGCAAATGCCCAATGGGGCAATAGCATTGCTGTATTGGTCGGCGACTTCATGTACACCCGTTCTTTCCAGATGATGGTGCGCATCGGAAATTTACAAGTCATGCAAGCTTTGGCGAAAGCCGCCAACATCTTAAGCGAAGGCGAAGTAATTCAAATGCAAAACGCGCATGATCCTTCGGTTGACGAGATTCGGTATCTTCGTGTAATCGAACGCAAAACCTCTGCGCTTTTTGTCGCTGCCGCTCAAATGGCTTGTGCGATTGCTCATGCGAAACCCGAACAAGAAAAAGCTCTCATTCATTATTGCCATGCCTTAGGCAATGCTTTTCAAATCGCTGACGACATTCTCGACTATTCGGGAGATCCTGCGCAAAGTGGAAAACAAATTGGAGCCGATTTCGCCGAAGGAAAAGTGACGTTGCCTGTTATCTATGCGTTAGAAGAAACCTCTACCGATGATCGTCACTTTATTGAAGAGGCAATTCGTCATGGCCATGGTGATTTTGAGAAAATTTCTACCATTATCCGTGGCACGAAAGCCATTGAACGGTGTACAATGCGTGCTCACCAAGAGTTAGAAAAAGGAAAGGATGCGTTAAATGCATTGAACCCTTCCATTTTCAGAAATTCTTTGGTACAATTATTGTCTTTCGTAGTTGAGAGAAAATCTTAACAGCGATTCGGGGTGTAGCTCAGCCTGGTAGAGTACTACGTTCGGGACGTAGGTGTCGGAGGTTCGAATCCTCTCACCCCGACCAGAATTCCAAAAGCGACTTTCGAGTCGCTTTTTTATTTTCGATTCGCAGATTTTCTACAATTTGCCGATTTTACGACTCAAGGATCGTATAATCTTTTGCATTCTCCCTAATTTTCATTTAATAAAGGATTTTCCATGCCTTGGATTGTCGGCCTAACCGGCGGTATCGGTTCTGGGAAAACTCAAGCCAGCAATGCGTTTGCCGCCTTGGGTGTCCCGGTTATTGATACGGATTTGATCAGCCACGCTCTCACAGCTCCACGAGGTTTGGCAATTGAAGCCATCCGCGCAACATTCGGCGATGCCATGATCACCGCTTCCGGCGAAATGGATCGCCAAAAAATGCGTGACTTGGTTTTCACGAATCCCCAAGCAAAAAAACAACTAGAATCAATTCTCCATCCACTGATTGCCAGGGTTGCCCTCGCTTCTGTGAGCCAACATAGCGACTCCCCCTACGTTGTGCTGGTTGTTCCTTTGCTCGCAGAAAGTCCTGCCTGGATTAATCGTTGCGACCGGATTCTCGTGATTGATTGTGATATTGAGACACAAATTAAACGCATTATGAAGCGTTCACACCTCACTCGCGAACAAGCGGCCGCTATCATCGCTTCCCAAGCCACTCGTGATGAACGCAAATCGATTGCCAATGAAGTGATTGTTAATGAGTCAACGATTGAACACCTGAATCAGCAGGTTAAGCATTTACACGATTATTATCTGCGTCTTGCGAGTCAATCTTCTAACTCAGGAGCCCCTGTATGATCGTGAAATGCCCTACTTGCCATAAACCGGTTGAATGGTCCGAAAAAAATCCTTGGCGCCCGTTCTGTTCCGAGCGATGCAAGCTCATCGATCTGGGCGAATGGGCTAGTGATAGTTATGTTATTCGTGGCAACAGTTACGCGCAAACCAATGAATCTGAGGCTGATCGGCTAGCCCAAGAGCTCTTTTCTTCAATCCCTGAAGAAAAGCCCAATAAAAAATGCTCAGAAGAAAAATAGACCATCAAGGAGGCTTTGGCCCCCTTGATATTTAAGACAACAAAACAAACGGTTGGAACCCGAATTATCAAATCGTTTCAATCCATCCGTTAGCACCATGTGGACGCAAAAAGCGGTCTGAACTAAGGCGGACATTCGTCGCGTAAAGCGGCACAGGATTATTTTCAAAGAGACGCTGCCAGGCACTTGATCCTACTTGAACCGATGAAGGAGCTAAAGCGAAGAGCGCACCAGCCTTGTCAACCGCCGACCAATCATCATCGGAAACCTCAACTGCAATGCGGCTATGAACCACAGCTGAAAGCTCATCGACCCGAGCATACACTCCATCGGCTTTTTGTTGGACAGAGGAATCTGCTCTTGCACTCACCCAACATTCTTTAAATCCGGTTTGTGCCAAAACTTCTTTGATGCGATCAATATCTTTCGCGTATCGCTCTCCCAACATGATCCCATCAAAATGTCGCTCTTTGAGTTTTTCCCACTCAGGGTTTTCTCCCTCCAAACGTAACCAGTGAACCGGCAAACTTAGCCATTTTGCAATCGGTTTGCTCGCATCCAAAACGGGGGTAGGCCATTGATCAATCGAAAAGAATCCAAACTGTTGTTTTTCTCTCGCTCGAGGCGTACCCTCCCAATGCCATGCTCGAACAAAATGCAATTTAACCGTCGCATGAGCGTAAACATGAGTCAATGTAACCCAAGGAGCCACTTCTTTGATGACCATCCCTAACTCTTCCCACATTTCTCGCTCTATGGTTTCCTTAATGGTTTCACCGGCTTCCATTTTTCCACCCGGAAATTCCCACCAACCGGCATAAACTTTGCCTTCTGGGCGAGAATTTAAAAGGCATTTTCCATCCTTGTCAATCAATACAGCGCATACAACAGGCGTGATTTGGGACATATTCTTTACCTAAAATTGTTTGAAAAAGGCGCTCCGAAGAGCGCCTGAAACAAGCTGACCTTGAGCCGATCAATACCCACTATTGGATATGACCGTGGCAATTCTTGAATTTCTTACCAGAACCACAAGGGCAGGGATCATTTCTTGAGACACCCCGCCAATCCACTTTGTCAAGATCCACACCATAAGGCGAAATCCCCGTGAAAGATAGTTGATTGCCTTCATCGTCATGCGCGATACGCTCACGTTCCGCGCGAGCTTGAGCCTCCGCTTGCGCTTTGGCTTGAGCGATTGCTTGGGCTCTAGCTTCAGCCTCTTCTTGAGCCTTTTGTTGCTCAGCTTCGATTTCTTCGCGAGTTTGGATGCGAACATTCATCAACACACGCATCACATTTTCGCGTACTCGATCAAGCAGGGTTTCAAACATATTGAACGCTTCACGCTTATATTCCTGCTTCGGTTGCTTTTGAGCGTAACCGCGAAGGTAAATGCCCTGACGCAAAGCGTCCAAAGCCGTAATGTGAGCGCGCCAAATGGCATCAAGAACCTGCAACGTCACCTGACGGGCGAAGTCATTCATTGCCTGAGTTCCGGCCAATTCAACTTTTTCGTTGTAAATACGATCCACTTCATCAAGAAGCGCTTTTTCAAGGTCTTCGTCTGTCACAGAATTACTCTTGTCAAGCATCCCCTTGAAATCTAGGTCAATTGACCATTCCGTCTTCAAAATGGTCATAAGTTTATCCAGATCCCACTGTTCTTCAACGGTATCAGCCGGCACATAGGCGCGGAACAAATCCGTGAAGTAACCATGGCGCAAATTGTTGACCATTTCGCTTAAGTCTGAACTTTCCAAAATATCATTGCGCAAGCGATAAATTTCGCGACGTTGATCATTTTGAACATCATCAAATTCAAGCAATTGCTTACGAATATCGTAGTTGCGGCCTTCAACCTTGCGTTGAGCGCTTTCGATCATGCGGGAAAGCATATTGGACTCAATTGCCACCCCTTCTTCAAGCTTGAGCTTATCAGCGATAGCGCGCATACGATCGCCACCGAAAATACGCAACAAAGGATCTTCCATGGAAAGGTAGAAGCAGGAAGAACCGGGGTCACCCTGACGACCGGCACGACCACGCAGCTGATTGTCGATACGGCGAGATTCGTGGCGCTCGCTACCGATAATGCGCAGACCGCCAGCCTGAACCACTTTGTCATGTTCGACTTGCCACTCAGCTTTGACTTTGGCCACTTCCGCCGCTTTTTGTTCTTCTGTAAGCTCCGTATTGAATCGGATCTCATCTAAGCGCTTATTGATCCCACCACCTAAAACAATATCGGTACCACGACCTGCCATATTCGTCGCAATCGTCACCATGCCAGAACGTCCGGCTTCTAGCACAATCTGCGCTTCCCGCTCATGCTGCTTCGCATTGAGCACGTTGTGCGCGATGCCCTCTTTAGTCAAGAGCTGACTTAACGCTTCAGAATTTTCAATAGACGTCGTTCCCAAAAGCACGGGCTGACCACGCGATTGGCATTCCTTAATGTCGTCAACGATTGCTTTGTATTTTTCAGGTACCGTTCTAAACACGCGATCCTGCTGATCGATACGGATCATCTTGCGGTGAGTCGGAATAACGACCGTTTCCAAACCATAAATGTCCTGAAATTCATAAGCTTCCGTATCCGCCGTGCCTGTCATGCCAGACAGTTTTTCGTACATGCGGAAGTAATTTTGGAAAGTTATTGAAGCATATGTCTGATTTTCCTGATTGATCTTCACGCCTTCCTTGGCTTCCACCGCCTGGTGAAGTCCCTCAGACCAGCGACGTCCCGGCATTAAACGACCGGTGAATTCATCGACAATCACAATTTCACCGTTTTGCACAACATAGTGCTGATCGCGCTTAAAAAGCGTATGAGCACGCAACGCTGCCTGCAAATGGTGCATCAAAATAATGTTTTGGCCAGAATAAAGACTTTGACCGCTCGGAATCAAGCCTCGTTCTGTCAAAATCTTTTCAATATGCTCGTGACCTTGTTCTGAAATGTAGACTTGATGAGCCTTTTCGTCGACCCAGTAGTCCCCCTCCCCTTTTTCAGAGGTTTGTGGCACCAGTAAGGGAGGAATCTCATTCATTTGGGCATAGAGATCTGTATTGTCGTTTGCCGGACCGGAAATGATAAGCGGAGTGCGAGCTTCATCGATTAAGATTGAATCCACTTCGTCCACGATGGCGTAATACAGCCCTCTTTGACGTCGATGGTTGACGTCATATTCCATATTGTCACGCAGGTAGTCAAAACCGAACTCATTGTTGGTCCCATACGTGATGTCAGCAGCATAAGCCTGAAGTTTCTCTTCGTTCGGTTGCTGGCTATAAATTGTCCCAACCGTCATTCCGAGAAAATTGTATACACGCCCCATCCATTCAGCGTCGCGCTTAGCAAGGTAATCATTAACCGTCACGACGTGAACGCCCTTGCCGGGCAAAGCATTCAGATATACAGCGAGTGTCGCTGTCAGGGTTTTGCCTTCACCGGTTCGCATTTCCGCAATTTTGCCATCATTGAGTACCATGCCGCCGATCAACTGAACATCAAAGTGCCGCATACCAAGCACACGCGAACTTGCCTCGCGGACCACAGCAAACGCCTCTGGCAGCAAGGAATCCAACGTTTCGCCTTTCTCTAGGCGATCTCGAAATTCTTGCGTTTTTCCTCGTAACTGCTCATCGCTGAGCGCTTTCATGGAATCTTCAAGTTTATTGACCGCAGCACATTGGCGACGATACTGCTTGATCAAACGGTCATTGCGACTGCCGAAAATCTTCGTTAAAAGCTCAGAAAACATTATGTGCAACCCTGTCCGGACAAAGGCGTCCCCCTGTCCAACGTTAGAAATTGTTTTTCCAAATAAGTAGGAATAGCGATATACAGCGGTGAATTATCGCATATTGGACAACGCTTTTTCGTCTAAAAAACAAGGAATTTCGTGACTGGTTGTACCAGATTAACCCGTAGCAACTCAAAAAAATACCTCAATTGCTAGAATCGATGTTTGCAAGAAAGTGATAAAACCCGGAGAGATGGAGCATAACCATGCGAGGCTTGGAGGATATTGGCAAAATCATTGATGCGTTGGATGCCACCTCACCCATACGTGCTGAAATGGCAGCCATTCAAGCAAAAAATATTTTACAAAACACCTGTATCCGCAAGGGGCTTCGAATTAACTTTCGAGACTGCATCCATATTCAACTAACCACCCGTGGTTTCCTTGTCAACACAACAACGCCCAGTTTAGCCAGCCGCCTCACACAAATTAAACCGACATTGGAACGCGCTTTATTCAATGCAGGCGTGCACGTCCCAATTGAATCAATTCGTGCAGGAAAAATTCAAGCGCTTCCCCCACAGGATCCTTATCCGCAAGACGCTCCACGCATTGCGCCAATTGGCGCTTCCGAGGCTGTTCAAGCCAACGCTGAACACGCTAAGGATCCGGAAATAAAAAACGCGCTTGAGCGACTGGCTCAAGCGCTAGCAAGAAATTAATCGCTTTTCCGATCAAAGCGCAAACGCTCGCTCGAAGGAAAAGTCAACGGGAGCGGGCTTATTCTCAAAAGTAGCCCATTCCCAAGCTGACGATTCTGCCAACAGCGCCCGGAGCAATTGATTGTTCAACCCATGACCGGACTTGTAGGCACTATAACGTGCCAATAGAGGATGTCCTAAAACATAAAGATCACCCATCGCGTCCAAAATCTTGTGTTTGACAAACTCATCCTGACTGCGCAACCCCTCTGGATTCAGAACGTGGAATTCGTCCATCACCACCGCGTTTTCAAGTGTGCCCCCCTGAGCTAAGCCAATAGAGCGCAGCATTTCCACATCTTGCACGAAACCAAAGGTCCTGGCACGACTCACCGCGCTCGCATAGGTCATCTTGGAGAAGTCAACTTCCGTAAATTGAGCAGTGCTGTCAATCGCAGGATGACCGAAATTAATGGAGAAGGCCAGTTTAAAACCTTCATGAGGTTCTAGCTTCGCCCACTTATCCCCATCACGAACGACAACCGGTTTGAGGATTCGAACAAATCGTTTCGGCGCATTTTGCTCAACAATGCCAGCTGCCTGAATTAAAAAGACAAAGCTCGCACCTGACCCATCCATGATTGGAATCTCAGGCGCATCCACATCAACGTAACAGTTATCGATTCCCAAGCCGTTCAAGGCACTCATCAAGTGCTCAATGGTTGAGATCTTCACCGCACCTTCATTGAGCGTTGTCGCCATACGGGTGTCGTTGACACGAGTGGCCTCCGCAGGCATGACAACCGCCGGGGTCAAATCCACTCGGGAAAAAACAATACCGGTATTAGGTTCGGCAGGACGCAACATCAACTGGACCTTGCGCCCTGAATGCAACCCAATTCCAACTGTTTTAACAACTTTTTGAAGTGTTCTTTGCTTTAGCATCAATAGCTACTACTTATTGTCTCGACGAATAGACCACCAACCTGTCGGAGCCCAATCTCTTGCCGGATTTTCTTCAGCAGGACCTTCCTTTCGCTCAAAGAGCGATTCTTGCGTTCCCATTGGTTGTTGAGTGGCAGTCGACTCGACATTAGTTTGACGAGACTCCATCGGAGCAGGTTGGGTGCGAACTGTTTCCGGAGTTGGCATCGGGGCAACAGCGCTTACCGAAGGCGTCACCTCAGACTTGGGTGTTTCTGAGACTGCCGGACGATCCCAAGCGGCCGCGAAAGGATCTTCGCTCTTTGGTTTATCCTGAACAGTGGAGGACGAGGCAGGAGCCCAAACCGGACGAACTTCTTCTTTCTTTTCCAAAGCCGGCACCGCACGATCCTTGTTACCGCCATCCAGACCAGTCGCGACCACCGTCACGCGCATGGAATCGCCCATGCTGTCATCGTAGGCGGAACCGTAAATAACCTGAGCACCCTTCGCGGTAAAGTTTGTGATGATGTTCATCACGGTCTTGGTTTCTTTCATCTTCATGGTCTCTTCACTGGCCGTGATATAAACCAAGACACCGCGAGCGCCGTTTAACGTCACTCCTTCCAGAAGCGGACAAGCGACCGCGTTTTCTGCGGCAATGCGGGCACGGTCTGGGCCGGAAGCAATGGCTGAACCCATCATGGCGGTACCGCGCTCGCTCATAACCGTGCGCAAGTCTTCAAAATCAACGCCAATCAAACCCGGCGTCTGAATAATCTCCGTAATGCCAGCGCAAGCCTTAAAGAGCACATCATCGGCTGCCGCGAAACATTCACTCACGGAAGCATCTTCACCCAGCTCATCCTCTAGCTTGTCATTTAAAATCACAATCTGACTATCAACGGCTTCTTTGAGTTTGACCAAGCCTTCTTCAGCGCGTTGCATCCGAAGCGCCCCTTCATAACTGAAAGGTTTCGTCACAACGGCAACGGTCAAAATGCCCATTTCACGAGCAATTTGCGCGACAACCGGTGCGGCGCCGGTGCCTGTTCCACCACCCATGCCAGCGGTAATGAATACAAGGTTGGCACCTTGCAAAAGTTCCCGAATTCTATCTTTGGCTTCAATAGCGGCCTGTTCGCCAACTTCTGGACGAGCGCCCGCTCCCAACCCCGTCTTACCAATCTGAAGGGTGGCATGCGCGCGCGAATGCGAAAGTGCCGTATAGTCTGTATTAATCGCAATAAATTCAATACCTTGAGCGCCACGCTCAATCATGTGTTCAACAGCATTGCCACCGCCGCCGCCAACACCAACCACTTTAATGACGGTTTGACGCGGATCATCATTAAGTACTTCAAACATAGGTAAAGAGCCTCCAATCCAATTCCGTAATTATCGCCGAAACTGGTTCGTTTGCCTAGATTTTTCAGTAACATTTTTCAATAAAAAAGGAGCTTACTCAAGCTCCCCCTTGCCCGATAAGTTTTCTAGTATTGTCCAATAAAAAATTCGACAAACCAGCGCTTTGCTTTTGCCAACCATGAGCTGTCATCCGTGTCATCGACCGCATCGTCATCCTCTCCCAATTTAAAGCGGCGGGCTTCGTAAGCAATCATTCCCATGACCACACTCTCTTTGGGCGAATTCAAACCAATACAGCCATCGCCATCATAGTGCGAATGACCCAAGCGGGCATGGAATGAATAAGCCCAAGGCCCTGGAATAAGACCTTGCAAATACTCGGTGATTCCCATCATCAACGCAGTGCCCCCTGTAAGCACTATCCCACCGGGTAATCGGTTTTTAGGGAAATTATTGACCAACGTGAACCAATCTTGAGCCAAAAGTAGTGCGCCGATTTCGTTGTTGAGTTGGTATATTTCCCGCTGGACAATTTGAGAAAGTTCCAACTTTGTGTACTTGCGCCCCCCCAACTCGGGAGCCTTTCGGTAAAGCACCACCTCCTCGTCTTCAGGCGAACAATGCAAATCCAAGCGAGTTTTAACCTCTTCGGCCTCTTTCATGGAACAATTCATGTATCCGGCCAAAAGTTCTGTGATTTTTCGACCGCCGTACGCCAGTGTATGAGTAAAACGCGGGCTTCCCCCCTTAAATACCACGATATCGGTCGTCCCCTCTCCGATGTCGATGAGCACAACACCGTTTTGACGTTCTTCTTCTGAGAGCGCTGCGTAGCCGCTTGCCCATGCTTCAGGCAAAATATCAGAAATTTCCACACCGCTGCGACGGATCACTTTGACACGAGTCGTCGCATTGATATAGCTTGCCATTGCACCATGAATATAGGCCGTGATGTTCGACCCCTTGGCCTCTAAAAGGTTCTGTTCAGACTGCTCGTCTTTTTGGTTATCGAGCATGTAGTAAAGAAGTTCGAAGTTGATAAGGCAGGTCTCATCGCTTTTCGGCACAGCATCTTTAGCCATGCTTTTAACCGTTTTCATTTCAGCCAACGTCGGATGACTTCCCTTTAACGGCAAACTTGCCGATGAGTCAATGCCCGTTAAAAACTTGCCGGAAACGTTAATCGTTATCTCACGAACCTCTCGATGAGCAATGCGACAGGCCTCAGCAAAAGCGTTCTGCACTGACACTTGAGCTTTATCGACATCCACAATGCAGCCTTCGCGAATGGCTTGTGACTGCGCGCGCCCCTGACCTAAAACCCGAAAAGTGCCATCTTTGTACACCTCGGCGACAACGGCTAACACTTTGCTCGAGCCGATGTCCATAGCCGCAACGATTTTTTTTGTTTCCTTATTCATAAATTATTGCTGTCGATTCGATTCCGCGATCGCCTCTGCCGCCTGACGACGTCGGTCTTGTGACGTAAGGCGTTTTAAATGTGTTTCCGGCAGTGTGGCGGCAAAGGCCAACTCATATCGAGCGTCAATGCTTGACGGCGCCCCGTGCATAAGTTTTACCACATCCGGATATTGTACGATAACCACCCCAAAGCGATCCTCAAGCGTCCAATGATTTTGTTCGACGCCAAGCTCAATTCGGGTGGGCGGAATATCTTTACTGGCAATTGCAACAGCCCAACTGTCTCGTTCGCTCACGCTGACTTCTGTCACCCGTGCCTCGGGCATCACCACCTGCAACATCCGACTGAAACGCCGGTAGCGACGAGCGACTTCCCCCACCATGTCAGCGCGACCGAAAAACTCCGGCAACGCCATCGGATTGTCCACTTCTTCAGGATTTGCAGCAAAAAGCTTTCCTTCGACAGAAACCAAGCGCCCGTCTTCCCACAAAGCCAACGCCTTATGCTCTTTAATTTCGATATTGATCTTGTTCGGCCAGACACGGCGCACATTGACGTCCTTGACCCAAGGCGCTTTCAGCGCCGCTTCCCGGATAGCGTCAATATTGATATTGAAGAAATTACCCATTGTGGTTGTGCCCAACGCTCGCCGGGAAGCCACTTGCGAAATGTGCCCAACCTCTCCGGTTAACTCCACTGCGTGAATTTCAAAAAATGACAAAAAATAACCCGGAAAACTGCTCACCGCCACAGCGGCGAGCAGTAAACAGACAGCCAATGCGGCTAAAAAACGTCGAACGACAGCCTTGACACTCACGCCTAATGTTTCAAATCCAAAGAAGCATCACGAAGAACAGACAAGACGAGTTCTTGATAACTCAGACCGCTCACCTTGGCTGAAAGAGGAACGAGCGAATGAGCCGTCATGCCAGGTGATGTGTTCATCTCCAACAAGGCGAAACGACCATCTTCGGTCAGCATTACATCAATACGACTCCAGCCTCGACCGCCTAGCGCATGATAGGCTTTGACGCATGTTCTGGCGATTTCATCGGCCAAATCTTGAGGCAAATTGGCCGGACAATCGTAGCGGACATCATTGGTGAAATACTTGTTTTGATAATCGTAGTCACCGTTTGGCGCCACGATCTCAATAATTGGCAATGCCCGCGCGTCCTCGCCGGAGCCCAAAATTGTGACCGTGAGTTCCCGACCAAAAATTCGCTCCTCAACTAGCACCTGATGATCCAAATTGCTCGCCTTGGCAACGGCGTCTGCCAGCTCTTCAACCGTCGCGTCTTTCAACTTTGTCAAACCGATGCTAGAGCCTTCATGAGATGGTTTAACAACCAAATCGCGTCCCAACTCTTGAATAACAAACCCCATATCAGAGTCTTTTGTCACCAACATGCCCTTGGGGACGGGAATGTTGAACGTACGCCAAACCCGTTTGGTCATCGCCTTGTCGATGGCTATCGCACTGGCGCGAACACCAGGGCCGGTGTAAGGAATTCGCAAATATTCAAGCACGCCCTGAATGGTTCCGTCTTCACCAAAGCGACCATGCAAAGAAATCATCGCGCGGTCGTACTCACCTTTTTCCAATTCGGCCAAATCATCGCTTTGGGGATCAAAGCGCGTGACATCCACCCCAGCCTCGACTAAAGCGTCATAAACACCTTTGCCACTCATGAGCGAAACTTCTCGCTCGCTTGAGCGCCCGCCCAATAACAAGACAACCTTTCCCAATGAAGCCGGGTCAAACGGCTTATTTTCCGCTGCCATGATTTATTCCTTTTTTTCTTGAATTGATTTCGCACGCTCGATTAATCGTGCGGGGACCCCACCTACGCTGCCGGCGCCCATTGTCACAACCACATCTCCATCGCGAGCAAGTTTTAAAATCGCTTCATCCATGTCAGTCGATTTTTCCACAAAAACAAGCTCAGTCGGAGAAATCAAACGAATCGCACGAGCGAGACTTCGTCCGTCAGCGCCCACGATCGGCGCTTCTCCTGCCGGGTACACATCCGCCAATACCAACGAGTCCACGCCGGAGAGCACTTTCACAAAGTCCTCAAAACAGTCACGAGTGCGCGTGTACCGATGAGGCTGGAAAGCCACCAGAATACGCCGTCCCGGATAGGCGCCTCGAACTGCCGCCAACGTTGCCATCATTTCATGTGGGTGATGACCATAGTCGTCGATCAACGTAAAATGCCCGCCAGAAGGAAGGGCCACATCGCCATACTGACTGAAACGCCTGCCGACCCCCTTGAAATTGGCTAAAGCTGAAACGATAGCCTCATCTTTAACTTCCACCAACGTGGCAATGGCAATAGCCGCCAACGCGTTGCGGACGTTGTGCATACCTGGCAAATTGAGTTTGACAGGCAACGGCTCATGCCCCTGACGCAACACCGTGAAAAACATCTGTGTGCCGCTTGCTCTGATATCAATCGCGCGCACATCCGCTTCCTCACGAAGTCCATAGGTCACCACATGGCGCGGCACTTGAGCGACAATGCTACGGACATTCTCATCATCTAAGCAGAGCACGGCACGACCATAAAAAGGCAGGCGCGTTAAAAAGTCAATGAACGCCTGCTTTAGCTTGCCAAAATCATGCCCATAAGTGTCCATATGGTCGGCATCGATATTGGTCACAGCGGCGATCACTGGTGTCAAATACAAAAATGAGGCGTCAGACTCATCAGCTTCTGCCACCAGATATTCTCCACTGCCCAAACGGGCATTGGCTCCTGCCGAGTTAAGCCGTCCGCCTATCACAAAAGTCGGATCCAATCCGCCTGCCGCCAGCAAGCTCGCCACCAACGATGTCGTTGTGGTCTTACCATGCGCACCGGCAATGGCAATTCCGCTTCTAAAACGCATCAGTTCGGCAAGCATCACAGCACGAGGAACCACCGGGATGCGTTCTTTTCGGGCGGCTTCCACTTCAGGGTTATCCGGCTTGATCGCCGTTGAAACAACAACGGCGTCAGCACCAATCACATTACGGGCATCATGCTCGTGAAATATGGTAACACCCAACGCCTCAAGTCGTTGCGTTGCCGCGTTATATGCCACATCGGAGCCGGTCACCCGATACCCCAACGTCACAAGCACCTCGGCAATGCCGTTCATGCCCGTGCCACCGATACCGACAAAATGTATTCGATTAACAGCAAATTTCATAACAAAAAACGGTTCGCAGAAAAAGAAAATAGTAGTCGATTCTTTGAAAAATGTCGTCCGAAACAAAAATTATTTTTTTGCCAGACGTTCAATTTGATCGGCCACCGTCTTCGCCGCGTCCCGGTGTGAAAGCTTTCGAGCATTCTCTGCCATTCGAACAAGCTCTTCACGATTGAGCGAATGCAGTTTTTCAAAAAGCGATTGAGCCGAGAGTAACTTTTGGTCAATGTAAACACCTGCCTGATGGGCCTCAAGATACTTCGCATTGCCTAATTGATGCTGGGTGGTTGAGACAACAAAAGGCACCAAAAGCGCCGGGATGCCGCCTGCGGCGAGTTCGCTCACAGTGGTCGCCCCTGCTCGGCAAACAACGACATCAGCCCAAGCATAAGCAGCTGCCATGTCATCAATAAAAGGCATCACCTTAGCCTTTAGACCCAAGCGCTCGTAATGCGCCTGCACTTCGTTGGCGTTATTTTTCCCACATTGGTGGATGACCTCAGGGCAATTTTCTTTATCAAACAAGGCAATGGCTTCTGGAACAGTGTCATTTAGAACTTTTGCCCCTAAAGAGCCACCAAAAACCAATACTTTCAAAGGTCCCTGTCGATCTTCATAGCGTTGAGCAGGCGGTTGCAGCGCCAAAATTTCTTCTCGCACCGGATTGCCAGACACGACGGCCTTATCCCCTGCGCATTGGGCGCATTCACCATCAAACCCGCACATGACCGCCGCGGCGTAAGGCATGACTGCACGAACGCTCATTAAACTGTCGGCATCGCAATTCATCATAACTAAGGGAATCCCGCAAGTGCGGGCGCCGAAGGCTGCCGGCACGGCTATATATCCGCCGGTAGAAAAAAGAACTGTCGCATGGCGACGCTTAATAATGGAGCGAGCGGCAAAACAACTCTTGATTAATTTCAGCGCGCCGCCCACCATGTGCGAAAGTCCTTTGCCTCGCATTCCGGTGAAGTCAAGCGCATCAAAATCAATCTGACGGCTTCCCACCAAACGACCTTCCATTCCAACCGGCGTGCCGATCCAGGAAACCGTCCAACCACGCTTTTTCATTTCCTCGGCCACTGCCAAACCGGGCATCACATGGCCTCCGGTGCCGGCTGCCGCAATGATTAAATGGTTTTCTGACATGATTACTCTCTCCCTCAGAAGGACGTGCGGCGTTGACCGCGCATTAACAGGCGATTTTCAAAGTCGACTCGCAACAGCAAGGCAATGGCACACAACGTCACCACAAGCGAGGAACCACCGTAGCTCACAAGCGGCAATGTCAACCCCTTGGTTGGGAACACGCCAATCGCCACGCCAATATTGATCAACGACTGCACACCAATCCAAAGACCGATCCCTTGTGCGACCAATCCGGAAAAAGTTCTTTCCAGACGAACGGCCTGTCGCCCAATTTCAAAAGCGCGCCGTACCAACCAATAAAATAGGAAGAGAACAACGGTGAAGCCAACGAGCCCCAACTCCTCACCAATGACCGCCAAAATAAAGTCCGTGTGCGCTTCTGGCAAGTAGTGCATTTTTTCCACACTCGCCCCTAAACCAACACCAAAAATTTCACCTCGTCCAAAGGCAATCAGAGAATGCGTCAACTGGTAAGCCTTCCCCAACTGATTTTCAATGTCCCACGGATTTAAGTACGCGAAAACACGAGCGGTGCGCCACGGTGACAAAATGATGGATAAAACAATGGCCACCAACATAACCGCCCCAAGGGGCAAAATGATGCGCCAACTCAACCCACCGAGAAACACAATGCCGAGCACGATGGAGCTGATGACAACCGTCGCTCCCAGGTCAGGTTGAAATGCCAAAAGACCAGCCACCAAAAGAATGTAGGCCAGAACCGGCACCAACCCTTTGGTGTACGAGTGCATATAAGCTTGTCGAGTCACAGCGAATCGCGCAATAAAAATCACTGAAATGAATTTCACCAACTCGGAAACTTGGATATTGATAGGACCCAGTCCAATCCAACGAACCGAACCATTAACAGATTTTCCAATGCCGGGAACAAACACAACGGCCAAAAAGAAAATCCCGATCGCACCCAGAATATAGGCAAACCGATTCCAACGAACCAAAGGAACACGAAAAACCACCCAACCTAAGCAAAGGCCAGTGACCATGTAGATAGCGTGGCGAAGCGCAAAGTAGCCTTCGCTTGTTTGATATTTTGGAGAGTCACCCAACGAAATCGACGCTGAGTACACCATCACTAAACCGATTAGTAAAAGTGCCGCAACAGCGACAATCACACTCCAGTCGATTACTGAAACCGGTCCAACACTGGTTGTTCGCCCCGTCCACTCACCGTCTGTGGAGACTTTTTTCAGCGGGAAAAAACGCTTCAAACTGATCATGAAATTTTTGCAGCGAGCGATCGGGCGCTCTCAATGAAAATAGCGGATCGTTCGGCGTAGTCCCTGAACATGTCCCAACTGGCGCAAGCCGGTGACAAAAGAACCACATCCCCTTTCTGAGCCATGTTGTGGCAACGATTAACCGCTTCGGGCAAAGTCTTGGCATGCTCAATGGGGTAAGAGGCGCCAACCAAAGCTTTTTCAATAAGCGGAGCGTCTCGACCAATAAGAACCACACCACGAGCATATTCAGAAAGCGCTTTGGCAATTGGCGAAAAATCCTGCCCTTTGCCATCACCCCCCAAAATAACAACAAGTTTTTTCCCTTCGGAACCGATACCGGCTAACGCCGCTTCAGTGGCGCCAACATTGGTCCCCTTGCTGTCATCGATATAGTCAACCCCATCAACCGTCAAGACGTACTGCACGCGATGAGGCTCACCACTATACTGAGCCAAAGCTTTTAGCGCCGGTGCAATGGGAAGCCCCGCCGCATTTATCAAAGCCAAGGCCGCCAACGCATTGAGCACATTGTGTCGGCCCCGAATCTTGAGCGCTTCACGAGGCATCAACCGCTGAATGAGATGCCCTTCGAGCACCTTGCGTTTACTGAGCGCGATGGAATCATCTTCATTAAAAGCCAGCCACTGGATGCCCTCAAAGAAAACCACACCCCAACTGTTGACCGCCTCTGGCTCATCGCCGCCGAAGGTGTAAACCCGCTTGTCAGCCTCGGCAAAGCGCATGACTGTCTTGTCTTCACGATTTAAAATTCTCGCTGTCTGCGAGTGCGCAAATACCCGCGCTTTTGCCGCGATGTAATCTTCAAACGATCCGTGCCAGTCGATATGGTCTTGGGTGATGTTTAAAAGTGCCGCCGCGTTGGGCACCAAACTGGATGTTGTCTGTAACTGAAAACTGGATAGCTCCAACACCCAAACGTCCGGCAATCGTTCTTCCTCCAGGTACCGATCAAGTTCTGAAACAGCATTGGGACCGATATTGCCCGCCGCTACGGCGTGCTTGCCGGCGGCTGCCGCCATCTTGGTCGTTAATACCGTTGTAGTGGTTTTGCCGTTAGTTCCTGTGATGCCAATCACAATGGGCGAATAGCCGCGCTCAGCTTTCAATCGATCAAGTTCCCGGGCAAAAAGCTCAATCTCACCGACAACCTCCAAACCTTTGGAGCGTGCCGCTTCAACTAAAGGCGTCACGGCGGAGTGTTCTGGCGAAATCCCCGGAGAAATCACCACCAAGGCAACCTCATCGAGGATTGACTGAGCTTTGTCAAGTGTTAAAAAACGGAATCGTTCACAATCTTTAAGTCGCTCAAGGGCAGGCGGTTCATTACGAGTATCGGTCGCCAACACCGTCCATTGGCGTTTTAGTAAAAACTTTGTGCAAGCCTCACCAGAGGCCCCTAACCCAATAATCAAAGCCTTCTTACTCATGACGAACACCTTTTCCTATCGGATCTTCAGTGTTGATAGACCAATCAACACCAAAACAAACGTAATAATCCAAAAACGGGTGACCACTTGGGTCTCTTTCCATCCTTTGAGTTCAAAGTGATGATGAATCGGCGCCATTAAAAAAATTCGCTTGCCGCCCGAGTAACGAAAATACGTTGTTTGGATCATCACCGAAAGGGTTTCAACCACAAAGATACCACCCATGATGGCCAAAACCAGTTCCTGACGCGTAATCACTGCGACCGTCCCCAGCGCGCCGCCCAATGCAAGCGCGCCGACATCACCCATAAACACTTGAGCCGGGTATGCGTTAAACCATAAAAAGGCTAGGCCGGCCCCAGCTAGCGCCGCACAGACAACGACCAATTCTCCCGCTCCCGGAATATACGGGAAAAGCAAATAATGAGCATAGTCAACTCGACCGACAACGTAGGCAAACACACCCAGAGCGCTTCCCACCAACACACAAGGCAAAATAGCCAATCCGTCCAAGCCGTCGGTGAGATTAACCGCATTGCTAGTCCCCACCAACACGACATAAGTCAAGGCAATGAAACCAAAAATTCCCAACGGATAGGCAAAATGTTTGAAGAAAGGAATAATGAGATCAGCATGAGAAGGCATTTGAACCGGGAAGCCTTGTTCCATCCAACCAACAATCATGTGCAACACATGAATATCGCCGGGCGCTGCAATCGCGAATGCCAAGTAAACCGACGCAATAATGCCGACCAGAGATTGCCAAGCAAATTTTTCCTTGGCACTCATGCCCTTCGGATCATGACGGACCACTTTTCGGTAATCATCCACCCATCCGATCCAACCGAAACCCAAGGTTACAAAAAGCACAACCCAAACAAAACGGTTGGTCAAATCCATCCAGAGCAATGTCGATAAACCGATAGCCAATAAAATAAGAGCTCCCCCCATTGTCGGCGTGCCGTCCTTGACAAGGTGGGACTTCGGACCATTTGTACGAACTGCCTGACCGACTTTCATCGCCTTTAAATAACGGATCATCGCAGGTCCAGCGGCAAAGCCGATAGCAAAGGCAGTTAGTGCGGCCAACACAGCCCGCAGACTTAAATAATTGAAGACTTGAAATGAGTGAATGTCCTCAGACAGCCACTGAAAAAGTGCCAACAGCATCTTGTCCGCTCTCTATTTTTTATTGTCCTTCAGAAGCTTTTTCAAGCATAAGCTTCGCAATTTGATCCAATCGCATTGAATGCGAGCCTTTGATCGTCACCGCCCGGTAATTTTGCCCATCTTTTAATAACGTTTCTTCAAATTGCTGACGGTTTTCACCCCAATAGGCTTTAAGTCCGCCACTCTTGGAATAACTTTCAACAGCAAAACGCATCATGGCTCCAATGGCATAAAGCGCTTCGATTCCCTTTTGCGCGGCATATAGACCGACCTCTTCATGATATTGACGGCTTTTCTCCCCAAGCTCAGCCATGTCGCCCAATACCAAAAGATGAGGACCGGTAAAACTTGCCAAAACGTCAATGGCAGCTTTCACGCTGTCGGGGTTCGCATTATAAGCATCGTCAATAAAGACACGATTGCCAATGCGGTGAATGGTTCCGCGCCCTTCTACCGGACGAAATTGAGCTAATCCCCGCTCAATGGATTCAAGCGGCAGCCCGATAGCCAATGTCCCTGCCGTTGCCGCCAGCACATTGTTAAGATTGTGTTCTCCGTGGACATGCGTCTCCACAGTGAAATGACCTCGCGGAGTTTTAACCATCGCACGAATGCCGTCAGCGCCATCGGCCATAGCGCCAGTGACATCAGCCGATGTTTGTCGAGCAAACGTCATGATATTTTGCGCGGCCGCGATCTCCAACCAAATGTCTTTACAAGGATCATCAAACGGAATAATGGCGATGCCGTTATCTGTTAGACCTCGAAAAATTTCACCATTTTCGCGCGCCGCAGCTTCCACTGTTTTTAAAAATTCTTGATGCTCACGCTGGGCGTTTGTCATCACGGCAACCGTTGGTCGAACAAGTCCTTGCAAATAACGCATTTCACCAACATGATTCATGCCTGTTTCAATGACAGCCGCCTGATGATTGTCGCGTAATTTCCAAAGTGTCAAAGGCACTCCGATATCGTTGTTGAAGTTACCTTCGGTAGCCAACATGTTTTCACCAAAATGGGCTCGTAAAATCGAAGCGATCATTTGAGTGGTCGTTGTTTTGCCATTGCTGCCGGCAACTGCGATGATTGGGCAGTTTTTGGTCCGACGCCAATAAGCGGCGCTGGCTCCAAGCATTAATTTGGTGTCTCTGACGATAATCTGAGGCAACGGGCAATGAACCTCGTGCTCAACAACTAAAGCGACGGCGCCGGCCCGCATCGCGTCGTCCACAAGATTGTGCGCATCAAATTTTTCCCCTTTTAAAGCAAAAAAGAGGCTGCCAGGCCGAACGGTTCGCGTGTCGCTGCTAACTGATGTGAAAGGAACGTTGCTGCCGAAATAGCTGGAACCAGGGAAAAGCTTGGCAAGCGTCCGTGTTTGCATTAAAGCTCCCTGTGGCGGACGGCGGCACCACTGTGCATTGCGCGCCTCAATTGCGTCACTAAACGGATGCTTCACGCCCATGATTTCTTGATAATCTTCATGTCCCTTGCCGGCGATCAGAATAATGTCATCAGCATTGGCAGCCGTCATTGCGACTTCGATCGCCTCGCGACGATCTTCAATCACCTGCACCGGCTCTGTCACCCCACGCATCATGTCTTCAATAATGGCTGAAGGTGACTCAGTTCGAGGATTATCACTCGTTAAAATGACTTTATCAGCACCTTGTGTCGCTTTTTGAGCCATCAAGGGACGCTTGCCATGATCGCGATCCCCGCCCGCGCCCAACACAATCCAAAGTTTGCCCCGTCGGGCTTTCGCCACGGGTCTGAGTGCCGTTAAAACTTTCTCAATCGCATCCGGAGTGTGGCTATAGTCAACCACCGCTAACGGAGTACCCGGATATTTCACCAGTTGCATGCGCCCCGCAGGCGGCAAAAGTCCCGTCAAATGCGTCGATATTGTTTCAATATCGTATCCAGCGGCCAGCGCGACTCCGACAGCTCCTAATAAGTTTGAAACGTTGAACTCACCGAAAACAGACAGTTCAAATGACTGACAAAAGTCGCCAAAACACAAATCAAAACGGATCCCATCGACCGTGCTGCGAATATTCTTAGCCGCAATTAATCGAGTTCCCGGCAAGGCAATCGTGCCGCGAGTGCTGGTCACAAAAACCTGAAGTTGGCGATGGACAGATTTTTCAGCCAACCGAACACCAACTTCGTCGTCAATGTTAATCACGGCAGAACGCAGTCCCGGCCAATCAAACAAAATGGCTTTTGCCTTTTCATAGGCCTGCATATCATGGTGATAATCCAGATGATCACGGGTAAGGTTAGTAAAGACTGCGACATCAAACGCCGTTGCCTGAAGCCGCCCCTGATCAAGTCCAATCGAACTTGCCTCAACGGCAAACGCTTGAGCTCCCGCCTTCGAAAGATCACGATAAAGCCCTTGAAGAGTCACCGGATCGGGCGTTGTAAGCGATGCGCTGGGAAAGGGCTTCCCTTTAAGAAAACAACCGATTGTTCCAATGGCGGCACAAGGTTTGCCTAACTTATCCAAAAGCTGAGAAATCCAATGCGAGCTTGTGGTTTTTCCGTTCGTGCCGGTAATACCGACCGCAAAAAGCGATTGGCTCGGTTGTCGATAAAAGGCCGCAGCAAACTCGCCGAGCACATCTTTAAGTCCGGGAACCGCGATGGCCGGCACATCGAAGCGATGACGTTGACCATCGTCCTCATAGACAAGAGCGCTTGCCTTTTGAGCGGCTTGAGCCAAAAATTGCCGTCCATCCACTCGCAGACCCGGCACGGCAATAAACACATCTCCCGCACGCAAGGTGCGGGAGTCAGAATTCAATCGTTTGGCGTTCGGTGCCAGACGACGTAATAAATCTACATAAGAATTGACGTTAGAAATCATCGTCGAGTCTTCGCGAGCAAACCACCGCCCGCTACCATCATAGGATCATCAGGATTGACCAGCATCGTGCGAAGCGCAGCTTCCACCACCTCTCCGAAAACCGGTGCGGCGACCACGCCACCCACGTGCCCGGCGTCTTTCGGTTCATCAAGCATGACCGCAACTACCAGACGTGGTTGTGTCGCAGGAGCCACTCCCACAAACGATGCCACATATTCATTCACGTATTGACCGTTTTTCACTTTATGCGCGGTGCCGGTCTTACCGGCAACCGTGTAACCGGTCACCTTAAGCCGTGACGCCGTACCACCACGGTGCACTGTCGTCATCATCATAGCGCGCATCTGTCGTGCGGTCTCAGGACGAAACACCTGCTCGCCGACAGCGGGCTTATTGCGTTTCATCAACGTCAAAGGAATCACATCGCCGTTGCGGGCAAAAACCGTGTAGGCTTGGGCGATTTGCATCAGGGGCGTCGACAAACCGTAACCGTAAGAAATTGTTGACTGCTCCACCGGTCCCCAGGATTTTGCCGGACGCAGACGACCAGCCACCGCGCCGGGGAAACCGATTTGAGGCGCTTGTCCAAATCCCAAACGAGTGTATGTGTCATAAAGTGTCTGGGGAGGGATTTGAAGCGCAATTTTCACCGTACCGACATTAGACGATTTAGCAATCACCTGAGAAACCGTCAGCAGACCGTAATTGTGCGTATCAGTAATCGTCCGATCCGCGACACGGATCTTTCCGGGAGATGTTTCAATGCGGCTATCGGGACGCACGATTCCCATATCCAACGCTTTCGCAATAGCGAAGGGCTTCATAATACTGCCGGGTTCAAACGTATCGGTCACCACTCGATTACGGATTTTTTCAAATTGGAATGTTGAACGATCATTCGGATCGAAACCGGGCCAACTGACCAACGCTAAAATCTCCCCGGTAATTGAATCAACGACCACCACGGCACCGGCTTTGGCGTTATGTTTTTCAACCGCAGAGCGCACCGCAGAATAAGCCATGTATTGAATACGGGAATCAATCGAGAGGTACAAATCCTTTCCCGGCACCGGCTCCTGGGCCCACATCTCTTCAAGAATGTGCCCCAAACGGTCTCGAATCACGCGACGGGAGCCGCTCTCACCCGAAAGCCACTCATCATTGGCCAACTCAATACCTTCCTGGCCATGATCCTGACGGTTGTTAAACCCTACGATGTGCGCAGAAACTTCTCCGCCTGGATAGTGGCGCTTGACATCCTGTGTGTAAGACAACCCTTCGATGTTAAGTGCTTTGACTTTCTCAACAACATCCATGTCCACCTGGCGGGCCAAATTGACAAAAGCATCCGGTCGAGCCAAGCGCTTGCGAATTGTCGATTCCGAAACGTCCAACAGCGTGGATAGCGCCCGAATTTGCGTATCCGTTGCGTGCACTAAACTGGTTGTTGCCCAGATGCTACGGGCAGGCAATGTCGCTGCAAGCACAACACCATTACGATCAAAAATCTGCCCACGCCCCGCCGGAATTTCCAAAGTCCGAGCGAAACGAACTTCACCCTGCTTTTGCAAAAACTCCGTGTTAAAGCATTGAATATAAACAGCGCGCAAAAAACACACACTGAAAATCGTCACCAGCACACCCAAAAGCATGTGCGAGCGTTTTTGCGAGATTTCCAGCGCACGCCAATCCTTTTCGCGCTCCTTGTCACGCTTAGGCAAACGTGGCGCGTTATCCTCATCCCAAAACTCACGGCACTTATTGCACAAAAGCCGCCACAAGCGCTCCGTGAAACTTATCCGACGGGCCCTCATGACTGGCCTCCCGTCTGACGAGAGCGCGTGACAAAGCGAGGCACAGGCTTGGGCTGCAAGATGACTGTGTTTTCGTTGCGCGCCGGCTCCAATCCCATCTGTGTGGCGGTTTCAGCGATGTAACCCGGGAGAGTAGCTTTTGCCAATTCAATATTCAGTTCTCGCCACTCGTCTTGAAGACGTCGAGATTGCTCTTGTTCCTGCTCGATACTGTTGACAAGCTCCCGAACCTTGTATTGGTTTGTGATGATCGTCATGGCCATGGCGAGCCAGACCACCACTAACAGAGCGATCGTAATGCCTACGCCATGTTTTTGCGCGGAGTCAATCAGCGATACCAAACGAGACCGTACACTCATTTTCGATCTCCTTGGCGAGAGCGTGTTGCAACACGCAAAATAGCGCTGCGGGCACGAGGATTGATTTCGCACTCTTCAGGGCTAGGCAAAATACGGCGCACATTCGTCAATTTCGGCGCCGGCATTTCGCTTACCCGCAAAGGAATCCTCGCATCAAATTCTCTTTCAGGATGCGCCATGCGCTCAAAAAAGCGCTTCACGATTCGGTCTTCCAATGAATGAAACGTTATCACCGCAATCCGTCCGCCGTCCTTTAGCAAGGACATGGACGCCTCGAGCGCCTTGGATAACTCGTCAAGCTCACTGTTGATATGAATCCGAATCGCTTGGAAGGTACGAGTTGCCGGATTTTGCGTGGGATCTTTTTTGTTGGCTGGCACCACATCAGCCACTAATTTCGCCAGCGCCAATGTCGTTTCAATAGGCGTGGTCTTTCGCTCAGTACAAATAGCGCGTGCGATGCGACGCGCAAAACGTTCTTCACCCAAATCAGAAATCACTCGGGCGATTTCGCTTTCACTGGCTCGATTAATCCATTGGGCCGCCGTCTCACCACAGCTTGTGTCCATGCGCATGTCCAAAGGGCCATCCATTCGGAAAGAAAAACCTCGGGCTGCGTTGTCGATTTGGGGGCTCGAAACACCGATATCCATAAAAATTCCGGCGACTTGCTCAATGCCCAATTCAGCCAAGGCCGCCCGCATATTGGAAAACGGTGCATGAATAATTTGGAAACGGGAATCCGTGATTGAGGCGGCACTTTCGACAGCTTCTAGATCACGGTCAAACGCAATCAAGCGCCCTTCAGAAGCAAGTTGAGACAAAATTCGACGTGAATGCCCCCCTCGACCGAAAGTTGCATCAACATAGACACCTTTCGGATCCGTTATCAATTCTCGGGGAGCGCTCTCTGCCATTACGGAGAGATGCGCGAACTCTGCACTCATTCACCTCCCTCCCTAAAGGACAAAGTCCTCAAGCGTTTCTGAAAAATCCTTAGCCAATTCCTTCTTCTCAAATTCTGCCAGTGCCGCCTGATCCCAAAGCTCAAAGTGATCACCCAAACCCACCAAGGCAACTTCTCGGGTCAGACCGCACAAACAGCGCAACTCATTCGGAATCAACAATCGCCCCGAACCATCGGCCTTCACATCCACTGCGCTGCCTATGAGAATGCGTCGCAACACACGGGCGCTATAAGGCAATTTCATCAATTTCGCCTTCAGCGCAATCCAAACAGCTCTGGGAAATATTAGGACGCACCCATCCGGATGCCGAGTGATCGTCACTTCGCCTTGACAGGTCAGCATGAGTCCCTCTCGGTACCGAACAGGTAACGAAAGACGCCCTTTCGCATCAAGAGAAACAAGCGAAGTGCCTTGAAACATAAGGCTTTTTTCCGAATATCCATTATGGCGTAGAAAAAAGCGTGCCGTGGCCACGGCACTTTATCCCACTTTTTCCCACTTTTTCACCCCATCAATTTAAATTGATCCTTTACGTTAGTCAAGGCATTGACTATCTTTCTTTACGATTTTTTTCCAACGCCTCAATATCTTGGGTTAGGACACATCAAATAACACATCTGAACTTTGGCTTCGCGAACGCTTTTGCTCCGTTTCTACTCGCCCTAAAACTAACGGGAATTGATCTAGGCAGAAAAAAATTTTGCACATACCTCCCCTCAAGATATCCTCAAAGAAGTTGACAGGAACATCGTCGCTCTTTCATCAGACAAAAAAAATCCCCATTCAAAGTCTCTCGATTTGAACAGGGATTTTTCGCTAATAAAAGCTTTTCGTACGGCTTAGATCTTCAACTTAATGCGACCGTCAACGGCAATACCTTCTCCGTTTTTCTCACTGATAATGAGCGGATTGATATCCAATTCCTCGATTTCAGGGAAATCTGTCACTAACTGCGATAAGCGTAAAAGCACACTTTCCAATTGGTCGAGCTGAGCTGGCGTCGTACCGCGAGCCCCTTCGAGCAATTTGTAGGCCTTCACACCACGAATCATCTCCTGAGCGTCAATATCTGTCAACGGTGCCATGCGGAATGTCACGTCCTTCATGACTTCAATAAAGACGCCTCCCAACCCAAACATCATCATATGTCCATATTGCGGATCTGTCGCCACGCCACAGACCATCTCACGAGACCCTTTAACCATTTCCTGGATAATGACGCCTTCAAAGCCGTCCATAAGACCTTTTTCCGTGAGTTTATTCACGAGATCCGCAAATTCAGCACGGAGCTGAGCTGCGTCCTTGATACCTACACGCACACCGCCGACGTCGGTTTTATGAGAAATTTTCTTGGAGTTGAGCTTCATTACAACCGGGTAACCGATCTTGTCGGCTAAAGCGACGGCTTCATCGGCATTTTTGGCTTCGCCGTCTCTGCAGACACGGATGCCGTAAGCAGCGAGAACCTGGAGAGACTCGCCGGTTGTGAGCTGCACGCGATTATCAGCAGCGGCCTGCTTGAAGACAG
>ERZ779866.651-NODE-651-length-38629-cov-6.002800_pt1 | contig 38629 bp, 57 predicted proteins | sample MGYA00511248_ERZ779866 | MGnify/ENA primary metagenome ERZ779866 (study PRJEB29588, sample SAMEA2155758) | human gut metagenome | biome: human gut; feature: human-associated habitat; material: faeces | place: Denmark | collected 2008/2010 ... | reverse complement strand
ATTTTATATAATGATTTTTCATTACTGATTAGATTATTGTAATAATCAATTTTATTTAAAATGTCTTTGGAATCTTCTATTATCGATTGCTCATTTAATATATTTTTTTTACTTATATTATAGGAAGATGTTTTTGTTTTTCTCTTTTTACACATTTTTTTTAATGTATTTCTATCCCAAAGCTCAACGCCTATAGATCCGGCAAGTTCAATAGCTTGTTTAGTGAAATAGGAATTTGTAAAAACAACAGGTATGTCACATGAATAATGTCTACAGCCAGAAAAAGACTCTTGTATAGCAGATACACCAACATTACCAGAATAGTTTTTACATTGAATAGCATATTTTTTATGGTTGTTTTTTGCTAAAATATCTATTCCAAAATCACCACTACCTTTAGTAACTTTTACATCATAAAAGCCATTATTTGTTAAAATATTTTTACTAGCTTGTTCAAATTGCAAACCAGACATATTATCTAATTGTTCAAGATAGTAGTTTTTAGGAAACAGTTCTTTGAATATGTCTATTAAAAATTTAAGAAATTTAAATGAATACTTTAAGGGATAAAACATCATTTTAAAAGGTAAAGTCAAAATAAAATAAATCATAGTATTATTTTATTTGATCTCTTATTTTTTAAAAAAGATAATATATTTAAATTGCTTTTAAATGACATTTTTATTCCCTCCTATTACTTTTTACCTTTACATTGATTTATTCTTGATTTTTATGGTAAAATCTAGTAGTAAAAGGGGCTTTTGGTTAGGCTTTTTTTACTAGTGATATTGGCGTATCACTTTAAGATTAAGCAATAGTATTTATGGTTTTCTATTGCTTGACACTCTAGTTGGCGCTAGAGTGTTTTTTTGTTGCATAAATATAAAATTGGTTAATATTTCATCACAACGATAAAGTGCAATTTCTTTATTTGAAGGATAATGTGCTCTTTCAAATAAAATTTGGGCTTCTTGATGAGAAACACAAAAGTTTTGTTTTACTCCATGCCAAGATTTTATACTACCTATACTGATATAAAATTGTAAAAGGAATGTTGGAGCTAATAATTCCGAAGCGAATGCATTTGCTTCTTTTTCTAATATTTCATGTTTATGATCAGGCAAGTGCATTAAATCTTCATCAAGCTCTAAGTGACCACATATAATATGACCTAGTTCATGTGCAAGGGTAAATCGTTGTCTCTCTTCTGTTAAAATAGTGTCATTGTAAATTATTAAATATTTTCCATTGATTTTATGTGTTACGGCATCTTTGGTTTGTAATTCATCTGATATTTTATCAATGGAACATTTTTTTATATTAGCGAGTCTACTGTAATTCATAAAAGCAATTCTACCTTTAAATAATTGCATCATTATTCCTGCTGGAGAAACAGGAATAAATGCAAATCTACAAGAAAGAAGTGTATCTATAGCTAATTTTCTTACTTCGAAATATCTAGGTTCTTCAGGTACAAGATTATTTGTCACTCTCATTAAATGCCTCCTTGAATGCGACTGATAATAAATCAATCATTTTATCTAAATCTTCATCTGTCATATTATCAGAAGCTCTTCTGATAGCACGAATAGTTTTTTCTTTTTTTGATTCAATAATTGGTGAATCATTTTTTTCTCTAATTAAATCTTCTACATTTATATGAAAATAGTCAGCTAGAAGTTGCATTTTATCTGGTCTAGGAAAATTTATACCATGATACCAACCAGATACAGTTGTTAAACTGATATTTAAGTCTCTAGAAATATCTGTTTGTGTTTTACTATTTAATTTCATATATTTTAACAAATTGTTTTGAAAAATATTTCTTACGTCATCACTCATTTTTTATTCACCACCTACTATTATATTACTCTTTAAAAGTAGTTAAAGCAACAAAAAGTGAAAAAAACTACGTTTTAAAAGTTGACACTACGGTTTAAAAGTAGTATTGTATAAACAGGAGGTGAGATAAATGTCAAGCGAAGAAGGGGTTCAAATTCGTATTTCATTAGAAGCAGCTAGAGTGAATGCTGAATTATTACAAAAAGATGCTGCTAAACTTATTGGTATTTCATTAAAAACATTACAAAATTATGAGAATGGTAAAACAAAACCAAATTGGGATACTTTAATTAAAATGTCAAATATTTATAATATTCCTATTGGAATGTTAAATTGTAGGTATTAATTTTTTTACCTATAACTACGGTTTAAAAGTAGTAACTTATTTAAATAATTACTGATCATCCAGGAATCAATCTCTAATAAAGCCTATTTTATTAGATTCCTAAAATTAATTGATCATAGAAACACTAACTTAAAACAAATTTCTTTTTAATACAATACGTGAAACTTTCATTTTGTAATAGAGGTTGGTTCCTTGATGGTCAGTAGTAGGAAGGAAAAACAAATTATGACTAAAGCAAAACAGGTTGAAGTTATTAAACAGAGAATTGATTTTGAAAAAGATTTTCTTGATGAACAAATCAAACGTAGAAACAAAGCAAGAAAAGAGTTTGAAGAATGTACATCCAAAGAATACAAAGAAAAGAAATTAAATCTTGATACATGTTACACAGCTGTTTCTAAACAGCACATGTATATAAGTGGCGTTCTTGATGTTGCACATATTTTAGGACTTATTTCAAATGATGAATACGGGAAATTGTGTAAGCAAGTATTTGATGGCGTTTTTAGCTAGAAAGGAGGGGAATAGCATGGCGTATCAACTACAACTAGTACTATTGGATAGTAAGAAACTTTCATTGGAGATAGCAAAAAGTAACTGCTCAGTTGCAGCTTTTTCAAAGAAATGTGGAGTACACCGTCAAACTATTGCTGAAATCATCAATAGAGGGGTTAGCTGCAGATTCTTAACAGCTTATAAAATTGCAAAAGGTTTAAATTTAGAAGTTGAAGATCTTTTATTAAAGGAGGGATAATCCATGGATGAAAACAACATTTCAGTTGAAGAAGTTATGAAGATTACTCATAAGAGTAGAGAATTCATCATCAATGCAATTCAACAAGGATGCTTTCCAGGAAGTGTTGCAATAGCTAACAAAAGAAGAAACGTACACATTCCAAGAAAAGCATTTGAGGACTACATGAATCAATTCAGTAGAAGTCCAAGTGAGCAATTGATCATTGCATTGCTTAATTCTTTAAATGAAAAAAGTGCCCTTGAAAAAAGGACACACAACATAGCACATAAATTATAAACAAATTCGGGAGGAATTGCAAATATGAGATTGACTAAAAAAGCTCAGGTCACATTGTTTGGACTTTGTGTCTTCGGTTTGGTTCTTAGTGGTACTGGTTATGCTCAAGCAAAATCAACACAAGCAGCTTATGAAGAACAAAGCAAACAAATGGAATTATACAAGCAAGAGTTGAAAGAAACTCAAAACCAACTCAATGAATATGTTCAGTACAAAGCCATGTACGAATGTATCCAGGTAGAAAGAAATCAACTACAAGAACAAGTTGATGAACTTTCTAAATGAAAAGCACTTGGCCAGTTTACCATAACGTACTATTGGCCAGGAGAAGACATCTACGGAAGTTTAACTTCTACAGGTGTAATTGCACAAGAAGGTAAAACCATTGCGGTAGATCCTTCAATCATTCCTTATGGTTCTACAGTTTTGATAGATGGAAAAGAATATTTAGCTCAAGACTGCGGAGGAGCTATCAAAGGAAACAAAATTGATATCTTTAGTGAATATCCAAAACACGAAAGATATCAAGTAGAAATATACATCAAAAGGGAGAAATAAAAATGGATAAGTTTCTAGAAAGTATTATTCAAGCCGCTAAAGATGCGGGTGCAAAAGATATTGAAGTAGCAAAAATTAGTGGAAAGGATTTAACTTTTGGGCCTGAAGAAAAGCCTAAATTGAACATTATCAGATTGCTTTCAACAGCTCACTATGATGAAGATGGCAATCTTATTATTGAAATGGATGCAGGATTAGGAATTAGCGGAAGTGATTTCTTAAGTGAAGCATACGGTATCTCAGAAAAACAAGTAAAGGATATTTATGAATCAGCAATAAATGAGTTCGAAAAATGTACGGGTACATTAATAAAACTTATTGAAAATAAAATTGAAGAAAGAGACAAAGGGGAAAGTAAAGATGTCAGTGAAGATTAATGCATTGGAGTTAGAAAACGTTAAAAGAATCAAAGCAGTTAAGATTGATCCAACACAAAATGGATTGACTATTATTGGTGGGGACAATAACCAAGGTAAGACTTCGGTACTTGACAGTATCGCATGGGCTTTGGGTGGAGATAAAAACAAGCCTAGCAACGCTGCAAGAGAAGGTTCAACTATTCCACCAGTTTTAAAAGTTACATTAAGCAATGGAATTATCGTTGAAAGAAAGGGAAAGAACAGTTCTTTAAAAGTTACTGATCCTAGCGGTAAGAAAGCAGGACAAAACTTATTGAATTCTTTTATTGAACAGCTTGCGTTGGATTTACCAAAATTCATGAACAAGACAAACAAGGAAAAGGCGGAAGTTCTTTTAAATATCATCGGAGTTGGAGAACAATTAGCTGTTTATCAAAAACAAGAAAATGAACTTTATCAGGAAAGATTGACGGTAGGTCGTATTGCTGATCAAAAAGCTAAGTTTGCTAAGGAACAACCGTTCTTTGAAGATGCACCTAAGGATTTGGTAAGTCCTCAAGATTTAATCAATCAGCAACAGGCTATTCTTGCTCAAAATGGTGAGAACCAAAGAAAAAGAGAAAAGGTCACTCAATATGAGTATCAGGTCAAAACCTTAACGGATGAAGTAGCACGCTATGAACAAATGCTAAATCAAAAGAAAGAGGAATTGAACAAGGCTACATATGATTTAAGCGTGGCCAAAACAGATGCTTTAGATTTATTGGATCAATCAACTGATGAACTAGAAAAGAACCTAGCTGAAATTGAAGAAACAAATCGCAAGGTTAGAGCAAATCTTGATAAGGAAAAAGCTGAAGAAGAGGCTAAAGGTTATAAGTCACAATATGACAACCTTACAAATCAAATTGAAGATGTACGTAAACAAAAATATGACTTATTGAACAATGCGGATTTACCATTGCCTGAATTAAGTATTGAAGACAATGAATTGACTTACAAAGGAAAGAAATGGGATAGCATGAGCGGAAGTGACCAATTAAGAGTTTCTACTGCTATCGTTCGTAAATTGAATCCTGATTGCGGTTTTGTTTTATTAGACAAGCTAGAACAAATGGATCTAAGAACTCTAACAGAGTTCAATGCATGGCTTGAACAAGAAGGACTACAAGCTATTGCAACAAGAGTATCTACTGGTGATGAATGTTCAGTAATCATTGAAGATGGCTATGTTAAAGAAACTGGACTTCAATCAATAAATCCTCAACCAACATGGAAAGCAGGTGAATTCTAATGGATTTTGAAATTACTGAAGGAGTAATAAACGGAGCACAAAAAGTTGTTTTCTATGGTCCTGAAGGAATTGGTAAAACAACTTTTGCTTCAAAGTTTCCTGATCCTTTATTTATTGATACTGAAGGATCTACAAAAAAATTAAATGTAAAGAGATTACCAAAGCCTACAAGCTGGCAAATGCTGATTGCGGAAGTTCAATCAGTCATTCAAAAAAGAAACTGTAAAACACTTGTTATTGATACTGCCGATTGGGCTGAAAGATTATGTACTGAAGCCATCTGTGCAAAACATGATAAATCAGGTGTAGAAGAATTTGGATATGGTACAGGTTATACCTATATTGCTGAAGAATGGGGAAGATTCCTTAATCTTCTTCAGGATGTAGTAGATGTGGCCAATATCAATGTTGTTTTAACAGCTCATTCAATCATTCGTAAATTTGAACAACCTAATGAAATGGGTGCTTATGATCGTTATGAATTGAAATTAGGAAAGAAGACAACAGCACAAACTGCTCCACTTACAAAGGAGTGGGCAGACATGGTTTTATTTGCAAATTACAAAACTTTCAGTGTGGCTGTAGATGATAAAGGTAAAAAGCATAAGGCACAAGGTGGTCAACGTGTTATGTATACATCTCATCATCCTTGTTGGGATGCTAAAAACAGAGATGGATTACCTGAAGAGTTGCCACTTGATTATGGAGCAATCGCTCATTTATTTGCTCACCAATTAAATGAGAATGTTACACCTGCACCAGCAGTAAACACTACACCTGTCATGAATACTGTTTCTTCAGTTTCTCGAGAAGAACCAAAAGTTGAAGAAATCAAAGTAGATAAGGAACTACAAACAGGTGGAATTCAAGAAGCAGTACCTACTGCAAATACACCTTCAGTACAACAAACTGTACAAAGTACGATTCCAAAACCATTGAAGGATTTAATGGATCAAAATCTTGTAACTGAAGAAGAAGTTAGAAAAGCGGTCAGCTTCAAAGGATATTATCCTGAAGACACACCAATTGATAATTATGATCCAAACTTTATCAATGGAGTATTAATAGGTGCTTGGCCACAAGTATTAAAAATTATTAACGAAAATATCAGAGCGTTTTAGGAGGATGATTAAATGGATGCATATAACAACGGGATGAATAACGGAATGATGGAAGGTCATGAATTAGATTGGGATGGTGTCATCGAAGAAGAAAGTGAGTTCATTATCTTACCTGCAGGTGATTATGACTTTACTGTAAAAAGTTATGAAAGAGGAAGATTCAACGGCTCTGAAAAGATGTCGGCCTGTAATCAAGCAATCGTAAGTATTGCTATCAACTATAACGGTAAAGAAGTCATCATTAAACATAGATTATTACTTCATACAAAAGTTGAAAGAATCTTAAGTGAATTCTTTAGAGGAATTGGGCAAAAGAAAAAAGGAGAACCATTAAAGATGAACTGGCCAATGGTTCCTGGTTCAACAGGACGCTGTAAGATTGGTACAAAAATTTACAACGGCAATGAATACAATGAAATCAAAAAATTCTATCCAAAAGATGAAATGCCAGTTACACCACAAGCAACACCTAACTATAATCCAGGACAATTCTAATGCAGTTAAGACCTTATCAACAAGAGGCACATGATTCTATATTTGAAGAATGGAACAAGGGAGTTCAAAAGACTCTCCTTGTTTTGCCTACTGGTTGTGGAAAAACAATCGTCTTTGCTGAGGTTGCCAAAGACTGCGTAAAAATTGGGGATAGAGTTCTTATTATGGCACATAGAGGGGAACTGCTGGAGCAGGCAAGTGACAAGATCGCTAAGTCAACAGGACTTAAATGTGCTATGGAAAAAGCAAAAGAAACATGTATTGGAAGCTGGTTCAGGATTGTTGTTGGTTCGGTACAAACATTACAAAGAACCAAGAGATTAGAACAGTTTCCAAAAGATTATTTTGACACGATCATTATTGATGAAGCACATCATTGTTTAAGTGATGGTTATCAAAGAGTATTGGAATATTTTGACAGCGCTAAAGTATTAGGTGTAACGGCTACACCTGATAGAGGAGATATGAGAAATCTAGGGAGCTTCTTTGAAAGTCTAGCTTATCAGTACACACTTCCAAAAGCTATCAAAGAAGGGTATCTAACACCTATAAAGGCACTTACGTTACCGCTAAAGATGGATTTGTCCGGGGTCGGAGTTCAGTCTGGTGACTTCAAGGTAAGTGATATAGGAACTGCGTTAGATCCTTATCTTGAACAGATAGCAAAGGAAATGAAAAAGTATTGTAAAGATAGAAAGACAGTTGTTTTTCTTCCTTTAGTCAAAACTTCTCAAAAGTTCAGAGATATTTTAAATGCTAATGGATTTAAGGCTGCAGAAGTCAATGGAGACAGTAAAGATCGTACAGAAATATTAAAAGATTTTGAAAATGATAAATATAACGTTTTATGTAATTCAATGCTGTTAACTGAAGGATGGGATTGCCCTAGTGTTGACTGCATTATCGTTTTGCGACCAACGAAAGTGAGAAGCTTATATTCACAAATGGTCGGTCGTGGTACTCGTCTATGTGAAGGCAAGGACCACCTGTTACTACTAGATTTTTTATGGCATACGGAACGCCATGAATTATGTCATCCAGCCAACTTGATTTGTGAAAACGATGAAGTGGCCAAACAGATGACAAAGAATTTAGAAGATAAAGCAAGTGCATCACTTCCTGAAGATGTACTTGAAGCAATAGATATAGAAGATGCTGAAAAAGAAGCTCAAAGTGATGTCATTGCTCAAAGAGAGGAATCACTTGCTAAACAGCTTGCTGAAATGCGTAAAAGAAAGAGAAAGCTTGTTGATCCATTGCAGTTTGAAATGAGCATCATGGACCAAGACTTACAAAGTTACACACCATCATTTGGATGGGAAATGGCACCAGCAAGTGAAAAACAAATAAAGGCATTGGAAAAATATGGAATCTATCCTGACAGTGTCGACAATGCTGGAAAAGCAACTTTGCTGTTAGACAGATTGCATAAAAGACAAGAAGAAGGATTGGCTACACCTAAACAAATTAGGTTGTTAGAAAACAAAGGATTCAAACAAGTTGGAACATGGTCTTTTGAATCGGCTAGAAAATTAATTAATAGAATAGCTGCTTCAGGCTGGAGAGTTCCTAATGGAATAGATCCCGCAACATATAAAGAAGGAGATTAAAAGTGGAGTATACAACTGATTTATTAGAAATACTGAATAATATTGATCCTTCTCTTCTTGATTATCAGGAATGGTGCTGTGTTGGAATGGCACTTAAATTTGAAGGATATACCGCTAGTGACTGGGATTCATGGAGTCAACGTGATTCTAAAAGATACCATAAAAATGAATGTTACAGAAAATGGGATTCTTTTACTGGTTCTGGTGTAACGGGTGGAACCATAGTTCAGTATGCTAGAAATCAGGGATGGGTTCCACCAATGATAAACCAAGAAAGTGGCCATGAACTTGATTGGGATGATGTTATTGAAAAAGACGAACAGGTCATTATCGATAAGAACTGGATAGAAGACAGAGAAGTAAGAGAGCCTACTAATTGGAATCCAGTCAATGAACTTATTACTTATTTGGAAATCCTGTTTGACTCTACTGAAAATGTTGGGTATGTTACAAAGACATGGCTTAAAGATGAAAAGCATTTACCTACTCAGGGATGTTGGGACAGGACTGCAGGAAAGCTCATACAACAGTTAAATAAGTGTGATGGCGATATTGGGGCTGTTTTAGGCGATTACAACAAAGAAGCGGGTGCATGGATACGATTTAACCCATTAGACGGAAAAGGCTGTAAGAACTCAAATGTAACGGATTTTAAGTATGCTCTTGTAGAAAGTGACTCAATGCCAATAGCTGAACAGAATGCAGTATTGAGAGAATTGGAATTGCCGATAGCATGTTTAGTTCATTCAGGAGGTAAAAGCCTTCATGCAATCGTAAGAATTGAAGCAAATGATATGAGGGAATATCGAAAACGTGTTGATTACCTCTATAACATCTGTAAAAAGAACGGTCTTGATGTCGATACACAAAATAGAAATCCTTCACGTCTATCAAGAATGCCAGGCGTTATCAGAAATGGTAAAAAACAATTCTTAGTTGACACCAATATTGGTAAGGAGTCATGGGATGAATGGTACGAATGGATTGAAAGTATCAATGATGATTTACCTGATCCTGAATCATTGGACGCTTGCTGGGATGATATGCCACAACTTGCATCACCATTGATTGATGGAGTTTTAAGACAAGGACATAAGATGCTGATTGCTGGACCATCAAAAGCTGGTAAGTCGTTTGCACTTATTGAATTGTGTATTGCCATTGCTGAAGGAAAGAAATGGTTAAGGTGGCAATGCGTACAAGGAAAAATATTATATGTCAATTTGGAATTGGATAGGCCATCATGCTTGCACAGGTTCAAGGATGTTTATAATGCGCTTGGTATTAAGCCGAATAGCCTTTCTAATATCGATATTTGGAATTTAAGGGGTAAATCTATTCCTATGGATAAACTCGCTCCTAAATTGATTAGAAGGGCGTCTAAGAAAGATTACATTGCTGTAGTCATAGATCCAATTTACAAGGTTATTACGGGTGATGAAAACAGTGCGGACCAGATGGCTAATTTCTGTAACCAGTTTGACAAGATCTGTAATGAACTAGGTACATCCGTTATTTACTGTCACCACCATTCTAAAGGTTCTCAAGGCGGAAAAAGAAGTATGGACCGTGCCAGTGGCTCAGGAGTATTTGCACGTGATCCTGATGCATTGCTTGATTTGATTGAATTGGATCTAAATGAAACACATTACAAACAGTTAAGAAATATGAGTGCTTGTAAGTGTTGTGTTGACTATCTAAGAGCAAACAGACCTGAATTGTTGAATGAACTTTCACAAGATGATGTTCTTTCTCAAAGTATCATGCTTGATTTCTGTAAAAGCAAACTTGGCCATGATTACTACAAAGAACTGGATACGCTTGTAAATGAAGCAAGGGGCAAAGCTACATCAATTACTGCATGGAGGATTGAAGGAACGTTGAGAGAGTTCTCTAAGTTCCCACCAGTTAATCTTTATTTTGAATATCCAGTACATGTCGTTGATCAAGACGGAGTTCTTCAAGATATTGATCCTGATGATGTCAAACCTCAATGGCAAAAGGCAAAAGAAAAGAGACAGGAACAGGCTGAAAAAAATAAAAACAAGAAAGTAAATCAGTTTGAAATTGAGTTCTCAAACATTGAAATAGAAGGTAGAGAAGTACCTGCAGAAGAGCTTGCAGAAAAGTTAAATACAACTCCTAAAACGTTGCTTGCATGGCTTGGAAAAAGCAAAAAGCGCAATGAAGATTTAGCTGAAAATTTTGAAGCTTATTATGGTAAAGATGGTAAAAGATGCATTAAAAGAAAGGATAAATAGGGGTGCGCTCGACCATGGTGCGTCGCAGGTTCCGCGCAGGGGTGCGCTCGACCTATATATATAAATATATATAAATATTTTGGCGCACCCCCTCTAACGCGGAGGTAAGTGTCGTGCGACAGCTTACGCACGACGACTACTCACCCCGCACGCTAGAGGGCACCAAACCTAGAGCACCCTAATTAAAAAATGGAGAAAAATAAAAAAAGAAAAATTGAATTTTTTATGCTTATGATTCCACCTACAACAACAGCTCAACAGCACAAGGTGAATATGGGTACTAAAAAGTTTTATGATCCACCAGAACTTAAAACGGCAAAGGAAAAACTCAAAGCTCATTTGATACCGCATATTCCTGATAAGCCTTTTGATGGACCTTTAAGATTAATCGTCAGGTGGTGTTTTCCAGTAACTGGCAAACATCATGATGGAGAGTACAAATATACCAAGCCTGATACGGACGATTTAAACAAGGCGTTGAAAGACATCATGGAGAGGTTGGGATTCTATGTAAATGATTCAAGAGTAGCCAGTGAGCTGATTGAAAAGTTCTGGGCGGAAATACCAGGTATATATATTCGATTGGAGGAATTGGAATGATTAAAACAACTAACATCAATGAGTACATCTCATTACAAGTTCTTAAAAATTACTGTTACTCTCATGGGGAAGATGACTGCAAAAACTGTGCGCTCGATCCCGTATGCAAATGTATGAGCAAAATTCCTGCAGACTGGGATTTAGAACATTGTCCAGTAAATGAAGGTGATTCCAAATGAGAAAAGAAGATATCGCAAAACCAGTAGATCGTAAGAAATGTCCAACCTGTAAATACTACAACCAAAACAAGAAACGTTGTTCATTGAGAATGTGTAAAGATCAACCGAGCTTGTTTGATTATATTGGGAATAGGTTTTAATTATGACAGTCAAAAGATTGGTTGATGAGAAAAAAGGAGAATACTGGAAAGAATACAAAAATGGATATTTCTTTTCTAACTTTGGAAGAGCAAAGCATGTTTATAAAAATGGCAGCGAATATTTGTTGTGTCCATACGTGCACAAAACTTCAGGAAAAACAGTTTTAAAAATACATGGCCAAGCTCATACGGTTTCAAAAATCATTTATGAATTATTTGTTGGACCTATTCCTGATGGATATAACATTATCCATAAAAACAAGATTAGAAGTGACAATAGTTTAGCAAATCTTCAATTGGCTACCCGAAGAGAAACAGGACTTCACTATGGAAACAGGAACCGAAAGGTGATTATCTATGATGCAATAAACGATTGTTATTACAAATCAACAAGAGAAGCAGCAAAGAAGTTATTCATTTCTAGACAGACAGTAAGTGATTACTGCAACAGAAAAAGAAAGAACCCAATGTTCGACTTATCGTGGGAAAGATTGTGATTAAGAAAGGTTAAGGTGTAAAAAAATCTGTAGATTGCAGAAAAAGCGATACCAAGGAGGAACAAAAATGACCAAACAGGAATTGATAAAAGCACTTGAAGTACAAAAAGGAGTGTTAGAAGAAGTGAAAGTTCATATTGAAAACATTGAACTGGAAATTGAAAAATTAGATAAGGAGTAGATTTTGAAATGAAATTTTATGCGATTTATGAAGAAGTCTATGGTTATTATAAAGGAAGTTGTGCTTTCAAAGGTGTAACTTCGTCTCGAGGGTTTGATTTAAAAGTTTTTAACAATAAAAAAGAACGAAGAGAGGCACAAGAAATTGAAGAAACTGAATTTGAAATGCCTGATTATGAGTACAATTATTTCGGTGATATTGTTGGACAAGTAGGTGGCGGATTTTATTATTATACTTTACGTTTGCGCATTAAAAAAGCCGTGTGGAAATATAAAGATATTGGCTTTGAGGAAGCCTCTAAAAATGAATATTTTAAAATTTTCATTTCCGAAAAAGAAGCAAAAGAATATTGTGATAATTTAAACTACTTATCAGTTTTGTTTGGACCAGAATTAAAATATTTAAAAAACGCACCGGATAATTATATTAACAAGCCATATTATTATCAAGAGAATGATAAAATTGTTGAAGAAATTCCAACAACTATTTTCCAAATTCAAAAATTATTTGCGGAGCATAAAGGAAAGATTGCTCTTTCAAAAGAAAATTTAAAATCAAATATTTTTATTGAGAATATTCATGATTTTTATCTCCAAAAAGATAAAGAAAAGCGTCGACTTTTCATTGTATTAAAAAAACTAAAAGAAGAAAGAAAAAGAGTTAACCAGTACAAAGAAATGTAGGAAATTGCGAGGTGATAGATGATGAATAAAATAGAAGAATTTAATGTTGATAATCCAATGATGATTATTAGATATCCAATGAGCAATAGAGAATCAAATTGTGAATGGTGTAATTTTGAAGAAAATAGATTTTATCCAATCCAAATTCCAAAGGTAATGGAAAAATGATTGTTTTTATGGGTATCTTCATTGGAGTGCTATTTTTTATCATAGGATTGTTAGTAATAATGATCAGTGAATATAAGAGCGAAAGAATGGATTTTGCTTTATATATCAAAACCTTAAAAGAAAGAAATAATATTTTGCAAAAAGAAAACCACAAATTGTGGAATGAAATATACAAGAGAAAGTAAAAATGGGTAATCAATACAGAAGAATGCAAACCGTTAAACATGCTCTGCAGTACTACATTACTAGACCGAACGCAAGTAAAAAGGATCTAGTAAGAGAAAAGAATTTATTAAAGCGTGTTGAAGAAGATATTGAATGGTACGAAGAAAGACACCATATCAAAAAGAAAGAGGAGTGATAGACAATGTACATTAACCCATTCTGGTGCGGAGTTGCTGCAACTATCCTTGTCGAATTGGCAGGGATAATTGCTTATGCTATTTATCAAGATCATAAAAATTAATAATTATTTAGGAGGATAAGGGATGAATTTTACAGAAGAAGAAAAAGAAACAATCAAAGAAGTTAAGGATTATCTAAAAGAGCTGAGAAAAATCAATCTAGAAAAGTTTTCTTTGACTTTTGAAATAGAGGACATCCCAAGTCCTCAATCTATAAAATACAGTGATGAAATGCCAGGAGGTTTTTCAAAACCTAAAGGAGAACAAATTACTTCTAATATGTTACGTAGAGATCTTCTAACAAAGCGTGTGGCGTTGTTTAATCAAGAACTGGATAGATTTATGCCATTGTTATATTTGCTCAATGCAGGGCATAGAAACATCATTAGAACGTATGTATGTTCAAGAGGATATTCTGAAATGATTAGAACGCTTGATGAATCATACTGTATAAGTGTTTCAACTTACAAAAGAGAATTTCCAAAGGCTTGTTTAGAATTGGCCAAGTATATTAATTTCAATAACAAGCCATCTTTAGAAGAATTGAATAATCGATTTTTTAACAGTATCAAGGATGAATAATTATGTTCATTCTTTTTCTTTCTTTAAATTTAATATGTGTAGATAAGTGTAGACATGTGTAGCATTTTTTTTTTGAATGTGTTATATTATTTGTGTAGTCATGGGGAAAAATCATGTGTGTATATAAGTATATAAAAATATTGTAGTAATAATGTAATGTATTAAATCTTTTTAAAAATAATCCTGACTACAGCATTTTTGTAAAATTGAGAAAAAGAGCACAAAAGAAAAAGGAAGAATGGCCGTTCTTCCTTTTTCGCTACTTAGATACCAGCTTTTTTTGTAAAATTGATATTAATCAAGTAACATTCTAGTTGCTACTAGGATTAAAAAGAGCATCACAAGATAGTCCATTTAATAATACCTTTCTTCACATCAAAAGCTGATAATCTGCTTGATGTAGTTTTCATATTATTGCCAGTACCTCCGTAGATATAATGCACATTCCAGTATGTGCTTTTTTATTTTATCACATAATATCGAAATAAGTCATGTTTTAGGTGACCTTTATACCAAAAAACATTTTTTATATCTTGATTAGGCATGCAATTTTATTGTTTTTATCACAAATGATAACTTTTTATTAAAAGTGGACCCAATTTGGACCCAAAATGAACCCAAAGTGAGCCCTAATTGGACCCAATTTGGACCTAGTATGAACCCTAATTTACATGTTATTATGCTATTGTGGTTTTAAGAGAAAAGAAAAAGAACTTTTCTAACCACACACAACATTTCGTTCTAAATGGTATATCTTTGTTAAAAGCTCTATTCTATAGGGCTTTTTTCGTAATTATTTAGAATAAGAAGCTCAAATGCTTTTATTATACATATAAATCATTTTTGGAGGTGGTGATATGGCTTGAAAGAGAAATACGAGTTAGCCTATGAAGATTATTTGGACGGGATGAAATACAAAGATATAGCTGCTAAATATGGTGTGTCAGTTAGTGCTGTCAAGTCATGGAAAAGTCGCTACTGGAAGGATAAAAAGTTGCAACCAAAAAAACCAAAGGTTGCAACCAAAAAGGTTGCTAAAAAAATAGCAAAGAAAATAGTTGAAAATGATGAGCTGGACGATCAGCAACAAAAGTTTTGTGTTTACTTTGTTAAATATCATAATGCAACTAAGGCATATCAACTAGCTTATGGTGCCAAATACACAAGCGCTATGGTTCTGGCTTGTAATTTAAGAAAAGAGCCAAAAATTCAAGAAGAAATAAAACGATTAAAAGAGATTATGTATCAGGATATTCTTCTTGATCCACAGGACATTGTTCAAAGATACATTGATATTGCATTTTTAGATGAATGCGAAATGGATGGGAAAGCCATTAAAATGGCTGATTCATTAAAGGCACTAGAATGGCTGTCTAAACATATGAACATGGCCAATGAAGAACAAAAAGCTAAAATCAATCTTCTTAAAGCTCAAGTAGCTCAAATGAACGTTACAAATAATGAAGAAACAAATAAGGTTGTGATTGTAAATGACTTGCCAAACGGTAAAACTGAGTGACATATTAATTCCTAAATATCATGATACATTCAATGATATTAGTTATCTTCATAAGATTTTTACTAGCGGGCGTGCTGGTACTAAATCATCACGCGGAGCTATTAGAGCGGTATATAAGATTGTAAGTGATCCATCATGTTCAGTTGTTGTTATGCGTAAGTTTCATAACAAGCTGAAGAAAACAGTTTTCAAAGAAACTTTAAGGGCAATCAAACGTTTAGGACTTGATAAAAAGGATTTTAAAATTACCGTTTCACCTATGGAAATCAAATATCTTCCTAATGGAAACACTATTTATTTTACTGGTAATGATTCTATTGATGATACAAAAGGTATGATTGATGAAGATAAACCAATCAAGCTAGTAGAGGTTGATGAGTTAACGGAATTCTTTGATAAAGGAGACGGTGAAGACGAACTTGTAAATATTATGGCCACATTCGTTCGTGGTAATGATGATGAGTTCTGTATGGAGTATTATTTCAACCCACCAAAGAATGATAAATCTCCAGTTATGCAATGGGTCCATAAAATGGAGCAAAGACCTGATTGTATTAGGGTACATAATGATTATAGAGATGTACCTATTGAATGGTTAGGTAAAAAGCTTATTCAAGAAGCTGAAAATATGAAAGCTGCAGATGAAAAAATGTATGAGTGGCTTTGGTTAGGTTTATGTACTGGTCTTGATGAGCTTGTTTATTATATGTTCAATGAAGATGTTCATGTAGAAGAACCGACAAAAGAAGATATCAAAAACATTCGTTTTATTGTTTGTGGTGTGGATTATGGTCAGATGAATGCCACGACCTATCAATTCTTTGGTATGGATTTCAAAAATAAATGTATTCGAGGAATAGATGAGTATTATCACAGTGGTCGTGAAACAGGAAGGCAAAAATCTCCAAGTGAATATGCATTAGAATTCAAGAAAAAGAAAGAAGAAATTGAAGCATATACAAAGAAAAAAGTCTTGTATGTTTATATTGATCCATCAGCAAAAGGACTTGCTGAAGAAATCAAAAGGGTTTGTCCTGGTATAAATATTATTGATGCAAATAACACGGTCAAATTAGGTATCACAAGAGTACAGAAGTTAATGGCTCTAGGACACCTATTTTTTTCGCCTAAGCAACGACATTTGATAGAAGAAGAGTATTTATACAGTTATGACAAAGACCTCTTAGACAAAGGAAAAGAAGAAGTAATAAAAGACCATGACCACTGCATGGATGCTAAAAGATATGCAGTCATGGGATTATGGAAATATATTAAGCAACTTTTACCGTTGCTGGAAAAGGAGGAATAGGATGGTTAATGAAAACGCTACATTAGTAACGAATATCAAAGGGTATTTGAAACAGTTGGGATATGATGTCATTGACAGTGAATATTATAATCACATAAATGAATGGTATAACTGGTATCGCAATAAAGTAGATAGTTTTAGAAAGTACAATATCTATAACGGTTATCAATTTGTAGAAAAAGAAAGATTTACTTTAGGAATGCCGAAACAAGTTTCAGAAGACTGGGCATCATTGCTTTACAATGACAATACTTCAATAACTGTTGACGATGAACAACAAACTGATTTAGATATAGCATTATTTGATAATAAGTTTTCTCAAAAGTTTGCAAAGCTGATGGAATTAACCTTTGCGTTAGGTACGGGTGCAACTGTTGTTTATAAGAAAGATGGTAATGTAAAAATTGATTACATCAATGCTTTGATGATTTTTCCTATTCATGTAGAGAATGATGAAATTATCTCATGTGCATTTGCTAGTGTTATCAATGACTATTACTATGTCAATATTCATATAAAAGAAGATGATCATTATAAAATCATCAACAAATATATCAAAAAAAGTGGAAATGGATTTGTTGAAGTTGAAGGTGGTCAAGCTGAAGAAGAAACTACAGAAACAGTTAAAATGTTTCAAATCTATAAGCCTAACATTACAAATAACATAGATATCTTCAGTCCATTTGGAATCAGCTGTTTTGGAAATGCTATTTGTGAAAATAAGGATGTAGATATCTGTTATGATTCATTCAAAGATGAATTTGATTTAGGAAGAAAAAGATTAATGTTACCAACTGAAGCGTTGACTTATAGAACTGTGGTAGGTGAAGATGGAAAAGACATGGAAGTTCCTATTTTTGATAGAGGACAAACAGAGTTTTATGCGTTGCCAATCAATGATGATGGTAGTAACAATGGAATAACTGAAATCAATCCAACTTTACGAGTAACGGAACATATAGACGCATTACAAACAAAGCTTAATTTGCTTTCTAGTGCATGTGGATTGGGCCCTGATAGATATTCGTTCAAGGATGGAAAAGTTTATACGAATGAAACACAAGTTATTTCAACCAATTCAAAATTGTATAAGAATATCAAAAATCATGAAAAGCTTTTAACTTCCTCATTAAGTGAATTAGTACAGGCAGTTTTATATGCAGTTACTGATCATGAATATGAAGGGGATATTTCTATTGATTATGATGACAGTATCGTTGAAGATACTGCCGAAATCAAAAGACAAGCTCTTTTAGAATTAAATGCAGGATTGATTGACAATATCCAATATTACATTGATGTCTATAAAATGACTGAAGAACAGGCCATTGAATTTGATAAGAAAATTAAAGAACGTTCTCCAGTTGAAGAAGAACCGCCTGAAGAGGAATAATTAAATGTTAGACGATAAACAGTTTGAAGATTTAATTAGACCTATTTCTAATATTTATAGTGATATTGAATATGAGCTTTTAATGGAGATAGCCTCAAGATTTAAGAATTATGATAGTTTATCAGGAAGTTTTGAATGGTACACTAAAAAGCTTGATGAATTAGGTGGCTTAAATCAAGAAGCAGTTAGAATTATAGCCAAATACTCAAACAAGACCGAAAAAGAAGTCAAACGAGTTTTAGAAAAGGCTGGTTATGATGCTATACCTTTGCAGGAATACAAAAGAATATATGATGCAGGAGGAATTCCAATAGATCCTTCAACCATTACAATTACAAGAGTTCTTGAAAATTCATTTGTTGAATCTAAAGAACTTTTTAAATTGATTAATACAAAGGCAGTTGAAGGGACAAAAAAAGCTTATATGGATATTCTCAATCAAGCTTATTTAGAGGTAAGTGGTGGTTATTATGACTACAATACTTCTATTCAAAAGGCTTGTAAGAAGATGGCCAATAAAGGTATTTCATGTGCCACTTATCAAAGAAGCAACGGTAAGACGGTTCAAATGTCTATTGAATCAGTTGTTAGGAGAGATACTCTTACTTCTATCAATCAAACAGCAAATAAAGCCAATGATAAATTCATTGATGAATTAAAAGCTAAACACGTTTATGTTACTGAACATGCAGGAGCAAGGAATAAAGGTGTTGGTTGGCAAAATCATGAAAGTTGGCAAGGAAAAGTTTATTTGATTGAAGGCAGTGATGATAAATATAAAAACTTTAAGACAACTACTGGATATGGAAAAGTTGATGGTTTAGCAGGTGTTAATTGTCGTCATAGTCATTATGCTTTCTTCCCTGGATTTAGTGTTATACCTAAAAGTCCATCATATAACCCAAAGCTTTATGATCTAACTCAAAAACAAAGATATTTCGAAAGAGGTATTCGTAAATGGAAAAAGCAGTTAGCAATCTATGAAGGTCTTGAAGATGATGTAAATATTGCTGTTTGCAAAAAGAAAGTAAAAGAATGGCAAAATAATTTACAAAAATTCATTGATGAACATGAAGAACTAAAACGTGATCATTCAAGAGAGAGGGTGTATTGATGGGATGGATAACAAAAGATGGTCATAGAGTATTTATAGAGGACTTACATAGTGCTTTATCAGAACATTATGATGATGGTAAAATGCCTACTGTTTATTTAGAAAAGAAAGAGTATGCAACTGTCATTAGTGAAATCAATACTTATTACAAAAAGGAATACGATAATAAAAAAGTACTCCGTAAAGCAATAGGAGATTATGTTTACACCTTTGAAAATCACGGATATAATAATTATAGAATTGTTGATAAAGTGAAAATAGACGAGGATGATGAATGATGAAGGAAAATAGAAAAAAAATGAATTCTCTGTTAAAGCAAATATGTGATGTTCCATCTTATGAAAATGATTTTATTGTAGGTGTGAATGCTGACCTTAAAACAGATAACCAAGTTAATGAGATGTTGGGTTGGTTAGAAAAACATACTAACAGTAATCTAAATACTGATGAAGTTACTGTAAAATCAATGGAAATAAGACATGGCAAAAAGTTAAATGTAAATGGTGTTACTGCAAGAAATTAATAAAAAGTAAGAGGATTGTAATAAATATGATGAGCAAGTTTTTATAACTTGCTTTTTTTGTACTCAATTTTAAGAAAGGAGGAAGTCTATTCTATGGCTGAAGGATTAAGACCACATCGTCATCAAGAGTTTGAATATAGAACCGTTCGATACTTTGATAAGAAAAGACATGTGTTTGTTAAAGAAATTCAGTATATGTGTATGATTTGTGGACATATCCGCCCTGAAAAATATGACTGTTATGTACCACCACCTAAATCTAAAAATAAATCTTTAGAACGAAATAAGAAGAAATATGGCAATCGTGAATGATTGTCTTTTATTTTGCCACGAGCAAGGCGTTAAAAGGCGTTCGCCCAAGTGAGAGCAACTCACGTTAATAAAGCGTAGGAGGATATGGAATGAAAAGACAAGATTTAGAAAAAATTGAAGGTTTAACAAAGGAACAAATTGATTCAATCATGAACCTTCATCAAACAGATGTTACTAGCTGGCAAACAAAGATTACAGGTTTACAAAATGATAAAAACAATTTAGAAACGCAATTAAATCAATATAAAGACGTCAATGTTGATGATTTGCAAACAAAAATTACAAATCTAGAAAAAGAAAAGCAAACACTAGAAACTGAAAAGGCTGATTTAGTTACAAAACATACTGATGAAATCAATGGCATGAAATTAAATGGTGCATTAGATAAAGCAATTTATGGAACTCATACAGTTGATAGCATTGCTTTAAAAGCTCATTTAAATATGAAAGAAATCAAATTGGATGAAAATGGTTCTTTAACTGGATTTGATGAACAATTAGAAACAATCAAAAAAGAACATGGTTATTTATTTAAAAACCAAACAACAGGTGGTGCTCACGGAGGAATAAAAGATACAAGTGGAACTTTATCTTTAGGTGAAGCATTACATGAAAATTATGATAATTAGGAGGATTAATTAATGATTACATTAGCAGAAGCAAAAGTTGGTATGGCTGACAAAGTAGACCAAGCGGTCATTGATGAATTTAGAAGAGGTTCATTATTATTAGACAGATTAATTTTTGACAATACAGTTTCTCCAGGAACTGCTGGATCAACATTAACTTATGGATATATGAAATTAAAAACACCATCTACAGCTGGGTTCCGTAAGTTAAATGAAGAATACAAAGGAAATGAAGCAAAAAGAGAAAAAGCTTCAGCTGATTTAAAAATCTTTGGTGGAGAGTTCTCATTAGATAGAGTCATCATCAAAACTTCAGGAGCAGTTGATGAATTAGATTTCCAAATGCAAGAAAAAATCAAAGCAGCAATTAACTTATTCCATTATACTGTGATTAATGGAGACCCTGATAAACATGAAGATGAGTTTGTAGGATTAGCTAAATTATTAGAAGGTTCAAAAACCGAATTCAATAATGTATATGAACAAACAGCAGATAAAGATGTGGTTGCTGGAAAAACATATTTCACTAGATCTGGGGAAGGTACTGATGAATCACCTTATAAATATGAAAAAGTTGATGGACCTACTAAATCTAATATTTCAACTTATTATGAACTTACAACTATTGATTTATCTACTTCAAAAGCAATGGATGATAATTACAATGAGTTCTTAGATATGATGAATGATTTTGTTGCATCAATGCAAGGAAAACCTCATATGTTCTTAACTAACTCTAAAATGAAAACTAAGATGAAAAGTGTGGCTCGAAGAGCTGGTTACTTCTCACGTCAAGAAGATGCATTTGGTCGTTCTGTTGATATGTGGGATGGAATTCCAATCGTTGATTTAGAAGAATATTTTGATGGTGAAGCAACTAAATTGTGTGTTCCTATTGATGCAGATGGATATACTACTCTTTATGCTGTTCAAATCGCTAAAGATGGTTTCCATGGAGTATCTCCAACAGGAAATAATATCATTTCAACTGCATTACCTGATTTAAAACAACCAGGAGTTATCAAAAAAGGTGACGTTGAAATGGTTGCAGCTGTCGTATTAAAAAATACATTAAAAGCTGGTGCATTTAAAAATATCAAAGTTAAATAACCTTAGGAGTGATCTAAATGTATGCTGATTACGAGTTTTATGAAAAAAATTATTTAGGAGAACTCGTAAATTTTGATGATTATCCTAAATATGAAATGAGAGCAAGAAATGAGCTTGATTATTACACAAGAATGCGTATTCCGTATGTGAAAGATGAAAACAAAATGGAACGTGTAAAGATGTGTGAATGTAAGCTTATTGACTTGCTTTTTAATTATGATCAAGAACTTGCCAAGATAAAAGAATATGAAGATAAGACGGTAGAAGGAGTTGTTTCCAGCGAAACTGTTGGAAAACACTCTATCTCTTATCAAAAAGTTTCTTTAAGAAGTAAAGCGGATGTTGAAAAAGAAAGTTCTAAAAAGATTAAAGAGCTTATTCATAAAAATTTGTTCATGACAGGGCTTTTATATAGTGGGTTATCGTATGTTTAATGCTAATATTACAATTTTCAATAAGGTATATGATCCAAAGACGAGAAGTGATAAATACGTAAGAAAAGTATTGAAGGGTGTTCATGTTGAAAAAACACACACTATTCAAAAGGATGATTCAAAAGTTATTGTTAATGACTCGTTATTTGTTTCTATACCTTTTTCAGATGAATATACAAGTCCTAAAAAATTTCAAGAGACAAAAGAAGGTTATACTATACAAAATAGTGATGTTATCGTTGTTGGTATTGTAGAAAAAAATATTGAATCTTTAAAGGACTTAAAAGATATGGATGATGTCTATACAGTTAATTCAGTTGAAGTTATTGATTATTCAAAATGTTTAAATCACATTGAGGTGTATGCATCATGATTACTACTTATAAAGTTGATTTTAAGAGCATTGATGAGATTTTAAAGGAAAGAGGATTGTTACCTGGAGGCACTATTCAAAAGTATCTCACAAATGAAATTATTAGGATTAGTGACCCTTATGTTCCTTTTGACAACGGACCTTTAAAAAATCAAATGGCAGTAGCAATGGATGGTACTTATTACGATTATATTTCTCCATATGCTTGTTATCATTGGTATGGGAAATTAATGGTTGACCCCGTAACTAAAAAAGGAGCCTTTTTCAATCCTAATTATGGTTTTTGGTCAAGACCAGGAGTCCCTAAAGAATTAACCAATAAAGATATGAATTATCGTGGAGCACCAATGAGAGGTCCCAAATGGACAATGAGAGCATGGGCAGATAACAAAAATCAAGTAATTTCAAATCTAGAAAGGAAATTAAACAAATGACAATTATTGAAAGTGTAAGAGATTATATCTTAAGTTGTCCTTATTTAGAGGATCTTCAAAAAGTAAATGTCAACTTTCTTCCTGAAAACACGGATAACTGTTCAATAGAAGAAGTCCCTAATCAAAATGGTTCGCTAACTAAAAAGTTTCTTGATGGATCAAGCGAAAGAGAATTTAATTTTGTTTTGGCTTGTGTTTTTGATTATAGTGAAGATTTACAAACAAATATTGATAGCAGTGAGTTCTTTGAAAACTTTCAAGAATGGATAGAAGATAATGATTTAAATGAAATCTATCCACAATTGAAAGATGGATTAGAACCACTTTCTATATCAGTTACAACCTCAGGCTATTTATATTATGTGCCTGAAAAAATGGATAGAGCAATCTATCAAATACAACTCAAATTATTATATGCAAAGGAGAATTAAAATGGCTGAAACAACAGTAAAAAGAGTAAAAAGAAGTCAATTTGCTACTTTCTTGAATACTACACCAAGTGGTGATTCACCAACTTGGGCAAGAATGGGTAAAGGTATCACAAGTGCTTCAGTTTCTTACAATCCAACTGTTAATGATGAACAATTCATTGATGAAGATAGTGGAAATAAAGAAGTAGATTCTTATGCACCAACAATGAGCGGTGAACAAACTGCCTATAAAGGTGATGCAGTATTTGATTTTGTTGATGGTTTAAGACAAAGCCGTGCAACAGGAGAAGATGCTAAAACTCAAATGTTAATGGTTTATATCTATGACGAAGATAGTACAGGAAAATACAAAGCTGAATTACAAGATGTAGCCATCTCAATTAATGAGTTTGGTGGTGATGCTGGTAGTGCAAATACCATTTCCTATGATGTTGGATTCTGTGGGGAATCACAAAAAGGAACAGCAACTATTGCTGATAAAGTAGTTACTTTTACAAAAAAGTAGAAAACCCTTCAACACAAAGTTTAGATGCTGAAGGGCAAACAACTAAATCAAAGGAAGTCATGAAATAGGGGCTTTCTTTTTTTTATTTCAGGAGGAAATTTATGAATAAAATTAGAATTCAAAATAAACATCAATATGTTATCGAAGTTAATGATGATGGAGATACTATTTCTTTTAATGTTGATGATCCTACGCTTCCATTAAAATTTGATAATGCAATGATGCGCTTAGATGCTGTTCAACAAAACTTAAAAGCTGAAGAACAAATTATCAAGAAAAAAGAAGATAAGGAAACAAAAGGCATTCTTTCTCAAAATACTAGAAAATTATTAGAAGCCGAAGTTAAAGCTTGTAAGGATTTAAGAGGGGTATTTGATGAGTTTTTAGGAGAAGGGGCATGTAAAAAGATTTTTGGTGATGCAAATTATTTAGGAATGTTTCAAGAGTTAATGGAACAGCTAGAACCACATTTTGCAATTATGAAATTGGATGCTGAACATTACAAAAAAGCTGTAGAAGAAAAGTACAAAGAAGATGAAGACGAAGATGTTTTATCATGATGAAATATCCTAAATATGCAAAAGTTAGCGATAAAAAATATCCAATAAACACTAGTTTTAGGGTTGCTTTAAAATGCTTTGAAATTATTAATGATTCATCTATTAGTGATTTAGAAAGAACCTATGCAATTGTCTATAAATTGTTCGGTTTTATTCCCGAAGATAAAGATATGAAAGATTTTGTAAGGATTGCTGAACAATATCTTGGTTGTGGCAAATCTCAGGAAGAACATCAGTCAAGAAAAAAAGATATGGATTTCAAACAAGACTGGCCATATTTGATTGCTAGTTTTATGAGTGATTACAAAATCAATCTTAATGATGAAGAAATGCACTGGTATCAGTTTATTGATCTAATTCAAGGCTTAACTGAAGACAGTGTTATGAGCAAAGTAAGAGAATTAAGAAATTATGATTTGAGTGAGGTTAAAGATCAAAAGACTCGAAATAAAATCATTAAGCTTCAACAAAACGTTGCCTTGAAAGAAGAATTGACTCCTGAAGAACAAGAAGCGTTGGATAAATTTGAATCTTTATTTAAATAATCCAACTGAAGGAGGTGAAACCAATGGCGGATGGAAAAATTCGTATTGATACACGTATTGACAATTCCCATGCTGAAAAGGATTTAAAAGATTTAGAGAAAGTTGTTGATGCGTGTTCTAGGCATATGAAAGATGCTTTTGAAAGCATTGATAGTGTCAAGGGTTGTGAAAAGGCAATTCAAAGACAAGTTAATGCCTATCAAAAAGCAAAAGAAAAAGCCTCTGAATATGAAAAACAAATTGAACAAGTAAATGCTCAATTGAAAGAAAAAGAAAGTACTGCTCTAAAAAATGCAAATATAGGATTCTCAAATGATACACCTGAAAAAATGCAAAATAGAGCAGATGATTTATTATCAAATGATAAAGATTACAATAAGCTTATTGAACAGTCCACAAAACTAGAAGAATCCTGGTATGCACAGAATGAAAAAATGAATCAAGCCAATTCAAATGTTGAAGCATTAGAATCAAAAATGGATCGTTTAAAAAATAAAGTGGATTCAGCTACAAAAAGCACCTCTAGAATGTCTAGAGTTTTTTCGGGTTTAAAAGGTATTGGATCTAAAATCAAAGATGTCTTTGCTGCAGGATTTGGTAAAGCACGAAGTGTTGCAGGCAACTTCTTTAAAAGAATAGGAAAATCCACCACAAACAGTACTAAAAGCATAAAACGTATGGGTCTTGCTATTTTAGGCATTCGAGCCGCCTATAGTTTGGTTAGAAAAGCAACGGACCAATATTTGGAGTCCAATCAAACTGCATCCAATCAAATAAGTGCGATTTGGAATACACTAGGTGCAATGATTGGTCCTATTGTTGATATGGTTATTAGTGGTGTAGTTACCGCCTTGAGTTATATCAATGCATTAGTAAAGGCACTTACTGGTATTGATTTTGTGGCCAAGGCAAATGCACATGCTTTAAAGAAACAAACAAAAGCTACTAAGGATACTGCTAAAGCAACAAAAGAAGCAAATGCTCAGCTTGCTGATTTTGATGAAATGAGTAAGTTGGAAGATAAATCAAAAGATAATTCAGGAAGTGGTTCTGGTACGGGACTGTTTACACCAACATCTGTAGATACTTCTTGGATTGATGGCTTAAAAGATGCTTTTAATAAAGGAGCTTATGAGTTGGGAAAATATCTTGGTGAGTCTTTAAATGATGCTTTAAGACAGATAGATTGGGATAAAATCAAATCTACTGCTCAAGATATCGGTAGAAACATAGCATTATTTTTAAATGGTGCTATTGATGGAATCGATTGGAAACTTTTAGGAAGTACAATCGGTGAGGGATTGAATACTGTTTTAAATTTTGCTTATCGTTTTGTTACGACCTTTAATTTTAGAGGGTTTGGCGAGGCGTTAGGAACAGCATTTGATTCATGCTTTAAAACAATAGATTGGAATATGTTGGCCGAAACAATCAGAAAAGGATTTATCGGCATTTTTAATTCTATCAGTGGATTTTTAAGTACAGTCGATTGGCAAAATATAGGAAAGACACTTGTTGATTTCATATTGTCAATAGACTGGGGTGGAATGATTTCAGCATTAGCTGAAGCTGCAGCTCTTTTATTAAAAGGTTTTGTTGATCTAGTTGTTGGTGGATTAACGGAACTTATTGCTCAACTCCCTAATATTACATCAAATATTTTTGAATGGATTTCCAGTATAGATTGGAATTCATTAGGAAAATCATTGGGAGAATATGTTTCACAAATAGTTGGCCAACTAATTGATGTGATTTTAAATACCGATTGGGTTTCAGTTGTTGTAAATATTGCAGGTATTATTGGTTCGGCAACATTAGGAATAATTGACTTTGTTGTTGGCTTTGTCCAAGCTGTTTTAGATTCAATTTGGGATGCGATTACTAAGTCATTCAATTATAACGATTTCTTGAAATGGATTGAAGGTGTTGTCAAATCTATCCAGGATGGTATCGCTGATATCAATACATGGATCAATGATAAATTTATGCAAGCAAGACAAGCAATCTATGATGTCTTTGGTAAAATTGGAGATTGGTTCAAAGAAAGATACAACGATATTTGTAATGCTTTTGATAGTGCAGGGACTTGGTTTAAAGATAAATTTGATAGTGCTGTAAAAGGTGTCAAAGATACATTCTCAAGTATTGGAAAATGGTTCAGCGATAGAAGAACTGATATCAATAATGCGTTCAACTCTGTTGGTTCATGGTTCTCTGAAAAATTTACGGGAGCATGGAATGCTATTAAAGGTATTTTCTCTCCTGATGCAGTGACAAGATTCTTTGCTGGGGCTTGGAACAATATCAAAGGAGCATTTGGAAGTGTAAGTGATTGGTTTAGAGGAACATTTGCTGATGCATGGCAAGCCGTAAAGAATGTATTTAGTAGTGGTGGTGCTATTTTTGATGGTATCAAAGATGGAATTCTAAATGGCTTAAAAGCGGTAATCAATGCGCTTATCAACGGTATTAACCGTGTTATTAAAATTCCATTTGATGGAATCAACAGTGCTTTAAAAACAATTAAATCAACTGATATCTTAGGATTTAAGCCATTCAGTTGGATTGGCACAATAACAGTTCCATCAATTCCTAAACTTGCAAAAGGTGGTATTGTTAACAACCCTACAATGTTCCAGGCAGGTGAAGCAGGGAAAGAAGCAGTGTTACCACTTCAAAACAACACACAATGGATGCAGGATCTAGCCGACTTTATCAATTCTCAACGTGATGATGACGGTGAAAAAGAAATCAATCTTTATATTGATGGAGAACGTTTCTTTAGATGGTTTATTAAAAAATATAAGCAATGGCAACTTCAAACTAATGGATAGGAGGTACTGAAATGAAAGTAACATACAGTGGAGATTTATTAAGAATTGACGGACAAAAAGTACCTAAAATCATTAATTATGATGTTGAATACGATAAGCTATGGGGAAGTGATAGCGGAAGAAATCTTGCTGGAGATATGAAAGCTACACTGGTTGGAATATTTCCTAAAATATGTTTGAAAATAGGAGCCACGACAGAAGATGACATGTCGTGGTTTTTATCTAAAGCAAATAAAGCTTTTATAACTGTTGAATGGTATGACGCTGAAATCAAAGGAACTAGAACAGCACAGTGCTATTCAAATAATCTAAAAGCCAGTTTGAAAAGTAAAAAAAGAATGGCGTACAGTTCATTTGAATGGAATCTTATTCCACTTAAGAAAAGGTAGGTGATTGAATGCTAGAACATAATGAATTGTTTAGAGAATATTTAAACACCTATGGAAGACAGTTAAATGTTGTTGTTGAAGATCATGCAGGAAAGACTTATTCAAATAATGAAGTTGTTTCGGTTACCAAGACATTTAAAACTGATTTGTGTAAATCAACAATGCAGCAGCTTAATATTGAAATAGAAGGTGATGTTTCACTTGACGAAACTGTAAATGTGAAACTTGGTGTATCTTTACAAGGCACGAATGTTGAGCAAATAGATTTTGGTGATTTTATTATTACGGATAGAGAATTTGTTGTTGATACTGAATCAACCAAATTTACAGCTTATGACAATATGTATAAAGCCCATGTGGATTATGATCCAAACGCCTTTGCATTTCCTTGTACTGTATATGAATTTGTTAGAAATATTTGTGATTTGTTAGAAATTCCATTTGAACAGGAAGAATTTAACAATTCAGATAAAGTTATTGAAAGCAATGTCTTTTTAAACAGTGCTTTGACTTATAGAGATGTATTTGATATGTTGGCACAAGTAACTGGTTTAAATGTATTGATCAGTAAAAATAAGCTTGTGTTTAGAGAATATAAAAATACAGGAATTACTATTGATGAAGTAGTTTTAAAAACATTGACTTTAAAAGAACAATATGGGCCGATAAATTCACTTGTATTTTCACGTTCAGCTGAATCGGATAACATTTATAGAAATGATGATAGCAGTGTTATTGAAAATGGTTTATGTGATATCAAATTCAGTGATAATTTAATTCTAGATGCGTTAAATAGAAATGATTATATAGATAACACCTTTAATGCTTTAAACGGCTTAAAATACAAAATATACGATTTAGAGGGATTTGGATGTTGTGTATTTGAACCAGGAGATCTATTTAATCTTAAAGATTTAAAAGGTGATGTTTATCAAACGATTGCTTTTAATAGTACAATCACTATCAATTCAGGAATTACCGAAAAGATGTATCTTGATTTACCAACTGTTTCTCAAACTGATTATGCTTCAGCTACGAAAGATGAAAGAAAAGATTTAAATACAAGGCTTCAGGTAAACAAAGAACTTGGAGAAATCAAATCTTATGTAGAAGAAACAACAAAATCCATTTATAAATTTGAAACAGGTAGTGGAAATATCTTTGATAACTGCAGATATACATTAGAAAAGAATTCAAGTGAATTACAAAGAAAAGTCTATTCCAATATTCTTTTAGGAATTAACAAAGCAGAACTAAAAGGTAAAGATATATGTATTTCGTGCTATATAAAAGTTGAAAATGCTATTGTTGGTCAACTTTCTAATAGAATCGGTGTTGAATTTGATGTGGGGTATGCTGATGGAACAAAGAAGACATATTCAGTTTATTGGTATCTTGGCCAATTCGACTTACAATATTTACTTCAAACATCAACTGCAGATCATGAAGAAAGAATATGGGCATATTTTAAATTAGAGGATAAAGAGATTGTGTCTGTATCGAATCTAAAGATGATTATTGATCTAAATGCTGAAAGAGCAGTTGTTGCAAATCCAAAGGTAGAATTTGGAACAAGACCTACAGGATTTGATTTTGATTTAGGGTATGTGCGTGACAACATTACGACAATTGAAGAGAATTACACTCAAATCAATCAAACAGTTAATGATTTAAGTTTAAAAGCAGTTAGTCAAGAAAAAGAGATAAAAACCATTAAAGGTAATGTAACGGAAGTCACAACAAGAATCCAAAGTGCTGAAATCAAGTTGCAGCCAACAAATATCTTGCTTGCTGTTAATGAACAGATTGGAGCAAATGGACAACTTTATACTACTAAATTTGTATTAGACAAAAGCGGTGTTCATATTTCAGGCGGAGGACTTGATATCAAGAATAATAGTGGAGATAAAGTGTTCTATGCTGATACAAATGGAAATCTTGTTATTAATAATTTAAAAGCCATTAATGGAAGTTTCAGCGGAAGTATTACAGCTTCGGTAATTACGGGTTCAACTTTTTCAATTACATCTAGTGATGGCTGCACGTTATCTATTGATTCTAATGGTTTAGTACTGAATGCTAAGGCTACATCAAACATTTTTGGATATCAAGGAGGTATCTTAACTATAGGAACTAAAAAATCAATCCTAGATAGTATGTTTTCTCCTATTACTTATCAAGAAGGTAATTCGAGTGGAAAATTGTGGACAATACCACTTGCTAACAATGTTTCTAAAATAGAATTTGGAACAGTAATGGATCATAGAATTTATTTTACAACCTTATTTGGAAGATTTTATGTTGAATGTCAATCAGGATAAAAAGGAAAGGAACTATTATTATGAAACTAACAATTAAACACACTTCTCAATATACAGGAACGATTATGATTGATAATGAAATTGTAGAAACACTTTCACAACCATTTGATGAAGAAGGCCATATGAGCGGTGGAATGGGTATGTACGTTCAAAACAAAGATAAATATTATGCTAATCTTCAAGAATGTCGTGCTAAAGAAGATGAATTCAAAGCGGAAATGAGAAAGATTGAAGATCAATCGGTTGTTTCAAAAGATACGGATGAAGATTCAAAAACTACGGAGGATGTAGAAGAAAATGAAAGTGAAGAATAAAGATTTAAGAGCCATTAATTCGGCTCTTTTTAGTTTAGGTAATCATCAAGGCGATATTTCTAAAAGATGGGCAATTGCAAAGTTAGCAAAGAAATTCAATGATGCAAACGAGCTTCTATCTAATCAAATTAACAAATTAGTAGAAGAACAAGGAAAAAAAGATAAAAACGGTCAAAAGACTTTATCTCCATTAAATGAAGATTTCTTGAAATTAATGGATCTAGATATCGATATTGAGTGTTCTTATTTCACTATCAAACAATTAGAAGAATATTCTCCAACAGTGCAAGAACTCGTTGCTTTAGAACCAATTATTAAAGAAGGTGATGATTAAATGGCAATTGGAAGAATTACTTATGAGGATAAAATAGATTATCAAAAGCAAGGGCAAGATGATAGATACAAAGTAACTGCAAAAGATATGAATGAAATCAAAAAGACATTCAATGATAGTGCGGAAGCAATTGAAAAGAATGTTGAAGATACTGAAAAGTTACAAGTAAAGCTTGATGATGCTATCAATCGTACGGGACATTACAAAATCGAAGATGGAAAAATCTATTTTAAGCAAATCGATGGTTCTTTTGGTGAAGGTATTGAATTGCCTGCACAAAGTTCAGTATTCATTGATGGTGTTGTTCAAGGCACGCTTAACTTGAATACATCAAGAAATAGTTCAGCAAATAAAGTGGCTGTTCAGTTGCTTGATATGATGGGGAACGCTTTAATGACTGAAACGTTAGCTAGTCAAGTTTATACAAAAGATGGACTGTCAATGGAAAACATCTTGAATAATGCGATTTTCATTTTAGAAGATAAAGGTAACGGAGAAACCGAATGTGGTGATTATGAAGCATATATTGATTATCTAGCTAAACATCAAAGTACGAATGAGGAAAGTGAGGACGAAACAGTATGATTTTAAATAAAGAAACCCACGCCCGCAAAAATCTTGCGGGGGGGGGTACAAAATCCGCAACAAAATTATGGAAGGAGGATGCTATCGCATAGAGGTAGTGTCCTCTATAAGAAAAGAGGTGGACACTATTTAGTGTCTATCGGTGATGTGCTATGAAAAAGTTCAACTTCTTAAATACAAAAGCATTAAGATCTAGCTATGATGCTGATAACGGTTGTATTGCTTTAGAGGATGGAACACTTATCTGTTACGGGAAAACTGATAAATATGTTGAGGTTGAACAAAGTGCATATTATAACGATTATCGTGTTATTGTGCAAAAACCATTTGGAGATTTCCACACAACTGTAACAGTAGATAATGAACAAGTGCAACTTGCTTTCATTAATCCACCCGTCGTTATCGTAAATCAAGCAAGTAATGCTGATTATTTGTATGGAAATATCGTAGGGGTAACAAGAAATGTTAATTGCATTGAAAACATTACATTTTCTAGACCACGAGGAGAAAATGGATGGATTGCTCCTCATTATATCGCAATTGGTAGATGGAAATAGCACATCCAAGACATTAAATAGTAATTTATGAAGAAATATCACTTCGTAAATAAAGATTATGTTAATAAAAAAGTAAACTATCAAGAGGTTGATTGGAGATTCAATGGAAGCGTAATTCCTTATGATAAATTTAAAAATTATAGTTTAATTATTTTAAGCATGAAGGATAAAAATAATTATACGTTACATAGGGAGGTCAATTTGAAACATGATACATATCAATATATTGATGATTATGATGGTGTCAGATTAAAAATATTATTTCAAAAAAATATTGGATTAACTATTGCAGTTGAAAGTGGAACAAATATCTCTAACTGTTCGATCGTTGGATGTTATTTTTTATCATAATCTAATCTCTTTTCTTGATAGCAATTAAAATATGCTAAAAGAATTAAATTTTAATCCTGCGATTTTCGTGGGGGGGTACGAGAAAGTACCTCTTACAAAACTTCAAAGATTGGAGGACAAATGTAGTCCTTCAATTGAGAAGGGTGGTGTCAAACTAGATAGTTGGCAATGATCTATTACAATAACTATCTAGCGGTTATGAAAAAATATCATTTCTTGAATCCAAAAGGAGTAACAGCTCACAATTTATTAATTAATGGTGATTTTCAAGTAAATCAACGAGGTCAAAGTAGTTATACGTGTGATGGAACGAAAAGAGTTGGTGGTGTAGATATGTGGTCGTTTTCAAAGGCGGATACATTTATGAAGGTTACAGAAAACGGAATTGAAACAAATGCTCCCATAAGTCAAATGTTTAATAAATTAAAATCAGGTGTGAAATATACTGTTGTATGTAGTATTGATAATGTCATTCATACAAAATCAATTACTGGTGGAACTTATGATACTGGTACAAGTCAAACAATTATGTATCTAGCTTTTAATGATGTTGAACGTATAGTGATTACGCCAAATGGTACTCAAACAATTAATTATGTTGATTTGTTTGAGGGTGAAATCGTATATAAACATCAAAAAGAAGATCATGCTATTGCTTTAACAAGATGTTTACCTTATGTTGAAATGAAAAATGTAAACACTGTAGGTATGTACAATAGCCCTACTAATGCAATATATTACGTTGATTATTATAAAAAAAAAGAAATTCCAACAATACAAATATTGTCCGCAGGTAGTGTTAATGGTGATGAAACATTGCCTAATAGAGAAACTACAAATGCTAATACCTATGGAACAATTAATGAAAACAATTGTGGTATAGAAAGTCAGTTTGAAACTGTGAGTGGTGCAACAGGAAAGTGTTGTAAAATACAGTATGTTAAAATTTTGATTACTTGTGAACCATTATAATTAATAAATTGAATGACACCACATACATTTAAATATGTATGAAAAAATTCAGTTTTTTAAATAAAGATTTGATTCAATATATTCAAGCTAGAAATGCTGTTGAAAAGCAAATTCTTAAAGCTTATGATCCATTACCGTTAGAATTATCTAGTTCTCTAGGTAATGATTTAACAATAAGTGATGATGGTAAATATATCGTTATTGGCGATAACGTAAGTTATGTGAAAATTACCGGATTTATGCAGTTTTACAGTAGTAGCGGTGATGCAATATCACAAAATATACAAATAAGAAGATTAAGAAATTCGACCTCTTCTGTTGTTGCTACTGGCATTAATTACGGTACGAGCATTACAGTAGAAAAAATAGTTTATTTGTACGTTAAAAAAGGTGATAAGTTATTTATCACTTCAACTAAAAATTGTGTACTCAACAGTGCCTCAACTGGAGGAATTAGAAGCGGAATAATTGTAGAAAAAATAGCTTAAAGCAAAGAAGGGAACAAAGATGAAAATTATGGAAAAATATTTTAATGCAATAGTAGCAGTACTTGCTACTTTTTTTACGTACATTTTTGGGGTATGGGATTTAGCAATGCAAGTATTGATTGTATTCATGACTTTGGATTATGGTACGGGTGTTCTTTATGCTTATTTAATCGGTCAATTAAGTAGTGAGGTAGGTTTCAAAGGATTGGTTAAAAAGTGTATGATCCTTGTTGTTGTAATCATTGGAGTTATGTTAGATCGTATGCTTGGTAATGGCACATGGATGTTTAGAACATTAGTATGTTATTTCTATATCGCAAATGAAGGTATCTCGTTATTAGAAAATGTAGGGAACATTGGTATTCCAATTCCCAACAAGATTAGAAACGCATTAGAACAATTAAATAAAGATGATGAAGAGAGCGACTAGCTCTCTTTTATTATGATTAACAACCAAAAATTGCAAAAAATGGTTGTTAAACGGTATTAGAACGGTAGAAAAACGGAATTATTGAAAAAAGGAGAATGTAAAAATGAAATTTAAAAGAGCTTTTGAATTAATGAAAAATGGAGCAAAAATTAAGTTACCTTCATGGGGTGGTTATTGGTATTGGGATGATGAAAAGAAAACAGTAATCATGCATACAAAAGATGGAAAAGAAATGGATATTAGAGAAACTGAAAGAGTTATCTATACTTTATCAAATATTCTTGATGATCAATGGCAAGTTGCTGACGAAGAAAACTGTCCTGTGTTAGGAGGCGTGGCCACTTTTGGATTTGATAAAGCTATTGGATGTTTAAAACGTGGCTTCAAAGTAAAACGTAGAGGATGGAATGGCAAAGACCAATACATTGAACTTGCTACAAATGTATCATTCAAAACACCTAATGATGAAGTTATTAATGTAGATCATATTGATATGGGAAACAAAGCAATTGCATTCCATGGGACAAGCGGTGTGCAGTTAGGATGGTTAGCAAGTCAAAGTGATATGCTATTAGAAGATTGGATTTTTGTGGAAGAAAATTAAGGAGGAAATAAAAAATGAATATTATTGAAAAAACATATAACTGGAATGGTAGTTTAAAAAATAGAACTTCAACAAAGAGAATTATCTTACATCATGCTGAATCAAAATCATGTACTGCAGATGACATTCATAGATGGCATTTAGCAAATGGATGGTGCGGAATTGGATATCATTTCTTTGTTAGAAAAGATGGATCTATTTATAGAGGTAGACCTGAAAGAGTCGTTGGAAGTCATGCCAAAGGATCTAACAGTGATTCTATTGGAATTTGCTTTGAAGGAAGTTATATGACTGAAACTATGTCAGATGTGCAAATCAATGCAGGTAGAGAATTAGTAGCATATTTAAAAAATAAATATGGAATTACAACGGTTCAAAAACATAAGGATGTTTGCTCTACTAATTGCCCAGGAACAAACTTTCCTTTTGATGCAATTGTAAATGTAGCTGTTACTCCATCACCAACTCCTGCAGCTAAACCATCTACAAGTGAAAAAGCAACAGGAACATATGAAGTAACAGCAAGCGATCTATCAGTAAGAACGGGTCCTGGTACAGGTTATCGTAGAAAAACTCATAACGAGTTAACCAAAGATGGTCAAAAACATGATAAAGATAAAGATGGATGCCTTGGAAGGGGAACACGCGTAACTGTCTACGAATGGAAAAACGGTTGGGCAAGAACACCGTCAGGATGGTTATGCGGAGACTATTTAAGAAAAGTTTAATTTGTTGTATAATTAAAACGTAAAATATTATATGTATTATATCTATTTATTTTAGTATAATAATTCAACGTCAACACAACTGAATATTTTACATTAAAAAGCCTACTCATTATCTGGGTAGGCAATTTTTTATTATGCGTTTATATATAATAAGGATAGAAAATATTATTTTTTTCAATAAATTTCATTGAAAAATTGTACTTAATTAGTAACAAATTAGTAACAAACCTTTCAAACACCGCATTATTGCGTACCAATTTTTTCAAATTTTGAAAATAAAATTCAAAGATTAGAAAATAAGTATAATACTTTTGAAAGAGGTGAAAGTATGAAATATAAGTTTTCAATCAAACTAGCAATTATTTCTTTAATTGGAAATATTATTATCGCTATAGGTGTTTCAACATGTCGTATATCACAAATGGGAATTGATCCATTTACATCAATGACAACAGGAATTAGTGGTTTATTAAATATACCTTTAGGTGTTTTTCAAGGAAGTATTAATGCGGTCTTATTTTTAGTTTTAATTTTATTAAGTAGAAGTAATTTAAAATATTTAAATATTGGTGCCATTATTAATATGTTTTTACTTGGTTTCTTTGTACAATTCTTTAATAATGTTTATTGTCAATTATTTAATGTTTCTTCACCAGATGTTATACCATTTTCATTACCAATGAAATTCGTGGTTTTAGCGATTGGTATTTTATTTGTTACACTTGGATGTTCTTTATATATCACATCAGATCTGGGAACGGGATGTTATGATGCTTTATCTCTTTATATGGCTGATGTGATGTCACCATCTTATCCAGTATGTCGTATTATGACAGATGTTATTTGTGTTTTAATTGGGTTTATTACAGGTGGACCATTAGGAATTGCGACAATTATTTTAATGTTTGGAACAGGTCCATTAATTAGTACATGGAATAAATTGGTATCAAAACCAATTGTTGAAAAATTTGCCTAAAATATTCCTCGGTAATTGTAGAGTTATCGAGGATTTTTTTGTATAATGGACACGTTATGAAAGAAATAAAAAGAGGAATGAAAAATGGAATACCAATTGCTTTAGGCTATTTATCTGTGTCCTTTTCTTTTGGAGCGATTGCTGTATCAATGGGATTTAGTGTGATACAAGCAGTTTTAATCTCACTATTGAATCTTACTTCAGCAGGACAATTTGCTTCACTAGGAATTATTGCCGGACAAGGAACGTATTTAGAAATGGCTATTGTGGAATTGACCGTGAATATTCGTTATGCGTTTATGTCACTTTCACTTTCCCAAAAAGTAGATGAAAAGTTTAAAGGAATTTATAAATGGTTACTTAGCTTTTTTATTACTGATGAGATTTTTGCCTTATCGATGCTTGAAGAAAATGTGAATCGTACTTATTTTCTAGGTTTAGCTTCGATTTCAGCGACAGGTTGGATGCTTGGAACAACCTTAGGGGCAATGCTTGGCTCTATTGTACCTACGGTCATTAGTAATGCTTTATCAATTGCTTTATACGCAATGTTTATCGCAATTATTATTCCAGGAATGAAAAAAGATAAAAATATAATTAAAGTAGTAGCTCTTGCAATTATTATCCGTTCAGGTTTTTACTACTTACCCATCATCAATCAATTATCAAGTGGTTTTGCGATGACGATTTCAGCACTTTCAAGTGCTTTTATAGGAGCTGTGTTATTTAATAAGGAGGAAGTGCATGGATAAACAGTTTTATATCTATTTAGCGATCATGTCGCTTATTACTTATGCTATTCGTGCGATACCACTTGTCTTTATTAATAAAAAAATTACGAACCCAACCATTCAATCCTTTTTAGATTATATTCCTTATACTGTCCTTGCAGCAATGACCTTCCCAGATATTTTTTATTCAACAGGTCATTTGATTTCTGGAATCGTTGCGACAATCATTATTATTTATGCGTCTTATAAAGAATTAAGTCTCATTCAAGTCGCTTGTATTGGATGCTTTGTTGTAGTAATGATTGAACTTATTTTGTGATACAATGTATCACATTTAATTTTTTATATTTTTAGCACTCACCTCTTGACAGTGCTAAAAGTAAGAACTATAATGTATTTAGAAATTAGGAAAGGTATAAAAAAGGTCCTAGTTTCAAGAGTTAACACCGCTTGAAGTAACGATGCTAATGA
>ERZ779866.646-NODE-646-length-38678-cov-10.111643_pt1 | contig 38678 bp, 24 predicted proteins | sample MGYA00511248_ERZ779866 | MGnify/ENA primary metagenome ERZ779866 (study PRJEB29588, sample SAMEA2155758) | human gut metagenome | biome: human gut; feature: human-associated habitat; material: faeces | place: Denmark | collected 2008/2010 ... | reverse complement strand
AAGTACCTGGTCAAATCCCCGCTGCAGGAAGGACGAATAAACCGCTACCACCGGCTTTAAGCCGGCCGCAGCCATCCCTGCCGCGCCGGCTCCCACCACCAGTACATCACACCACATCGTCCTTCCCCCTCACCAGCAGCGGGCTGCCTGGCCCGTCCTGATTTATCTCCCAAGGGGAGGCCCCCGTCTCCCGGGCCAGGAGCTCCAGCACCCGGTCCATGCACCAGCCGCCCTGGCACCGGCCCAGGCCCGCCCCCACCCGGCGCTTGACCCCATCCAGGGTCACCGCCCCCTGGCGGATGGCATGCAGGATCTCCCCCTCCGTCACATCCTCGCAGCGGCAGATTACCCGGCCATAGACGGGATCGGCCTGGACCAGAGCCCGGCGGGCGGGGGCATCCAATTCCCGGGGCCTGGGGGGCGGAGGCCGGCATGGGTCAAAATTCGGGTTGAGGGCCTCTTTTCCTAAATAGGCTGCCGCCTGCCGGGCCAGCATGGCTCCCAAGGCGCTAGCACAGGTAAGCCCCGGGGTCTTGATGCCGATAAGGGACCAGAGCCCCGGGCAGGGGTTGCCGATGAAAAAGCTGTGGATGCTTCCCTCCTCGGGCACCCAGGCCTCTCCTTCCCTCCGGACATAATAGGGGTTGGGGCGAACCGCCCCAAAGGCGCGGATGCTCTGCCCCAGGTCCAGGGAGGGGACCACCCGAGCCGCCATGCGGCGGAGGAACTCCAGCCCTTCCGGCGTAACGGCCCGGTCGGGGCGGCCGCCACCAGCCTGCTCCGAGGGGCCCAGGAGAAGCTTGCCCTCCATGGTAGGCACCAGCGTAAGGCCTTTGCCCCCTTCCTCGGGCTCGGCAAAGATCACATGGCGGACATAGGGGCCCGCCGGCTGATCCAACACCAGGTAGTCCGCCCGGCCGGGAATCACCCGCACCGTGGGGGCTGTACACAGCTCCTGGATGCGGTGGGCCTCCAGGCCGCAGCAGTTAATCACCGCGCCGGCCCGGAGGGTATGGGGGCCCGCCGTGATGATCCAGTCTCTTCCCTCCTGGATCAGGGCGGTCACCGGGGCATGCAGATATACCTGGCAGCCGTTGGCGCGGGCATTCTCATAGGCGGCAAAGCACAGAGCCCAGGGATCTGTCACCCCCGTGCCGGGGGCTAGAAGGGCCGAAGAAATCCCCTCGGCCAATCCGGGCTCCAGGGCCATAGCCTGGGCTCCGGTCAGGAGTTCCAGCCCCTCCACCCCATTTTCCAGCCCCTGGCCATACTTGCGCCGGACCACCTCGTCGCCCCGGGGGCCATAGCTCACCAGCAGGGAGCCCCGGCGGGCAAAGGGGACGCCCAGTTGGGCGCATAGCCGGGGGAAATCCCGGTTGGCCTGTACGCACAGCCGGGCCTTGCGCGTATTGGGCTTGTTATCATAGCCGGTATAAATGATAGCGCTGTTGCCCCGGGAAATGCCGGTGCATACGTCCTCCCGCGCCTCCACCAGGCCGCAGCGCAGCCGGTAAGAGGTCAGATGGCGGGCGGCAAAGCACCCCAGCAGGCCGCCCCCCAGCACCACCGCGTCCAGGCGCGCCTCAGTAAACACGGCGCACCCGCCCCGGCCGATCCAGGGTATAGCCCCCCAGCTTTTCCAGGCGCTCGCGGAAGGCCGGCTCCGCCAGGAGTTCCAGCATACGGCGGACCAGGGGGTTGTCCCAGGCATAATCGGGGATGATCAGGTCATATTGCTCCACGCACACGGGCAGGAAATCCAGGCCGTAGATCTTCGCCGCGGAGCATATCCCCATTCCCGCATCGGCGGTGCCCCCGGCGATCTGGGCGGCTACGGCGGTGTGCGTAAATTCCTCCCGCCCATATCCATACACCGCCCCAGGATCCACCCCTTCTTTCTTACATAGATAATCGGCCAGGATGCGGGTGCCGGAACCCTTTTGCCGGTTGACATAGCGCACCCCCGGGCGGGCGATGTCTCCAAAGCCCCGCAGGCCCAGAGGGTTGCCGGGGGCCACCATCAGGCCCTGGGTCCGCCCTACGCACTCCACCTGGTACACGCCCCCCTTGGGGAACTGCTTTTCTAAAATCGCCGTATTGTAGCTGCCATCGGCTTCGTTGAGCAGATGGCAGCCGGCCACATGGGCCTCCCCCCGGCGGATGGCCATGAGGCCCCCCATAGATCCCACATGGGCGGAGTTCATAAAGGCGCCCGGATCCGCCTGATGGAGCAGGTCCGCCAACTCGTCCAGGAGGGGGTCGTGGCTGCCGATAGCCACCAGGGTGCGGGACAGCTCCCCGGCAGGGCGAAGAAGCCGGATGGATACCGTCTCCCCCGCCTCCACCCCTTCGCTCCCCTGGGGGATCTCCAGGATGCCGTCGGCCTTCATAAAGGAGGAGACCACGCCGCTGCCCCGGGCCAGGGGGGAGGCCACCAGCCGCCCTCGTACCTGCCCCAGCCGCACCCGGACAAACTCCTGGTATTTCAGGCTGGATACCACCCGGCGGCTTAGCACGGCCTGGGCCTTGTGGCCCGCTCCAGCCTCCCGGCACAGCCAAAGGTCCACCAGGGGCCGGAGCAGCTGCTCGATCACAATGATGCCGGACACGGGATAACCGGGCACCCCCAGAATGGGCTTGCAGCCCTGATACCCCAAAATGGCGGGCTTTCCCGGCTGAATGGCAATACCGTGGCAAAATACCTCCCCTACCTGACCGATGACGGCGGCGGCATAATCCTCCCGCCCGGCGGAGGAACCGGCGTTGAGCAGCACCATATCGCACTGCTCCAGCGCCTCCGTGAGGGCGGCGCGGATCGCCTCCTCCCGGTCGGGGACGATGGGATAGACCCGGGGCGCCGCCCCCCATTCCTCCAGCATGACCGAGAAGATGACCGAGTTGAACTCCATCACATCGCCAGGCTTTGGAGCGGCTGTGGGAGGGACCACCTCATCCCCGGTGGGGATCAGGCCGATGCGCGGCTTTGCCAGCACCTCCACCTCCAGCACGCCGGCGGCGATCATGGCCCCCATGGCGGCGGGGGAGATGGGCATATGGCTAGCCAACAGCATTTCCCCGGCGCAGATATCCTCCCCAATCTGGCGCACATGCTGCCAGGGGACGGCAGCCTGGCGGATCACTGCCCGGCCCTCGGCAAAGACCACCTCCTCCACCATGATGACGGCATCCCTATCCTCGGGCAGGGGGTCGCCGGTATCCACCACGGTATACTGCTCCGGGAGGAGCGAGATCGGGGTGGTGTCGCTGGCGCCGAAGGTATCCGCTGCACAGACGGCGATGCCGTCCATGGCGCAGGCGGGGTAGTGGGGGGCGCAGATATGGGCGTACACCGCCCCTGCGGTGATCCGGCCCCTGGCAGCCTGGACAGGGATCCTCTCCCGCCGGGGAGCAAAGCCCGCCTCCCGCAGCAGGGCCAGGTACTGGCCCCTGGCCTCATCCAGCGGCCAGTTGTTGAGATATTGAAAAGCCATGCGCTTCCCTCCATAGGATGATTGATATATAAGGGGCAAATATTGGTAAGCTACCGGTAGCTCAAGCCTCTGTAAAGGTGGTCACCAGGACCTGGCACCCCCGAGGGAGGCCCTCGCAGTCCCGGGGGATGCAGAAATAGCCGTCCGCTCCGGCCAAGGCAGTGATGAGCCCTGATTTCCCCCGGATCGGCGCCGCCTCCATCCCCTGGGGGCCTTCCCGAAGGAACACGCCATTGTACTGCGCCCGGCCATGGTTGGCGGAGACCTCCTCCGTAAGGCGGGCGGTTATCTGCCGCCGGCGGAGGGCCCGCCCCTCCAGGCGGGCAAGGAGGGCCCGAACGAAGAGGTGCGTGCAGAAGAGCGCAGCCACCGGGTGCCCCGGCAGCCCTACCATGGCCTTCCCCCCCGCCATCCTCCCCAATAGGGTGGGCTTGCCCGGCTTCATGGCGATGCCGTGGAAGAGGACCTCTCCCAGGGCGGACATGACCCGGCAGGCCGCGTCCTTCTCCCCGACGGAACTCCCTCCGGACAGGAGGATCACCTCGCACTCCGTCAGCCCCTGCTCCACCGCCCCCATAAGGCGGTCTTCCCGATCGGGGATGATGCCGTAAAAGCGGGGCAGGGCTCCTGTCTGCTCCAGCAGGGCGCATACCATGGGGCCGTTTACATCCCGAACCTGGCCGGCGGCAGGGGCACGCTCCGGCGGCACCAGCTCATCCCCGGTGGAGATAACCCCCACCCGCAACCGGGGCACTACGGGTACTGCCGTTACGCCCAGGGCAGCCAGGGCCCCAATATCCTGGGGCTCCAGCCGGCGGCCGGCAGGGAGTACCGTGTCTCCGGGCTTCACGTCATCCCCCCGGAAGATCATGTTGTGGCCCGGGGCTACGCTTTTGAGGATGCCGATGGTGCCGTCGCCATAGTCCTCGCAAAGCTCCAGCATCTGCACTGCATCCGCCCCCTGAGGCACCTCCCCGCCGGTGGGGATGGCGGCGCAGTGCCCCGGGGCCAGGGCTAGGCCCGCCCCTTCCCCCATCCGAACCTGCCCGGCTAGAAGGAGCTGCGCAGGCAGGGCCTCGGAGCAGCCGAAGGTATCCGCGGCCCGGAGGGCGTAGCCATCTACTGTGGAGCGGCAGAAGTCCGGCACATAGGCCTCGGCAGTCACGGCCCGGGCCAGCACCCGCCCCCGGGCGGATAAGAGGGGAACCGCCTCCGGAGGGCGGCCCAAGGGTGCAAAGGCGCCGTGGATGATTGCCAGGGCCTCATCCGGGGTTTTAACATGGAGCATGATGCTTCCCTCCTATACGCATAGCAGGCTTTGTGGAAAACAACATCCCTGCGCCTTGTTCCCGCAGGACAAATCAAATAAAATGGAAGAAAAAGCGTGAAAGGTGAACTTGATATGCAGGAGCGCTATATCCGTAACCTCGGCCCGCTCACGGAAGAGGAATGCCTGCTGCTCCGGCAGCGGCGGGTGTTCCTTGCCGGCTGCGGCGGGCTAGGTGGCTATCTTCTGGAGCATTTGCTCCGGGCGGGAGTGGGGGCCATCACGGTCTGCGATGGGGATACAATCGTCCCTAGCAACCTAAACCGGCAGCTTCTGGCCGATATGGAGAGCCTGGGCCGCTCCAAGACAGAGGCGGCCTGTGCCCGGGCTGCGCTGGTGAATCCAGAGGCCGCCGTGGAAGCGCGCCCCGTATTTCTTACGGCGGATAATGCCTTGGGGCTCATCGCCGGCCACGACCTGGCCCTGGACGCCTTGGACAGCCCGGCGGCCCGGCGTATCCTGGCCAGCGCCTGCCGCCAGGCAGGCATCCCCCTGGTACACGGGGCAATCCGGGGATGGTACGCCCAGGCGGCTGTGATTCTTCCGGATAGCGGCATGATGGAGCAACTCTATCCGGCCGATGCTCCGGCTGCCCCAGACCAGGGGAGCCTTTCCCCTACCGTTGGGCTGTGCGCTGCCATCCAGGCGGGAGAGGCGGTCAAGCTCCTGTGCGGCCGCCCCAGCCCCCTGGCCGGGCGGCTGCTATGGGTGGATCTAGTAGAGCAGGAGTATCAGGTGGTCTCCTTCTGCCCGGAGGGGCCGCCCAGGTGAAAGTGCTCCTGCACAAAGGAGCGGAGGAGCCTTCCCGCCGGGGAAAGATGCTTGTCGCGCTTGAAGCATAGCATCAGGCGGCGCTGGAATTTGTCACTGCGGATGGGGAGCAGCCGGAGGGCCGGATCGCTCCGGTAGGGTCCGGCGCACCCCTCCGGCACAAAGCCCAGCCCTACACCGGCGGCTATAAGCTGCCTGTGCTGCTCCCGCTCGTCAGTAAGGCAGGCGGTGCGCAGGCCCAGGTTGAGCCCGGCGCACAGGTCGTAAGGATCCTCTATCCGCAGCTGCCCCCGCCGGAGGAATACGAAGGGTTGCCCAGCCAGGCTTCTGGGCAGTATGCCGGGCCGGCCTGCCAGGGCATGGGAAGCCGGCAGGGCCAGCAGATACCGTTCCTCCCGGAGAGGGATCCCCCGGAAGCGCCGGTACTCCCCGGTATCGGGGCAGAGAAGCATATCATATTGATTGATATCCAGGGCCTCTTTGGCCGCAATGGAGCAATCCAGGTTCAGGATGATCTGGGGGTGGGCGGTGGAGAAGGCCGCCAGGCAGGCGGTAACCGGCCCATCCGGCCCGCACAGGCCCACGGAGAGCCTAGCCCCCACCCCCCCGGCATAGGTGCGTAGCTGCGCCAGCGTGCCGTCCAATTCCCGCAGGATTGACTGGGCGCTGGTGAGGAACTGGCTGCCCAGCTCATTGAGCACCACCCGCCTCCCCTGGCGGTAAAATAAAGGGGTGCCCAATTCCTCCTCCAGCCGGGCGATGCTCCGGGACAGGGAGGGCTGGCTGATATGGAGGGCCTCGGCCGCCTTGGAGAGATTTTGCAGCTGAGCCGCAGTTACAAAATACCGCATCTGGTCAAGGGTCATGGCGCATCCTCCCCGGCAGAAAACAGAAAGCCTCCAAGCCGACAACCTGGCGCCGGCGGATATCGGTCATAGCATAATAGCATAAATGAATAAGTCCGATTTGAAAATTAGGACGGATATCTTGTAGAAACCACCGAACCTAAGCTCCCTATTGTGGTTCGGCCGGAAAAAGATCAGGCGATTAGAGGGTTCCCTTTTCGTAAAATTATAGGATAATCTATGCCTAAAAGCAATATCCAATTTGTCTCTAAACGATTTACACCCCCGTCGGCTGGACTGTAAAATAGAAATCAGAAGCGCATAGGCAAAAACAGCTCGGCGCTTCCTGGGCTTTTTCCTATGGTCCCAGGGGCAAAAAATACGATTTGGGGAGGTGGGTTCCTGTCCCCCTGCATATCCGGGGGTGGGAGAATGGCTATGAAACAATTGGTCGTCAAGCCCGAGAAGTGCATCGGCTGCCGCACCTGCGAGCTGGTGTGTTCCTTTGGGCACTATCAGAAGTTCAGCCCCAGGCTGTCCAACATCACCGTGCTGGAATACGAGGCAGCCACCCTGGCTGTGCCGGTGGTATGCCAGCAGTGTGAGGACGCCAGCTGCATGAAAGTCTGCCCCGTCCACGCCATCAGCCGGAATGAGGACGGCATCGTCACCATCAATTACGACGCCTGCATCGGCTGCAGGCTCTGCACCAACGCCTGCGCCCTGGGCAATATGTCCTATTCGCCCCGGCTGCGGAAGGTATTTAAGTGCGATCAGTGCGGCGGCGATCCCAAATGCGTGCGCTATTGCCCCGGCGGCGCCCTGACCTACGAGGACGCCGGCCGCATGGACCCGCGCAAAAAATTGACGGCGGACAAGATCGTAGCCGCCATGGGAATGGAGGTCTGAGCCATGGGCAACGGATATATGGGAACTATCCTGCGGATAAACCTGGCCAAGGGCACCATCATCAAGGAGCCTTTGAACCGGAAAAACGCAGAGGAATACGTGGGTGCGCGGGGGCTGGGCACCAAATATTACTGCGATGAGTGCGACCCCAATTGCGACCCCCTGGGCCCGGGCAACAAGCTGATCTTCATGACCGGCCCTCTCACGGGCACCTGCGCCACCTCCTCCGGCCGCTACAACGCCGTGGCCAAGGCGCCCCTCACCGGGACGATCGGCGCGGCCAACTCCGGCGGGCACTTTGGGCCCGAGCTCAAGTATGCCGGGTATGACGGCATCATCTTTGAGGATATCTCCGACCACCCGGTCTACCTGTACATCAACGACGACGCAGTGGAACTCCGGGACGCCTCCCACCTGTGGGGCAAGGACGTATACGAAACCACGGATACCCTCCTGGAGGAGCTGGGCGATGAATTCCGTATCGCCTGCATCGCCCCCACCGGGGAAAATGGATGCCTTTTTGCCGGCATCATGAATGATAAACACAGGGCTGCCGGCCGCGGCGGCATCGGCGCGGTAATGGGCTCTAAAAAGCTCAAGGCCGTGGCCGTCCGGGGCACCGGCGCCATCACCGTATCCCGGCCGGATAGCTTCTTCCAGGCCTGCATGGACGCCCGGGATAAGCTCAAGGCCCACCCCGTCACCGGCGCCGGCCTCTCGGCCTACGGCACCCAGATCCTAGTGAATATCGTCAACGCTTCCGGCGGGCTGCCCCTGTGCAATGGCCGGGATGGCGCGGTATTCGATCAGGCCGACGATATCTCCGGCGAGACCCTGGCGGCCAAATACCTCCTGCGGAACAAGGGCTGCTTCGGCTGCTCTATCGGCTGCGGACGGGCCGTAGAGATTAAGGAAGGCCCCTTCAAGTCAAAGGGCGAGGGTCCCGAGTATGAGGCGGGATGGTCCTTTGGGGCCGATTGCGGCATAAGCGATCTGGCCGCCGTATGCGATGCAAACTTCCTGTGCAACCAGTACGGCATCGACCCCATCACCATGGGCGCCACCGTGGCCTGCGCCATGGAGCTCTATGAAATGGGCGCCATCCCCGAAGCCGATATCGGCTTTCCTCTGCGCTTTGGCGATGCCGCCGCTATGGTGAAGGCCGTGGAGATGACCTGCAAGGACGAGGGCTTCGGCAAGGTCCTGGGCCTGGGATCCTACCGTATGGCGGAAAAATACGGCCATCCGGAGCTTTCCATGTCCGTAAAGAAGCAGGAAATGCCCGCCTATGATGGCCGGGCCATCCAGGGCATCGGCCTGGAGTACGCCACCTCCAACCGGGGCGGCTGCCATGTTCGGGGTTACATGATCTCCCCCGAGGTGCTGGGTTTGCCGGTAAAGATGGATCCCTTGGTCACCGAAGGGAAGGCCAGTATGCTCAAAACCTTTCAGGATCTTACCTCCCTGGTGGATGCCACCGGCATCTGCCTGTTTACTACCTTCGGCATCGGCCTGCCCGAGGTGGCCGCCCAGTACAGGGAGGCCGTGGGCAGCGATGAGAGCGATGAGGAGATCCTGCTCAAGGGGGAGCGGATCTGGAATCTGGAAAAGCAGTTCAACATCGCTGCCGGCGTGGAAAAGGATGCGCTGCCCCCCCGCCTGCTCCGGGAGAAGCTGCCTAGCGGCCCGGCGGCGGGCAAGGTCAACGACCTGTATACCATGCTGGCTGAATACTATGCAGCCCGGGGCTGGACGGCCGAGGGCATTCCTACCCCGGAAAAGCTAGAGCAGCTTCATTTAAAATAATTGCGATAAGCGAGCTGCCCGGGCTGGGGCGCCCCTGGCCCGGGCAGGAAAGGCCTGTATATGACCGTTAAGTTTTTTGCCTATCTCCGGGAGCCCCAGTATGCCGGCTGCAAGGAACTGGCCTGCCCCGCAGAGGAGACGGTTTTCCGCCTGGGCGAGGCCCTCAGCCGCCGGTTTGGCCCGGCCTTCCGGGGTGAGTTCTTTTCCCCGGATGGGAAGTCGCTGGGAGATCGGGTCATCGTCATGGTCAATGGGCGGCGGATCGAGTTCCTCCAGGGGCTGGACACCCCCCTGACCGACCGGGACACCGTGCAGATCTTCCCGGTGGTGGCTGGGGGCTGAGCAGAGGGCCCGGCGGGCGGTATCACTACAGCAATAGTCAAAAGGAAAGGCGGTGAGGCCGATGCAAGTGGATCTGCAGGCCATTACGGATATCCTGCATAGGTATCCTGCACAGCAGCGCTACAGCCTGGCTATGCTCCAGGATATGCAGCGCCATTTCAATTATATCCCCCGGGAGGGGATGGAGGCCCTGGCGAATTATCTGGGCTGCCCCATGTCCAGCCTGTACGCCATGGCCACCTTCTATAAGGCCCTGAGCCTCAAGCCCAAGGGACGGCACATCATCAAGCTCTGCGATGGCACGGCCTGCCATATCCGGGGCTCTGCCAATCTGTTGAGCGGCATAGAGCGCCTGCTGGGCATCCAAGCAGGGGAAACCTCGGCTGATGGGCAATTCTCCCTGGAGCTGGTCAATTGCCTGGGGTCCTGCGCCCTGGCCCCGGTCATGGTGGTGGACGACACCTACTACGGCAAGGTGACCATGGAGCGCCTGCCGGAGATCTTGGCGCAGTACAGAGAGGAGGGGCAGGCTTGAATAAGACGATCTTGGTCTGCTGCGGCACCGGCTGCCTGGCCAACGGCAGCAAAAGGGTAGCTGAGGCCTTTCGGCAGAGCCTGATGGGCACGGACCACCAGGTAGAGTGCTGCGTAAAGGAGACGGGCTGCAACGGCTTCTGCGAGAACGGCCCCCTGGTTCAGATTCTTCCAGACGATATCACCTATTACAAGGTCCGAGTGAAGGACGTGGAAGAGATCGTATCAAAGACCATCCTGGCCGGAGAGCCGATAGAGCGCCTTCTTTATAAAAACGACAGGGGGCAGCGGGTGCGCAGCCAGCAGGAGAACCCCTTCTACACCCCCCAGAAAAAGTTCGCTCTGCGGAATATCGGCAAGATCGAGCCATGCAGCGTAGAGGACTACATGGCCCATGGTGGTTACCGCGCGCTGAAAAGGGCCCTGACCATGACGGGAGATGAGATCGTCCAGGAGGTGGAAGCTTCTGGCCTTCGGGGCCGGGGCGGGGCGGGTTTCCCCACGGGGCGCAAGTGGCGCTCGGCCCTGGAGCTGGACCGCTTCCCGAAATACGTAGCCTGCAATGGGGACGAGGGCGACCCTGGTGCCTTTATGGACCGCTCCATCCTGGAGGGGGATCCCCACAGCGTTCTGGAGGGCATGGCTATCTGCGCCCTGGCCATCGGGGCGGAGGAAGGCTTCCTCTATATCCGGGATGAATATGGCTTGGCGGTCCATAACGTACAGGCGGCCATCGCCCAGGCAGAGGCCCAGGGCATTCTGGGCGAGCACATCATGGGCTCGGATCGCCGGCTCAAGCTCAGCGTGGTCCGTGGGGGCGGCGCCTTTGTTTGCGGGGAATCCACCGCTCTGATGGCCTCCATCGAGGGCCGGGTGGGCGAGCCCCGGGCTAAGTACATCCGCTCCGTCCAGCGGGGCCTTTGGGATTGTCCCACGGTTCTTAATAATGTAGAGACCTTAGCCAATATACCCGTCATCCTGGAGCATGGCGGGGCGGCCTTTGCCGCTACCGGCACCGAAACCTCCCGGGGCACCAAGGTCTTCGCCCTGGTGGGCAAGGTCAAGCGCACGGGCCTGGTGGAGGTGCCTATGGGCGCCACCCTCCGCCATCTGATCTACGATATCGGCGGCGGCGTCAAGGGGGATCGTCCCTTCAAGGCCGTGCAGACCGGCGGCCCCTCCGGCGGCTGTATTCCGGCGGATATGCTGGATCTTCCCGTGGATTTCGATACCCTGACGGCTCGAGGCGCCATGATGGGCTCCGGCGGCATGATCGTCATGGACGACCGTAGCTGCATGGTGGAGGTGGCGCGATATTACATCAAATTCCTCTCCGAGGAATCCTGCGGCAAGTGCACCCCCTGCCGGGAGGGCCTGCGGCATATGCTGGCCATTCTGACCGACATTTGCGAGGGCCGGGGCCAGGAGAGCGACCTGGAGCTGCTGGAGCAGATCTGCGATACCCTGGAGGATGCCTCTCTCTGCGCCTTGGGCAAGTCCGCTCCCAACCCGGTGCGGACCACCATGAAGTACTTCCGGGAGGAATATGAGGCGCATATTAAGGAACACCGCTGCCCCGCCGGCGTATGCACGGCCCTGACCAGCTTCGTGATCGATCCTAACAAGTGCGTGGGCTGCGGCGCCTGCACCCGTGCCTGCCCCGCCGGCGTGATCTCCGGCGGCTTAAAGGAGCCCCATAGCATCGACAATAGCCGCTGCATCGTCTGCGGCAGCTGCCGGGAGGCCTGCCGGTTCGACGCAGTGGAGGCAAAAGGGAGGGCTGCGCTATGAATATAACCATCAACGGCATGACTTGCGCCTGCGAAAAGGGCGAATTTCTCCTCGCCGTTGCCCGGCGCAACGGTATCCAGATCCCTACCCTCTGCCACCATCCTGCCCTGGCCGGCCAAGGCTGCTGCCGGGTCTGCCTGGCGGAGGTGGACGAGGGGCGCGGCCCGAAGATCGTAGTCTCCTGCGTCTATCCCATCCAAAGGGAGTGCCGGGTGGAAACCGAAAGCGAGCGGGTTTGCAAGGATCGGGGCATGGTGCTGGCCCTATTACGCAAGCGGGCTCCGGACAGCCAGCGGATCGCCGCGCTGTGCAGGATCTATAAGGCCCCCGAGCTTCCCCGTCTCTCAGCGGCGGATGCGGGCAAATGCATCCTGTGCGGCCTGTGCGTACGGGCCTGCACCGAACTGAGCGTGGGGGCTATCTCCACGGTCAATCGCGGCGTGCTCAAGGAGATCGCTACCCCCTACCACGAGGCAAGTCCCGTGTGCGTGGGCTGCGGCGCCTGCGCCAGCGTTTGCCCCACCCAGGCTATCCCCATCGCCGAAACGGCCGATACTAGGGTCATCTGGGATAAAACCTTCCAGCTAGTCCATTGCGCCCAATGCGGAAGCGTGATCGGCACCCGGGAGGAATTGGAAATGGCGGCAAAGCGGTCCGGCCAAGAGCTGGAGGCCCTCTGCGATCGTTGCCGCAAAGCCGCTACCGCTCAGATTCTGGCAAATGTCTATGGGAAGTAAGTCCCGCCCCACCCCGAAACGGATCATCTCAAAAGCAGCGTAACCGCTCTGGCGGGATGGAATGCGGCCAACTTTTGAACCGAGGGTACAACGGAAAACTAATACGGAACAGCCAGGGAGGGTTGCATCACAACTCTCCCTGGTATTGTTTACATTACATAGCTTGGTTTTAGGATATCTCTTTAATGGAAAGATACTTCGTAAGTACCTCTCAGGACTCAGACGTGTATTAGCTAAAAAATAAAGTGTAGCCCAAAAACGAATAAAATCGAGCTTACCCCCTAGATTCACAATGTGGGCTAGGGGGTAAGCTGTGTATGGGAAAAGTGGGGGAAGAACGGCTGGAGAAACCCAAGGCATCCACTGCCAACGTGGGCATCTTCATTGAGAAAGCCAGCCGGTATACCGCCATTGACCGTCTGACGCCGGAATTGTTGAGGCTATTCATCCAGCGGCCCCGGCTGGATGCCAGACAGCGCCCTACCAGGCAATGAAGGTATGAGTGTAATCCTGGGGCACAGAAATCGGAAGCATCTGCGCCCCCTTCAGGATGTAAAAATTGGGGATAGCATATGCTTCCGGTATCCCGACGGCCGGGAATATACCTATACGGTTTCTGAAATCGTGAAATATGAGGACTCGGCGGACTGGCGGCTCCCCGCCCTAGGCGGGAATACCCTGGTGCTGGTCACCTGCTATCCGTTTCGCTATAGCGGGAATGCGCCGGGGAAATATGTGGTGGTGGGAAAGTTTCATAAAATATTACATAAATATTTTTAAAACAATGGTATAAATATAAGGCACACAGCCGTTTCATAATATTGCCCAAAAATAAAAAACGCACTTACTTTTCGCAATATAAACCATATTGCGAAATCTGCAAATACCTCACCACATTAGGGATCAAAAACAGATTTCTGACCAAATTTGACGGCTAATTTTATGCCGCGCTGGGAAGGCTGTCCATGATGGCCCGCTTGTCCTGCAAAGTACAGTGCACATAATGATTCAGCGTGATCTGTACAGAGGCATGTCCTAATAGCTCACTCAGTATCTCATAGCGTACGCCATTTTCTAGACAACGTGTGGCAAAGGTATGCCGAAGCGTATGCATATGCACACCCTTTAAATTGCTTTGCTTACATATTTTTTCTAAGCGCTTCTGCATCGTGCGCGGATCAATACATCCGCCTTTCCTTCCTTGGAAAATAAATTCGCTGCAATTTTGGCTCTTTTGCTTTCGCAGCAGCTCCATTAGAAACAGCGGTAAGGGTATTTCCCGAATCGAGGATTCCGATTTGGGGTTGCCGATTGTGAGGGTGCTCTTTGCACCCTTTCTAGTTCCCAAAGGAAGCCGCATCACGGAATGCTTTACATATAGCATGTTGTCCTCAAAATCAATGTCCTCCCAGCGAAGCGCCGCCAGCTCTCCAACACGTAACCCCGTATATAGGCAGAACAGATATGCATAATCCTCTTGTAAAAGGCTGTGCCGGGCAAGCCGCTCCTGTTCCTGCTCAGTTAAAACCCTGGGGCGCTTATTCCTTAACTTAGGCAGCTTAATATTTGTATATGGGCTTTTTGAAAGCATGCCCTGCTCCTGTGCCGCTAAAAGTGCTGCTTTCAGCAGCCGAAATACGCCATGCAGCGTGCCGGGGGCTAGTCGCTCCGCTAAAGTATTTGCGACCATTTGGATAGTATGGGCCGTTAGTTTTCGAATTTCCTGCTGTCCCATTAAGGGAAAGATATGCTTTTCTATGCTTCGGCGGTATCCTAGATAGGTACTAGCCTTGATGTTTGGCCGAATTAAGGTTTCCAACCAATACTCTAGCCAATCCGCCATGGTTTTTGAATGGGCCCAAATTCTTTTTGGGTCTTCATGCCGATATAGCGTTGATTTTATAATAATTAGTTGTTTTTTTACTTCGTTATAGCTTTTTCCATATATTGAGCAAAATATTGGCTTTCCGTCTGCTTTTCGCCCTTTAATATACCGGCCTTCCCATCGTCCATCTTTCCTCAGGTAAATATTTTCCCCTTTTTTTGCCATATGCTGCCCTCCTTTTTGACGGCTAATTTGACGGCTTATAAAAAGCGCCGGTTTCCCCTTTTTTTAAGCATAACCCTTTTTTATAATTGACATGAATGGGGATATACAATATAATTTCCATATAAAACTTAGCTCTATTGGCGAGATTTTCGCAATATGGTTTATATTGCGAAAAATTAAAGCCAAGCTAAACAATACTGCTATGTTTATGTACAAAACAGCCTCGTGTTATTTTGCATCATAGCTAGCGTAAAAAGTTAAGGAAGGACATTATGGGAGCATTTCAAAAACGAAGGTGGCTTTTTGCGCTCTTGGCTTTCTGCCTGCTGTTTTGCGCTGTCCCCGCCAGCGCATTGAGCGATCCGATTACCGTGCAGCTGGTCATTGCCGGAGATGGAACGATACCTCAAGGCGGCCGCTTCTCTGTACAGGTTGTGGCGAAGGATGCGGATGAATCCCTCAAGGGCCTGGCTGGTATGTTACTGGATCTGACGTATAACCCAGCCGAAGTCCAGGTCGTCAGCGCCACTCCTGGAACCATACCAGATTCTATCGCAGAGGTAAATACTGAATATGCGAAAGACAAAATCCGCTTTGCCTTTGTCAATGCTTCGCTAGATCCCAACCTGCCCGCCGATACTGTGCTGTTAACCGTACAGTTTCAGGCTTTGGAAACGGTAAATGTAAATGATATCATCTCTTTTCAGGTAGATGTAATCGAAGCCTATAAGCTGGATGATGCGGCCACGCCAGGAGGATTTACATCCATTGAGTCTACCCCGGTCGAAGTGCAAGGCCAAGTGGTAGAATTGACCTATTTTCTGGGGGATGTAAATGAGGATAGGAGCGTTACTGCTAGAGACGCAACCCTTGCTTTGCAATTTGCTGTCGGATACATTCAACTGACGGATTCGCAAAAGAAAGCGGGAGATGTAAACTTTGACAATAAAATAACTGCTAGAGATGCAACTATGATATTGCAATATGCGGTTGGCTTATTAGATGAAAACTGGCAATAAAATTATTCTAATTATTCTATGCGATATATTAGGGGGACACGTATCATGAGAAATAGGGTGTTAGCCTTTGTTTGCAGCCTAATAATTATTATTCAGCTTTGTATACCGTTAATTGCTTTTGCTACCGGACCGGAATATGTATCCATCTCCATTCAGGGCGCCAATCCAGGAACTCTTAAACGGGGAGATACCTTTACAGCTTCTATTTATTTCGATGGGAAAGGAATAATCAACGGACTGCAATCAGTACAGTGCGTCTTAACATACGATCCATCTATATTGGAAGTAACAGATAATAAAACAGCATGGAAGGATGCTAGTAGTAATCAATTGCTTAATGCAAGCATCGCTGGCGAAGCCTCATATGCAGTAATGGCTGCAAAAGATATTCCTATAGAAGGACAGATATGTTTTTTTGAACTCACGTTTAAGGTAAAAGAGGATGCAGCTAAAGGAGATACAAAAATAAATTTAGTTGCAAGCGAACTATATCAAGGAAAAAATAACTATGGCGATAGCACTCCTATCACCCAATCCCTCACCATCACCATCCCCGCCACCGGCATCACGATCTCCCCTGAGACCCTTGCACTAGCGGTAGGGGGGACAGATACCCTAACCGCCACCCTCGAACCAACGGGTGCTGAGGGCAACATCACCTGGTCTAGCAATAATTTAGAGGTTGCCACCGTAGACGCCAGCACCGGCCAAGTCACTGTAAATGCTTTAAGCGTTGGTGAAACTACCATCACCGCCACGTGCGGCACACTCACGGATACTTGCAAAGTCACGGTTAATCCGGCTAAAATCGGCAATACGGTGACCATTTCTGGTACTCCCACCTTTGGCGAAACCTTGACTGCGGATGTAACAGGGATTACGCCAGCGCTTGCGCAAAACTCCCTAGCCTATCAGTGGTATCGGGGAAAAGAACCTATTTCCGGCGAAACTGGCAAAACGTATACCCTCACTGCGGATGACATCGGCAAAACCATAAAGGTAGCCGTCACCGGTACGGGAAACTATACTGGCACGCAAACCTCTAGCGAAACTTCTGCCGTGGCAAAGGCCGATCAAACTGCCCCAACCCTCACCGCTGCTAATGTTACGGATACCAGCGTTACTCTGACCACGATCCAAGGGGCGCGGTATGCGAAGGGCGATACAGATGATTCCACAAATGTAACCTGGCAGGACACCCCCAATTTTACCGGCCTCGACGAAAATACAACCTACTACTTCTTTGCAAAGCTGGCCGCTACGGAGACCCACAACGAAAGCCTTGTTGCGTCTACCCAGGTCACCACCAAAAAGACCCCGCGGACTGTGACCGTAACCATTACCCCAACAGACACGGACAATCAAGCAACATGGACGCCTGACGACCAAGACAACTTCGGCGTTGGCTCTAGAGTAACCTTAACCGCCACCCCCGGGAACGACTATACCTTTACCAAATGGAGCGCGACACATGGTGAGAATCAACCCGTGGCGATAACCGACGACTCAAGTGCTACCGCTTCCTTCACCATGCCCGCAGCGAATGTAAACGTAACAGCTATGTTTGCGAAGAAGGACGGGGCACCGGGAAGTTGGACATATCCAAAGAGCGTGTCAACATCCTTTGCAGCTGATTTGAAGGTAGCGGACCTGTTTTTATTCACAGACGGAACTGATGAAACAGATCCCACCGTAGTCATCACCTACACGAAAGATGGCCAATCCGTTGAGGGGACCGCCGAAGCCACCGCAGGCAGCTACGTAGCCACTTACACTTACACCAGCAGCAGCAGTAGCACCTATGCGACTACGGTTAAGACCAGCGAATCAGTAACCGTTACGGCTGCCACTCAGATTTCGCCTGCGGAAATTACTGGCGGCGTAGTTACTACGGACAGTATCACCATAAGCACGGTGCAGGGCCAAGCATATATCATTCGGGAAGGCCAATTTGATAGCAGTGTGAACGCCGCTGATTTCACGGAAGGAGCAGAAATCGAGAGCGGCACCAAAACTTTCTCCGGCCTTAACCCCGGCACCCATTATACCGTCTATACCATCAAGCCTGCGGTGGAAGGGAAGTTCCAGGCGTCCGATATTGTAAGCAAAACCTATACCACCAAGCATACCTTCAGCTGGACCATTACGCCGGAGGGGGATATTACCTTCTTTGCCCGTACCGGCGCAACGGAATTGCCTGCGGCCAAAACCTATACCATAACCAATACCGGTACCGGTGCATTGACGGGACTTTCCGTTGTTCTGAGCCCTAACACAAACTTCACCGTAACGATGGCCGAATCGGAGAAAGCCAGCCTTGCAAAAGGTGAAAGCACGACCTTCACCATCCGGCCTAACACTGGGACAAGCATGAATAACGAGGCGGTGTATACGGACAGCCTAACCATTTCTGCCAAGAAGGGAATAAGCGGAGACGGGGATGGCGAAGGTGTGGCTATGGAGGATGTTGTCCGCAACGTCCAGTTCGACGTGGTGGACAAACATGTGGTAACCATTTCCGGACTGGATACGGCATATACATTCACTTACAACGGGAAGCCCCAGGTCATTCCTCCGGAAGGCATTACAGGCGCCTCGGAGACCATGGAAGAAGGCAAGCCTTTTGACGGTAACCTGGAGATCTGGTACGAAGGCACTTCCGGAACGTCCTATTCTAAATCGACAAACGCCCCCACCGCTGCCGGTTCCTATACGGTAACGGTCCAAGTGCCGGAAAATAATCCCGATTATATGGGCCGGGCTACCGCCAGCCTTACGATCAACCCCAAACCCCTTACGGTCACCGGCCTAACAGCCCAAACCCGGGTATATAACGGTACGAAGGACGTAACCCTTACCGGCGGCGCCCTGGATGGTGTGATTGTCGGGGATGATGTAGCGGCCACGATGCCCCCAACCGGCACCTACAGCTCTGCCGATGCGGAGAGCGGGAAAGCGGTAACCTTTAACCGGATCACCCTCACTGGCAATGATGCCGCCAACTACTCCTTGACCCAGCCCAACGTTACCGGCGAAATTACTCGGCGACCGGTGGAGATCAGCATTACTTGTACGGATAAGGAGTACGATGGTACAACAAATGCAACTGCATCCGCATACGAGTTCGAAGCTGAGAAGGATGATAGGGGCATTATAGAGGCAGATAAAGAGAAAATTACAGTCAGAGTCAGCAGTGCCACCTTCGCGGACAAAGACGCAGGGGAAAATAAGCAGGTGACCATTGGTACAGTCACCACCTCAGGTGATGCGGCTAAGAACTATACCTTCACCAACAACCCCACCGCGACTGCCAATATTATCCCGAAAAAGGTGAAGGTGACCATTAACGGCTCAGAGACTGCTACCTATACCGGCGCAGAACAAAAGCTCCATACGGCAGCCTATGACACAGTTGCCGGCGATATGGCTAATGCAACGGTAAACTATAGTCCTGACAACCCCGTCAAGGCCGGAATCTATACCCTCACCGCCACCATCAACGACCCCAACTACCAACAAGATGGTGAACTAGCGGGCACAACTACCTTTACGATCAATAAGGGGAGCCTAACGCACCAGGACGTGACCATCAACGCCAAGCAGGAAACAACAAAGACCGTAAACGTCTCCCAGTTTAACATTGCCGCGCCTGCTGGTTCCCTGGCCCCCATCGGAACCTATACGCTGGGGCTGGTGACCGATGATGATACGATTCTGGATGGCAAACCCACCCTGGAAAACGGCGTGATTACGTTCACCATGGCGGCGAATGCAGAGGTCAGCAAGACGGCCACCATCCAGGTCATTTATACACCAGAGGAAAACACTTATGAAGCGGTAACGGCTAATATTATCATTACCGCCAGCGAACTGGGCTTTACGACCAGCCTTACCGGTATGCCCCAATCGGTGAAGCTGGGTGAGGATCTAGACCTGGCCAATGCCAAGCTGGTGGTGACCTTCGATGCGGATGCAGGCCTGGCGGATCTTGCCATCCCTGTCAATGCCGATATGATTACCGGTTATAGCAAAGACGCTACCGGAGCAAACAGCATCGGAAATCAGACCCTAACGGTGACTTATAATGATACTACAAGCGGCCGAACCTATACCGCTACCGGAACCATCCAGGTGCAGGATGTGGTAACGGGCATTGACTTCGGCACAGAGCCGACACAGGAACAAAAGCAGTATACCTGGAGTAAGGACAAGGACTTCAAGCTGGAGAATATAACCATTCAGCCCACCATGAAGAGCGGGGTTACTGCTGAGCCCGTTCCGGTAACCACAGACATGCTCAACCCGGATGCTTCCATCCTGGATCAACTGGGTACGCATACCATTACCGTCACTTACGAAGGCCAAACCGTAACCTTTGAAATCCAGGTTACACAGCCCAAGATCGATGACATCACCCAACCGCCTGCGGCAGGGGACGCCGGCGTAACAGGCTTTGGGAATGACACCACGTTTGGAGATAGCGGCAATCCGGTAGATGTAGGGGATATCAGGCTGAACATTACTGCTCCAAAGGATGAAACAGCACTGAACGCAACGGTCGAGGATAGCGGAGCCTTTAACAATGTTGATTCTGCAAACCGCCGGCTGCTCCGCATCCAGCTGGAGGATGGGAGCGGCAAAGAGGTCAGCATGACCGGAACAATTCAGGTGCAGCTGCCTTATCCGGCAGGGACCACTGCCAACGATACTTTTACGGTGGTGGTGAATGTAAACGGTAATCCTACCGTCATTACGCCGGATCGCACAAGCGGCGGTCTGGTGCTCACCCTGAATTCTGATACCATCAATCAGGATCTGGCCATTGGTTGGGTGCCCTACACGCCCCCCACGACGGGCGGAGACACAGGCGGTTCCAGCGGCGGCAGCTGGTGGGGAGGCGGGATTTCCTATCAGGAGCAGCAGCGGCGCTTCTGGGAAACGGTGCGGGCTGCAATCCAAAAGGCAGCGCCTGGCAGCACCATTCGAGCGGACGCCCAGAGCTATGACCAGATGCCGGCCTATGTGATGCGCGCCTTGTATTGGGCCAATGATATTACCTTGGTGATATCCTGGAATGGCGGGGTAGACCTGGTAATCCATAGCGATTCTGCCGTCTATCCAGAGGATATCCGATCCTATTATCCGCTTAGCTATCTACAAGGAATCTACGGGGTGAACATGCCCGTCCTTGGAGACGATTATGAAGGAGAGATCGCAGCGGGCCGCAGCCAGGTTATGGATGTGCGTGCGCCGGTGATTCCGGAGGATGTGCAGGTTGCCTTCACGCCGGCAGAGGAAGGTTTGCTGGATGTGCCTATACCGGTTACCGTTGAGCCTGAGGCGGGGGACGTAGTCCCCACTATCCCCGAAGTGACCGTTGCTGCCATGGCGAATAATACTAACACTTTAGGATATGTCTGTCTGGGCCTTGCAGGACTATTTGTCCTGGCTGGCAGCGCCGTTTTAATTCTACGGCGGCGTAAAGGTTAACAAACGAAAGGGGGAGGCAATCCTGCCTCCCCCGGTTTTCCATACGGACGCGCCTGATGTTTTTACAGGCGCGCCTTTTATAGGGAGAGGAATCGCCTATGCAACGAAAAAGATTGATTTCCGCCCTGATGGGGGCAATATTCCTTCTCTTGCCCACTGTTGGTCATGCTTCTGGTGGGAACCTGGTCTTGCGGGAAGGAAGCAGCGGACAAAACACGGTGGAGATAGTCCTTTCCACCCAGGAAGATTTGGCGGCGCTTCAATTTGGCATTTCTTATGATGCAGAGAAATTGGAACTGATTCATGTACGCCAGGGTACGGCGCTGCAAGGGGGATTATCCGTCATCAACGATCAGGAGCCGGGGGCAGTATACTTTGCCTGGGCTACGGCTGATTCTGCTTCCCCAGGCGAAGAAGCAGATGTACTCATTTTATCCTTTGCCAGGAAAGGGGAAGGGGAAGCACAGGTAGCATTTGCAACGGATTTCACCATTGAGGCTTGCGATGAAAACTCCGATATTGTGCCCATAACTGTGACTGTACCTGGCATTCAAATGTCGGAAGCTACAGGCAGTGAAGAAAGCAATCCGACGCCCCAGCCTACACCAGCTTCCCAGCCTCGGCCCTCCCACGGCATACAGCTGGAAGAGACGGAACTTTCCCTGGAGCAGGGCCAGGATAAGGATCTAGCCTGGGAAGTACAGGACCCGGAGGCAAAGATTCAATGGTTTAGCAGCAACGAGCGGGTGGCCACGGTGGATGAAAACGGCCGCATCACCGCCCACGCTCCTGGAGAAACCATTATCACCGCTATGTCTGAGGATGCCCGCTATTATGCGGAGGCCCAGGTGGTTGTACCTGGGGAAAAGGAACTGGCAGAAGAGCAGATCCAGTCTGAGATGGAAATCCTGGATGACCCCATCACCGTCACCAGCAGCACAGCCCAAACGAACGGCTTATATGTTTGGATGATTATTTTGCTCTGCCTTTTGGGGCTTTGCTTAGTGGGACTTTGGTGGCAAAAGAGAAAAAACGGTACGCACAAGGAGAAATAAAACTATGTTGAAAAAAGCATTGTCCATCGTTCTATGCGGGTTCATGATACTGTGCGGCTTGCCGGGAAAGGCTGCGGCAGAACAGTCTACTTGTGCCCATCATCCAGTCCATACGGCGGATTGCGGCTATCAGCCAGAAGTGGAAGATGCATCCTGCACTTACCAATGCGACCTGTGCGCCGCAGCAGCCTTGGACACCCCAACCGATGGCTTTACTGCGGAAGAAGAACCTAACGCTACACCGGAAGGGGAGCATGCCCCCGCCCCAGAGGAGGGACCTAGTAACGTCCCGGAAGAGGAACCTAGTAACGTCTCGGAAAATCAGCTTCTGGAGGAAACCATCACTGTTTTTGGTGGCGAGATAGAAGCTACGGATTTCTCCGATGACAACCAGGCATTACTAGATGCCTATGTAGAATCCCTATTTTATGCAACGCCGGGTATCTCTCTTTATTCCTCTGGCTATGGGGAAAACCTACTGACCGGGTTGGACTTGGAAATTTATCAGCAGCATAAGCCGCAAATTGAAAACGTAGCAAAAAATGGTGGATCAACAAAGTTCCAGATATCTACTAGTACGCCAATGACATGGGATTCCACAGCTAAAACGGGAGACGAATTAAAAGCTGAAGCTGATAGCTTTTTTCAGAAAAATATTGATATGAGAAAGATTCTCAATGCAATATTATTGGATTGTTCTTATGAAGCTTATTGGTTTGGAAGGACATGGAATTATGGATACGCGTGTAGTGCACAAGGGGGCATTGGCTCGATTACATACATTACAATTATTTGGAAGGTAGATCCAGCCTATGCCACGGACGATAACGTAGTGGATGCTACCAAGGCACAAACCGCTGCCAGTGCGGTGGAATATGCAAATACCATTGTGTCAAATTGCAAAGATATGAACGCATATGAAAAATTACAATATTTTAAAAATATAATTTGTGATCTTGTTTCATATGATTATGATGCCGCGGAGGCGGAATATTCAACTGACGGAAATCCTTGGCAGCTGGTCTATGTCTTTGATCAAAACCCTGATACCAACGTGGTCTGCGAAGGCTATTCTAAAGCATTCAAGTACCTATGCGACCTAAGTGGGATTACCTGCTATACCGTTTCAGGCGACATAGACGGGGGACATATGTGGAACATTGTTACGCTGGATGGCAAGAACTACTTGGTGGATGTGACAAACAGCGACACAGGAACCATAGGACAAAATGGCGGTCTATTTTTGAACGCACCGGTTGAAGGAAATATTACAGATGGGTATACGTTTTCTCTATCGCAATGGGGTTCGTTGAAGTATATATATTACGAGAAAATAATAGCATTATATGGATCAGGAGAGGACTCCATCCTCAACCTGGCGATGGAAGATTATATACCGCCTGCCTTTGATGGACTTCTGGGAGATTTAAATGCTGATCAGACCGTTGGACTATACGATGCGCTTTTACTTTGCCAGTTAATTAATGGAGATGATCTTCCAGAGGGAACAATTGCTGAAGCCGGGGATGTAAATCAGGATGGACAAACGAACCAACAGGACATACAGGCGCTATTGGAGATACTAATCGAACCCTAATGCTTTAAAACTATCAAATAGTTGACAGTATAGGCAACAAGCTGAGCGGTTTTTTTCCGGGAGGAATATCATATGAAATTGCATCTCTTTCGCGTAGTAAGGATTATGTGCGCATTGCTTTTTTTTGCATTACTAGAGTTATTACATCCCAGCACTGCAGTAGCCGCTAACACCGTTAGCGGCTACTGCGGCGGCGAAGGAGATGGCACAAACCTCACTTGGGAACTGAACTTGGATACTGGCGAGATGGTGATTAGCGGTACCGGGGCAATGGCAGACTATTATAGCAGCTACTATACACCTTGGTACAGTGTGAGGAACCAGCTGAAAAGCTTAAGACTTAATTATGGAATTACCACAATAGGAGATGCGGCCTTTGAAAATTGTAAATTTCAAGGAAAACTGAGCATTCCAGAAAGCGTTGTACGTATTGGCGACTCGTCATTTTTTGCATGTGCTTTTAACGGGACCTTAATAATTCCAGACTCCGTAAAAAGTATAGGCGATGACGCATTCCGAAATTGTCGTTCATTTAGAGGCTTATTAGAAATACCGAATAGTGTGACTGAAATTGGATCATATGCTTTTGAAAACTGTTCTGGATTAAATTCTTTGATAATTTCAAACAGCATGGTAAAAATTGAAGAAGGGACATTTCGATGCTGCGGATTTAGTGATTCCCTAAAGATTCCAAATACAATTGAGGAGATAGGCGGCTACGCATTCCAGGGGTGCAGGGGCGGAGGAACATTGGATCTGCCCGACAATTTAAAAACAATTGGGAGCCATGCATTTGATGGATGTAGAGGTTTCAGTGGTACATTAGAACTACCAAATACAATTACCCTAATGGAATCGCATGCATTTTCAGGTTGTAGTGGGTTTACCGGAACACTAGAAATACCAGATACGATTGGGTCAATAGCGCATTATGTGTTTAATGGCTGTTATAGTATTGAAAAAGTAGTGATTCCAAAAACAATTAAAGAAATAGGGATTAATTCATTTAGAATTAATGACCAAGCAGAAATAGTTTTTTGGGGCGATGCACCTAAAGTGCAGAATGCGGGGCTATCAGGATCGTTTAATGAGGATTGTGTATTATTTTTTTCTCCAGATAAATCCGGCTGGTCATATCCGACCTGGAACGGATACCATACAGAAAGCCTAGGAGGACTACCCATTTCTGGACAAACCGTTCCTTTGGACAAAAGCAAATATAAAATTATGGTTCTCAATGCAGAGGACCGGGAGACGCCGGTGGCTAACGCTACTGTGACATTGGCAGGGCAGAGCGGAAAAACAGATCAGAACGGATATGCAATTTTGGATGCCACGGCTATAAGCCCTACCGAAGAACATACTCTTACAGTAATAGCCGATGGATACCAGCCATATACATTTGACGCATATATTCTAAAACAATCTTATTCCGACACGTTATGGGTAAGTAGATACATAAAAACTATACAACTGACTGCGGCTGGAGAAAAGACAGATGTCTTGCTAGCCGAACGTAAACTTAATAAATTTTATAATGATACTCCTTTTTCCATACGGTGTGAATCTGGCGAAGGGATAAGGATAGACTCCTATGTGCTCCGGCAGGGAGAGCGTGAAATCGCGACCAGTACAGATGGCACATTTTTATTTAACAATCTGGATAACCTCTATGCTGGAACTGGTACAACTGAGGGACGCAACCTGTATATAGATATTTATCAGAACGGGAAAAAACAGGCCACCTATCCACTCAATATTAGCGTTATAAATATTAATGTGGATAATAAAATTCCAGGTGAGCTAAGCATTGGCGAAAATATTAAAATTGTTCTCCCAGGTGACTATCCAATTGTTGGTGGGATGGAGCTAAATGTTCCCGTACCTCTCGTACCGATTACATGTAAGATTGAAGGAGAAAAAGTACATTTAGGCGTCAATTTCGATATTGGAAAAAGGGATTATGAAAAAAAAGTACATCTTCTACGCCTGAGTGGTTTAGACGAAGCAGATATAACAAAATGGATGGATAAGTATTACAATGCGGTTGCCACCAATAAGATTAGCAACCTTCCTAAAAAGACTTTTTCATTTAAACCGCAAATTATTGGATATTTAGAAGGCTCGGTACATGGCGATGAGATGAAGGGGAAAATATATATCTCTCTTAAAGCTGATTTTTATAGAGAATTTCAGCCAGTGCCAATCCCACCTATTGTGCTAGAAATATCGGTGAATGGATCGGTTACTGGAGGGGGAACTCTTGAAATAAAACAGCAGGAAATCAAATTATATTCAGATATTGAAGGAAAGGTAGCCATTGGCGCGTATGCAGGAGTGGGAGCTGCATATCTAGGCTCGGTAGGCGTATACGGTGAGGGCAAGGTTGGCCTCAAGTGGATTTTAGCAGCTCAAACACCAGCGGATCGCGGGCTACAGGAAATATATCTGTCTGGAGACTTTGGAATCAAGGCGAAAATGTTGGGCTATAATATTTTGAAATTTCCGCTGCTAAAAACCGATAAAGTATATATTTACAACAGGCAGACCAGCCTGCAGACACGCATCGCCAATATACCGCCGCTGGCTGGGCAAAATATGTCCTTGCGGTTGATGAATGCGTTGGCAGAAGAGCTTGTGTTAGAAGATGAAATAAGCTTAGCCATGGGTGCTTGGTCAAACGGTGCAACGCCGGAAAGCGGAGCTATGTCTACGATCGGGGAAAACACATACCAAGACGCACAACCCCAGATGGTGACCAGCGGCAATACGGGTATGCTGTTGTTACACGGAAGCAATACGACGCTGCAATATTCTTTATATGAAAACGGTAGCTGGACTGAGCCCGTTCCCATTTCTTCAGATGGAACAGAAGACGGAATGTTTCATGCAGCCGCCGATGATGAAAACATTTATGTGGTATGGCAAGACACAAAAATACCCTTAGGGGAGAATGAGACAACGGAAACCATTGCTCAGAATATTGACCTTGTCATGGCAGTGTACGATACTGCTGAAGGAAGTTGGAGTAGTGAGATCCCCGTTAAGGTACAAGAAAATTCCGTTGCGGAGATTATGCCCCATATAGATGCAGAGGCAGGGTCCGTGGCAATCGCCTGGATAGAAAATAGCGCAAATAATATGTTTGGCGTGTGCTTGCCAAATACAGAGGGAGAAAGCGCAACGAATTCCATATGCACAGCAACCTGTACCATGCCTTCAGAAGGACCGTGGGGCGGAAGTATTCAATGGAGTTATGGGGAAGCAATCGTAGAGGAAGGCCATATGGTTACGTCACTGGATGTAAATGCCTTACCTAATGAATCGATCGCTGCTATACAGTCTGCCCTTACGTCATTGGAGGATGGCGTGGGCGACGCGGTAGCCACGCCTGATGTCAGCATGCAGATTCCAGAAGCTACGCCTGCACAGACAGAAGAACCTATACTAACGCCACAACAGACCCCCAACCTAGACGCAGAGAACCAGCCGACACAAACGCCGGACGCTACGGGGGGCGCACAAGGGGAAGAGAGCAGCCAGGTGGGTGAGGTTGCGCAAGGTGGGGAGGCTATTCCGGAGGAAAGCGGCATCCCAGCTAACGATACTTATACAGGGAAGGGGGACACGACAGCTGAAGATGTGCCGCTCCCGGAGGGAGATATACTAAGCAAACCGAATAAACAGCCGCAAGCAGAATTGATAACCACAAACTTAGAGACTGAGCCCCTTTCTTCTAGAAGGGTAAATGCGGCAAACCCCATGTCTCTAGAAGAAAGCGTGATTATGCCGGACGCGGCACTCGGTATAACGCCTGATACACCTATTGCAACACCTGACAATATCTCGGAAGCAACGCCTGTTATTCCGCCGGAAGCAACGCTCGATAGGACTCCAGAAATAGCAGTGGAGACAGAATCAACGGATGAGGCATTACTTCAGGGCCCAGGGCAGCCTGGCGGATTCTGCCAGATACTATATACAATTGATGCGGGGGATGAGATATTATCTACGGAAGAGGATGAGTTATATTATGTATCTTTTAATACTGAAAGCTCAAGTTGGATAAAATCCGCAGCACTTGCAATGGGAGCGGCTGCTTGCCAGTTTAATGATGAAGCTGACGCTCCAGTATGGTGGCAGAATGGGGAGATATATATTGGTCAGCAAAAAGGAAGTATTGAGTCGGTGGAGATTGTTGAAACCGGTTCAATTTCAGATGGATATATTTTGCTACCCTCCTTAGGCGGCGATCAAATATTGATCTATACATCTATGGCGGAGGGACGGGCGGAATTGTTTGCGCTTTCCAAAGAAAATGGAGCCTGGGGGAAACCGGTACAACTAACCAAGCAGTCCCAAAACATCCGAAACGCTACTGCGGCATATATTGATGGCGAAATTACCGCTTCATTTGTACAATATACTGCAACCGAAACGGAGGAGAGCGGGAATCTCTGTTCCATGGTTTTACCGGCAGATGGCGTAGCCAAGATCACTGCCGCTACATACGATTCATCAGACGTGATGGCAGGACATATATTGCCGCTAGAGCTATCAATAGAAAACAAAGGAACAAAAGCCTTACATGATTTAAATATCATCATAACAGGACCTAACGGCGAGACGCTATACAATAGCACAATCACACAGTCTATTCTTGCTGGGGAGCAGGCTGATATAACGCTGGGAATGCCTCTTCCCGAAACGATTTCGGGGAAAGGGACTTATACGGTACAAATAGATGAGAGCAGCTATGAGGTAGAGATTGGACATGCACTCCTGAAAACCGGATTTGAATTATTTTATCCGGGCGGTTCTCCTAACCTGGTTTGTTATGTTCGTAACGATGGATATGAACCAGCCAGCGGGAGCCTGGTAATCCGAGATACAGCAACAAAAACGGAAGTATATCGAACACCATTTGACCCATTGAGCAACGGCGAGTTGCTGCATATTGAGTTTGCATTGCCACTGCTGGATATAACCCGCAGCTATTCAGTGGAGATTGAAACAACAGCCGAACAGTTGTATGAAAACGACCAAGAATATATTGCGGTATACCCTGCTAAGACAGAAGGGGATGCTTATCATGATGGGTATGTAAACTTGGCGGATGTATTGATGCTATGCCGCCGAATAGAGGATGGGGAAACACAACACCCCTATACAGTATATGTTAGCGATAAAGGAGATGGGATAATTAATATAGACGATGCGCAATATTGGCTTGCCCAATTAGCACAAAGTAGCCCTAACCAACCATGAATGGCAAGAGCAATAGCTACTTATTAAGGTGAACCATATAAGTAAGCGATACATAACAGGAGACATATAGGCTTTAGATATATTTTTGGCTGGTTCTAATAAAAAATGTTTAACATAGCAAAGGCGCGGAGGGTTTCGTGAAACGCATTATTAGTTTTTTACTGGCTAGCATGTTTTTATTCGTATCTATGCCATCGCAAGCATGGGATATTTTAAACAAATTTGCAGCCACGCAAGAGCAGACGGAGAAGGAATCCTCCGAACAAGAACAGGAAAAAGAAGGCGACTTTGACCAAGAAGCTTTCGATGAAAACGGAACTGTTATTTTCCCGAACGAAACCGAAATACCAGTGGAGACTACGCCCACGTTTCTCCCTACCCAAAGCCCAGAGGTAACGCCAACCCCAGAGCTTACACACAGCCCAGAGCCAACTCCCACTTTAGATATAATTTCTGAAGAAGAATCTCTTCAGACTACTTTAAGCACAGAGTTGTCCTATGTAGTTGAAGGGGGAAATGTCTATTTCAATGTTGCGACTGGCACAATTATTGATGCAGATGCAGCGATTACGAGTGCAACAATACCATCGGAAATAGAGGGTGTAACCGTAACGGGAATCGGCGTTCGTGCCTTTGAGGATTGTGTATCCCTGCTGACAGTACAGATTCCGGATACAGTGATAGCGATAGGCCGCGAAGCATTTGAAAACTGTACAAACTTAAGCAACATTAATATCCCAACAAGCTGGACATCTGTAACGACAGGTGGTATAGCGGCAGGAAACATTTTTAAAGGCTGCACGAACCTAAAGAGCATAACGGTGCCAGAGGGAATAACGAAATTACCGGATTACGCATTTTATGGCTGCGAATCGCTGGAAACTATAATATTGCCCAACACAATGACCGAAATAGGGAGGTATGCTTTTTCAGACTGCGATGAACTGGGGACGATAGTATTGCCAAGTTTTTTGCAAACGATTGGAGAATATGCCTTTTCCAGTTGTGATGGCCTTACGGAAATTATTGTACCAGATGGGGTAAAAGGACTTGGCCCTCGTGCATTCCGCAATTGTATCAACTTGAACTCGATAATATTACCGGAAGGGTTAGAAACAATTGGCATATATACATTTGAAGGGTGCGTGTCACTAACATCGGTAAGAATTCCAGATGCGGTAACAACAATCGGGAGGTCTGCCTTTGAGGGATGCACAAGCCTTAGCAATATAAGTATTCCGACGAGTTGGAAGACTGTAGATACGGCTGGTATGTTAGCAGGAAATATTTTTAAAGGCTGTACGAACCTAAAGAGCATAACGGTGCCAGAGGGAGTAACGAAATTACCGGATTACGCATTTTATGGCTGCGAATCGCTGGAAACCATAACGTTGCCCAGTACCGTAACCGCAATAGGGAACAATGCTTTTCATGGATGTACTCAGCTAAAATCATTATATTTATCGGATTTAGTTGCGTCATTTGGCAGTAATGTTTTTTATAATTGTCCGGCTCTCACAGCGCGGTGTGAAGAGTATTCTTTTGCCACAATTTACTGTATTGAGAACAACATTCCATTCGAGTTTTTAAACACTAGCTTTGCAAATAAAGATTATCTACTTCTTGATCGAGAAGAGACATATTATGTGATTAGCACTGTGGGTACTTTGGCAAACGGTTATATCCCCGTTAACCTGGCTTACGGTTATAAAGGCAAGGTAGAGGGACAAATTTCAGATCAGAAGTTGGAAATTTGCTTGCCAAGCAATATGATGCTGATCGAAAAAACGTTAATGCTTGATGGCGTTGAATTAGCGAACTATGAACTGCAAGACAATAAGCTTTACATTGACCTTAGCAATATCAATGGGCGGCTATCATTTTCGTTAAGGCCAACAGAAGATAGTTGGGTTACTTCTTATGCGGTAATGAATTTTAAGACCAACGGCGTAGCGACAAAAGAAGTGGTGGGGATCTTACATGAAAAGCTTCCACTCATTACTGTGAACGCGGATGAGGCGGTCAATACTGCTGACATAAAATTGAATGGAGTGGGGCCGGCGAGCAGCGATATTACCTTCTATATAGATGGAACGTCTGCAGGAAGTACCCGCACAAACAAGGCCGGTAGCTACACTGCAACTGCCACCATTGCAGCACCAAAGGATTATAAGTTTTACACGATAACTGCAGAAGCAAAAGACAGTTTTGGAACTACGATTCAGGCAGAGACGCGGATACAATATTCCCCTAGTGCACCTGACCTTAAAAAGTTTACCATGACATACGATGGAGAAAAGTATAATATTTTGGAATTAGGATCGGTACGCCCAAGAGTATACTTTTCGTCCAAAAAAGAATTTTTATTTGATGTAGAGTTTGAAAATCCTGATCAGGTAGAAAATGTATTTATTGTAAGCACACGAAATAATGTAAAGAAACGAATGGAAGCAATCTGGAATGAGGCAACGAATTCTTTTCGGGCAACAGGATTTTTTGATGATACAAACCATAGTTATGTGCCTGGTACGATCACAGTAGAATATTCTCAGGCGCCTGGCAAGCTAAGCTTTACAGAGGGCATTGATTTTACCTCACCCCAATATGTAAACGGCGCAAGCGAACCGCTTCAAACAACGCTTGCCGCCAGCAGCGCAAGTATAGAAAACTTTGTGAATGATGATACGCAGTTCCAAGGTACGATTAAATTTGCAGATATTAACACGATATTGGACTTTAATATTACAACCGAGGTGATCCCATCGTATTTAGATCCAGCTAATATAGGGGAGCATGGATATGAAGTCGTAAAGGACGACTATGGCGCGCAGCTGTATTTAAAAATAGCCGAATATGGAGAGGATAAAATCCGCGGCGAAATTATTGATTTTGGTAAAGATAAGATTACAGAATTTTTAATTGAAGGAAAATACTATTCACAGGAAGGCGCTGTTGAATCCTACTTTAGTTTTTCGCAAGCATTTGGATATGTAGACCAATTACTAACGTGGGACAATAAGCGCATCTCAATTGAGGAAGCACGGCAAACCGTAAAATCGTCTTCGCTGTCACCCGAGCAAAAAACTCAGATGATGGAAAAGCTCGCTGTGGCAGAAAAGGCAAATAATGGGGTTATTGCAGCAATGGGAATGCAGATTGTTCTTAGCGCTGCGGGTATTGTTGTACCATTTCCGGCCAACTTGATTTTGCCATTGTTATCCCTGCAAAACACCAATTATGTAGATGATATTTTGGGACAATTTACCTTCTTACCAGCATCTGAAAGCGATGGCGTACAGTTTAGCTTTTGGTGGGCAATTGATCCTTCTGGATTTGTATATGATAGCATAACCAAAGAACGTTTACCGGGCGTGTCGACAACAGTATATTGGCTTTCATTTGAGGAATATGATGAAAATACAAAGCCGGACGATTCGATATTCGGTAACGAATGGGAGGCCGGTGAATGGAATCAGGAAAATCCCCTTATATCCGATTCCGAAGGCCGATATGCATGGGATGTTCCTGAAGGATGGTGGAGAGTAAAATATGAAAAAAGCGGATACCAAACCACCTGGAGTGAGTGGTTAGCAGTGCCGCCACCACAAACTGAAGTAAACATTGGGATGACACCTGAGGAAGTAAAAGTTGGGGATGTAGATAAAGACGGCTTTATCAATCTAGCCGATGCTTTATACATTGCCCACATAATCGTTGATCCAAGTGGTAACAACTATGATTTGACTGCTGCAGATGTTAATGAGGACGGCAAAATAAATCAGGACGATATCATTGCCATATGTCGTTTCCTCACAGGATTAATTTCAGAATTATCGCCGTAATTAACAAAAGAAATATGTAAATTACCAATTGGATGCTACGTTGTTCCGTATAAGTAAAGCTTTACAGATGCGGGATAGGAATTTTGCTTTTTCATAGCTAAAGCAATTCAGTTCAGAATAATCATATTATTGCAGCTTATGGGGGGGTCAGGTATAATATTTTTCGCAAATAAAAGAGAATGAAAAAGAGAGACATGGTTTGCAGATCTCTGGTAGAATGAAGTTGCGACACTAAACATTCGAAAGGAGAAAGCAAGCCATGTCCCCAAAAATTGTACAACTAAATGAGGCCGTAATCAAGAGTGAACTCAAGGAATTGGTGCGCGGTAGCGTAGAAGAAACGCTCAATGAACTGCTGGAGGCCGAGGCAGAGAAGCTGACCCAGGCTGCCCGGTACGAGCGCAACGAACAGCGTCAGGGATACCGCAGCGGCCATTACAGCCGTAACCTCACAACCACCGCTGGAGATGTCACCCTCAAGGTACCCAAGCTCAAGGGAATTTCTTTTGAGACCGCCATCATTGAGCGGTATCGGCGCCGAGAGAGCAGCGTAGAAGAAGCTCTCATCGAGATGTACCTGGCAGGCGTATCTGTCCGGCGAGTGGAGGACATTACTGAGGCGCTGTGGGGCAGCAAAGTCTCTCCCTCCACTATTAGTGAGCTGAACAAAAAAGCGTATGTTCACATTAACGAATGGCGGAACCGTCCTCTGCAAGGCGGGCGGTATCCATATGTCTATGTGGATGGGATCTACCTGCGCCGCAACTGGGGCGGAGAGTTTGAAAATGTGGCCATTCTGGTGGCAATTGCGGTCAATGAAGACGGATACCGGGAGGTTCTTGGTGCTGCCGAGGGCATGAAGGAGGACAAAGCCAGCTGGATTAGTTTCTTTCAATGGCTGCGTAGTCGCGGACTGGATGGTGTAAAACTCATTGTCGGTGACAAGTGCCTGGGAATGCTGGAGGCTGTTGGCGAAGTGTTTCCTGACGCAAAATACCAGCGGTGTACAGTTCACTTCTACCGCAATGTGTTCTCTGTCACGCCTCGCTCTAAGGTGAAGCTGGTAGCCAAGATGCTCAAGGCAATTCACGCCCAAGAGAGCAAGAAAGCTGCCCGCGAAAAGGCCAAAGCCGTGGTGGAAGAACTGCGCTCTATGAAGCTGAAGGAAGCCGCCAAGAAGGTGGAGGACGGCATTGAAGAAACTCTGACCTACTGCGATTTTCCCAGCGAACACTGGACTCGCATCCGAACCAACAATGTCATTGAGAGGCTGAACCGGGAGATTCGCCGCCGCACCCGTGTGGTAGGTAGCTTCCCGGATGGCAACTCTGCCCTCATGCTGGTCTGTGCCCGGCTGCGCCATGTGGCCGGTACCCAGTGGGGCAACAAGAAATACATGAATATGAAGCACCTGGAAGCAGCCTTTGAGGATGCCTCCATTGCTGGCTAACTTCATTCATGCCAGGGGCTGTAAACCAATTTGCGCAAAACTCTTGACACTACCCCCTTATATGAATGAGCGGAATCAGCAGATATTTTTTGCAAACAGAAAACGCCGGTTTTTCCGGCGTTTTCTTAAAGAGTTTTGTTTAAAGCTGTTTGGTCAAGTTCCGTTTTGCATACACAACCCTATGAATTTCAACAACCCTTTCTTTTTCCAACACGGTATAGAACACATTGTACCCTTCCACTGGTAGCATACGATATTCCGTCGCCAAAGGTTTCATGGTTCGGTATACGGGAAACGCATAGGGAAATTCGCCGAGGCGTTGGATGGCTGTTTCCATGGCCGCAAGGATTCGCAACGCGGACGCAGGAGCATGGAGCTGGTTTGCAATATACAGCATAAGGTCGTAAATATCTTTTCGTGCTGCTGGCAAATACAGCAGCCGATATGGCTTATTCATAAGCAGACGCGCCTTCAAGCTGCTTTCTCAATTCGGAAAAAACCTCCTTATGGGAGAATCGCCGTCCGGTAGAACCAGCTTCCATTTCAGCCTCTCGCAGCTTGCAATACACCTCGCTTTCAAACTGCATCTGTTCATAGGCTTCGCAGCTCATCACCACCATGTCGGCATATCCGTTTTTGGTCAAGAAAACAGGTCGCTGGGTTTCGTGTACTTGATTTGAGATTTCTGAAAAATGGTTTCTTAAGTCCGAAACCGGTCGAATCAGCGGCACATAGATCACCTCCATTTTTAGGCTATCATAATTTTATCATAATTATGATAGTTTTTCAATGCTAATAGCTTTAGAATAACACCCAGCACCCTTACCGCTTCCTTCTGTGCCGCACCAGCACAGCAATGCCCATGCCGCTGTCAAGGGCACAAGGTCAGGGCCATGGTGATCACCATATTGAATTTATCGGAATCTATGCTCGGCTTCCATTGCTCCATCGGCGCTATCCAGTTCCTGGGCCATGTATGGCACGATCTCCTCTAGGTCTTTGACCCCTAGGGGCGCACCTTAATCTTATACCCCATGCTTGGCCCTCAATTCCTGTAAAGCCGCTCGGGCATCTATCGTTTTGCCTGCATGGACCTCGCCCTCAGCTTCGGCAAGCTTTGCATATACGTCCTGCATGAGCAGCCGTTCCTCATATGCCTCCATGCTCATAAGGACCATCTTGCCATATCCGTTTTTGGTAATAAAAATCGGCTCTTTGGACGAGCTGCACATCTCGTAGATGGCGGCGGTATTCTTTAAATCCCGGATCGGAATAATGCGCGGCATAGCTACACCTCCTTGTGGCCTTATTATATCATAATTATACCGCGGTTTCAAAAGAACCATGGTAAGCCACATAAAAATGCAAACCGAATTTGCGAAGCGATATAGAACCCAGCGGATAACCTTAGACAAATGTTATCCGCTGGGATGTGGAGACTCCCTTCAGCCCCCAAGTGCGTTACCGCTTCCTTCTATACCGCACCAGAACAGCAATTCCCACGCCGCTGCCAATGATTAGAGTCAGGGCCATGGCGATGACCACGTTAAATTTATCGGCGTCAATGCCCAGCTTCACCTGGGGGGTGTTGGTGACCACCACTTCCCTTGGGGTTTCGCTGGTGGTTTCCAGAGTGATCTCTACCGCCACCGGGGGCGCAGGGAAGAAATGCTCGGGGACCACAGTCTCTTCTAGTTGGTATTTCCCGGCGGGGAGGCCGTATAGAAGGGCTTCGCAGGTATCCCCGGCCGCTTCTATGGTGGTGACGCTGCCATCTGGGTCATACCAATAGACGCCGTCCCGCAGGGTGAAGGTCAGCGACGTGGAAAGCGCGGACTCCGATTTCAGCTGGAAGCCTGCTCCGGGAAGGGGCTTGTGCGTCTTGCTGTGTACCTTGCTGATCTTCAACGCAAGGGGTAAGTCCACCACCGCCAGGGAAGTTTCCGCCAAGGGGGATGCCGTTGCATCTTCCTTTTGTGCCTGGACGGCGGTATACAGTACGGTTTCCGTTCCCACCTCCGTGGTGATGGGCGGGGCTATGCTGTAGCCCGCTGGCCCTTCTACCTCCGTTGCCGTCACCTTCCCGGCAGGTAAATAGCAAATCACTGCCTGGGCTTTCTCATTGGTAAGCTCCAAAACCTCCATGCCGGTTTCCCCTTCCCGGGCAGGCCGGTAGGTACCGTCCTTCTGCTGTATCAGCTTGATCACAGCGCCTTCTTCATCCGTCAGCTTGAATTTGGCGCCTTGCAGGGGCCGCTTGGTCACCCCATCCTGCTTTTCCAGCAAAAAGCGGGTGGGGAGATTGGACACGGTGCATTGCAGGGGCAAGGTCTTGGTGTGCCGGTTCTGCAAGGTGAATTTGATCCCGGATAGGGCGATATAGCCGGGAACCGGGTCCTCTACCAGCTGATAAGTGCCCTCCGTAAGATACTCGATGCGGGCCTTGCCGGTCTTGGCGTCCAGGGTCAAGGCGTTTACCTTTTCTACAAGGGTAGGCGCAGCCTGCGTCCCGTCTGCTTCCGCCCTTTCCTCGGCCTTTGCGGCCTCCGATACCGTATCCGCCGGGCGGTAAGCGCCATCCGACATGCGGGCCAGCGGTATGGTCTTGCCCGTCCCGTCCAGCAGCGTAAAGGAGGCGGCCATGGGCGCTCCGGTAAAAGCATCCTCCTTATAGATCTCCACCGCAAGGGGTTCGTTTTCCACCGTTACCACCTTGGGCAACGCCGGGGTGTTTTCTTCGGAGATGGTAACGCTTACCGGGGCCGCCACGCCATATCCGGAATAGGGCTGCTCCTCCAGCGTAAGTATGCCCTCTGGTACATACAGCAGCGTTGCCTTGCCCATATCGTCCGTCAGAAAAATTTCATCGCCCTCTGCGGAAACCCGATAGATACCGTCGTCGCCTAGCGCAAAGCAAAGAGGCTCACCCTCGCCATTGAATAGCTTAAAGGGGACCCCTCCAAGGGGGACCTGGCTCTCTTTATCCACCTTATAGACTTCCAAAGCCAAGGGCTGGTTCTCCACCCCGATCGCCACCGGCGTTTGGCTGGTATTCTGCTCCGTTACCGTGAAAGGAACCGGCTCCACCTTGCCAAAGCCGGCATTCCCTGTTTCCACCAGGGTATAGTCCCCTGCAGGAACAGCAAGCAGCATTGCCTTGCCGTCCGGCCCGGTTTGAAACAGGGCTATGCCGTCCTGGTCTACCCGGTATACGCCCTCCGCTGTTTTTGTAAACAGCAGCGCTTCACCAGCCTCATCCAGCACGTTGAAATATACACCGGGAAGCGGGAATCCGTTTAAGGCATCAGTCTTCGTTACCTCTACGGCCAGCGGCTCGTTGGAAAGCGTCGCTTTGCCGGGGGCTTCTGTTGTAGTGCTGTCCGTTACGGAGAGAGCCACGCCGTCTTTCGGTTCTGCGTAACCCGGGGCGGGGCTTTCCTCTACCAATTCATATTTCCCCTGGGGCAGGTAGGCAAGGGTTAGGCCGGTTTCCGGGATGGCAAAGGTTTCGCTGCCTCCTAGATCCGGCCGCATCCAGCCCGGCTTGCCCGCTAGGTTGGAGAGCGTTACCGTTTCGCCGGCCTCGTCCAACAGCCGGAACACCGCCCCGCCGATAGGGCTGCCGCTCCGTGCGTCCACCTTGTTTAACGAAATGGCGGTGACCCCGTTTTTCATGTCGGCAGTAGCGGGGCTGGTGGCGATATGGGTTTGGGAAACCGTAACAGCTATATCCGCTGCCTTGGTGTAGCCCCCCGCCGGGGTTTCTTCGCAGATGGTATATTGGCCCGGCTGGATCTGGGTGATGGATGCGCTGCCTTCATAGGTGGTGAAGGAGGCCTCTCCATCTGCATCCGGCTTATATACGCCGTTTTTTACTTTGGTTAAGGTTACAATCTCCCCTCCGCTGTCCTTTAGGACAAAGGTACAGCCGTCCAGAGGTTTGCCCGTCAGCTCGTCCGTCTTGTTGAAGGTCAAGGTTAGGGCGTAATCCTGCATATTGATCTTGGCGGCATTACTCACATCGTTTTGTGCCGTCACGGTTACGGATTTGGGCGTATCCTTGGTATAGCCCGCAGGCGCTTCCAACTCCTCTATGGTGTATGCCTGGGGCGGCAAGTAGCGGAATACGGCTTCACCATCCTGGGTGGTGAAGGTGCTTTGACCCTCCGCATCTGGCCGGTAGCTGCCCGGCTCCAGCTCCTTGAGCAGAACCGCCTCGCCGCTTTCGTCCAGCAGACGGAAGATGCCGCCGTCCAGCGGTTCTTTGGTAACCCCGTCCGCTTTGGTGAATTCCAGGGTGGTCGGGTTGTTCTGGAACCGCACCGCCAGCGGGCTGCGCACGCCGTTTTCCCTT
>ERZ779866.643-NODE-643-length-38739-cov-4.212103_pt1 | contig 38739 bp, 33 predicted proteins | sample MGYA00511248_ERZ779866 | MGnify/ENA primary metagenome ERZ779866 (study PRJEB29588, sample SAMEA2155758) | human gut metagenome | biome: human gut; feature: human-associated habitat; material: faeces | place: Denmark | collected 2008/2010 ... | reverse complement strand
TATTACCGCGGCTGCTGGCACGGAGTTAGCCGGTGCTTCTTCTGCGGGTAACGTCTAACTTAATTTCCTCCCCGCTGAAAGTGCTTTACAACCCGAAGGCCTTCTTCACACACGCGGCATGGCTGCATCAGGGTTCCCCCCATTGTGCAATATTCCCTACTGCTGCCTCCCGTAGGAGTCCGGGCCGTGTCTCAGTCCCGATGTGGCCGGTCATCCTCTCAGACCGGCTAGAGATCGTCGCCTAGGTGAGCCTTTACCTCACCTACCAGCTAATCCCTTCTGGGCACATCCTAAAGCGGAAGTTCCCTTCCCTTTCCCCCTCAGGGTATTATGCGGTATTAGCAGCCGTTTCCAGCTGTTGTCCCCCTCTTCAGGGCAGTTTCCCAGATACTACTCACCCGTCCGCCACTCGTCATCAGCAAAAGCAAGCTTTCGCCATGTTACCGTTCGACTTGCATGTATTAAGCCTGCCGCCAGCGTTCAATCTGAGCCATGATCAAACTCTTCATTATCTGAATTCGTTTGAATTTTTCTAAAACTCAATCCTTAGTCCAAGGATCCACACAGATTGTCTGTACCGTATTTTTAAAGAGCTTTTTGAGCAGAGCGTGCCGCTCAAGTGGTTGCACATTATAGATTATCTTTTCGTGCTGTCAAATAATTTTTTACAATTTTTTAACGTTTTTTATTAACTTCTTGATTTTATGCAAAATAAATTTTTACTTTATCTGCAGATAAAATTGTATGTTTTTGTAAAACCAATATTTTGAACGTCACTTTAAAGAAAATTTCGTCAAATCTTTAAATCCAAGCCGCTTAAAAGCGTTTTCATATCCAAAATGATTTACAAGATCTCCGGTAAAAAAAGCATGGTTTCCGTCATTTATCTCTTCATACGAAAGAGCCTGATTTAAAGAAATAAGACTTCTTACTCTTCTGCCTATAGCCTCGCCTGAATCAACCAGAACGGCTTTAGGAAATAATGATCCGATCTCGTCTTTTACTAAAGGGAAATGCGTGCACCCTAATACTATGCTGTCAGGTCTTTCATCAGGCTTTAACATAAGCCACGGTCCGAACACATCCGCAACCTCCGTAAGAGTAACTGGTTTACCCGCCATTTTGCGCTCGCAAAGACGAACTAAATCCGTAGTGCCGATTTTAAGTACTTTACAATCTTTAGCAAACTTTTCTATAAGATCATTGGTATAAGCACGACGAATAGTACCGGGCGTTGCAACAAGGCCTATGATCTTGCTCTTACTTTTAACTGCTGCAGGCTTTATAGCCGGAACCACTCCGACAATAGGGATTTTTATCCTATCTCTTAACTTAGGCAATGCAATTGTACTTGCCGTATTGCAGGCAACTACTATCAAAGAAACCGAAAAACGTTTGACGCTCTCTTCTAATATTTCATCCGTACGCTTAATAATAAAGTCTTCATCCTTATTTCCATAAGGGAAGCATTCATTATCAAAAAGATAATAATAGCTGCAATTCGGGTTTAACTCCCTCACGGCACTAAATACTGACGTACCGCCCAAACCTGAATCAAAAAATAATACTCGAAACATCTCTACTATTTTTGACCTAAACCCTAAAAGCTATTATAGAAATTTTTTAAATACGCTTTTTTCCAGTATTATAACAACAAAATTTCAGAGCTAAGTTAAAGCTTTAATTCCTAAAATTCAGATCTCCTGGTGAATCATGCTAAAAGAACTTTTAACCACGACCGATCCTAACAATTATCAAAACTATTTAAACGAAAAAACCGCTTATGTTTTAAATCTGCTTAAAGATAAAGGAATTACGCTTCCGACTCCCCAAATTTTTCCTTCAACTCCGAGTAATTACCGCATGCGCGCGGAGTTTGCCGTCTTTCATACCGAAAGTGGCTTTGAATACTGCATGTACGATAAAGAAAACGGTAAGAAAAAACGCGTTTTCATTACCTACTTTGACGGCGTAAGTCTTGCAATAAACAAAGCAATGACTTTACTTAAAGAATATGCCCTTACCGACCTACTGATTAAAAACCGTTTATTTGAGGCTGACTTTCTTTGTAATTTACAAGGTGACGTCATTATCACTTTAAATTATCATAAAAAATTAGATGATGATTTTGCTGTTTCCCTTGAAAAATTAAGATCATATTTACAAGAAAAATCACTTAACGCCGAGATAGTGGCGCGTGCCCGCAAACAAAAAATCACGTGTAAAGACGATACCTTACTTGAATGTCTTAAAGTTAACGACAAAAATGTTTATCTCTACCAAATTGAAGGCACTTTTACTCAGCCTAATGCCGTAACCTGCGAAAAAATGCTCGAATTTGCCCTAAATTGCTCAAAAGACATGCAAAATACCGATCTTTTGGAGCTTTATTGCGGTTCGGGAACTTTCACTGCTACTTTAGCTCCCTGCTATCGCAAAGTGCTGGCTACTGAAGTCGCAAGAGTCCCTACGCAAAATGCGCTGCGCAATTTAGAAAAAAATAATATTGATAACGTTAAATTGGTACGTTTAAGTGCCGTTGAAGTAACCCAGGCATTAAACCGCGAACGCACTTTCAACCGCTTGCAGCAAAAAGACGTAGATCTTAACGACTATGATTTCAAAACCTTATTAATTGACCCGCCGCGCGCTGGGCTTCAAGATGAAGCGGCACTAAAGTTCACTGCCCGTTTTGACAGAGTAATTTACATTTCCTGCGGTCCGGAGTCTTTTGCATCTGATTTGCAGTTTTTAACTAAAACCCATCACATCGAAAAACTCGCGTTTTTCGATCAATTCCCTTATACCCACCACTTAGAAAGCGGCGCTTTACTCGTACGCCGCTAAAGTAGACAATTAAGAGGCGGTCTGCTGTTTGATAAGATTGCCTCTTACTTTCCTGCCGGTAAGAGCCTGCACCTCACGTGCTGCAAGCAAAGGCTCGGCAGCTCGCAACAGTTTCTCCACTTTAGGAAGATTCTTCTTAATCGTGCCGTCTTCCAATACCTCAAAATACTTATGTCTAATGAAAGTATGGCATATGATCTTAAACAAAATCGGATCGGCAAAATCAGGAGAATTCTCAGTTACATAAGAAGACAGACGCTTTGATAAATCAATGCACTTTTTAATGAAGGCGTCAACATTCATTGTACCGTCTTCTATCTGCTTTAATGCTGTTCCCGCAACCAGGAAGCGAATCAAGTGCGGTCGAATGGTTCTTGATAAAATACTAAACTCATTAAACCCGTCACCTGAAATATAAAGCATGTCTTCATTTTGCGTTATATAACCTTCCTTTAAGAAAGTGTCGATATAAATCTCAATTAAATTATCAAGCGACTCCTCAGGAACCGGAGAATAAAGCTCATGACGCAAAAAATAAAACAACGATCTTGTATGCGTGTTGACGTCTTTTCTTAAAATATGACCGTTGCGGATAAGGATATTGGCAATAAGCGCAGGAAGCGCAAACAAATGCAGAATATTATTCTTAAAATATCTAAGCTGCAAAGTCTGACCGCGGCTTGGACGCACGAACTCCATGTCGCCTACGTTATAAACATGGAATTTATGCAATTCGAGCGCCTGCTTAATCAAAACACCGGTTTCCCTGTCTTCAGGCAAAGACTTGTGTCGGGCCTCATCGCACTCTAAAAGCTTTAAGAACAAAGCAACACAGCGGTGCAGTCCGCGCATGCTGATAATATGATCCTCATCGCTCATAAGAGCTAACGCGCACAGATTAATACCGTTGGCAATTGCCGAATCATTAAGCTTAATAATAATATCATGCGACATCTGATTGACTGTTTCATAAAGCCAATCGGGACGTCCTCGTCCTGTCGGGTCAAGATCTTTTCGCCAATCAGGAACCATTTGCGACAAATAGCGCGGAACGATAACCGGCTCACCGAAAGTTACATAACCGCGGCCGTAATATCTAAAACGCTTAAAAATACCTAAAAGCTGCCAAGCACTTTCTTTTTCTTTCTGCGCTCCGCCTAATTCCTTCATGTACGATCCGACTTCCATAACATGCTCATAGCCTAAATATGTCGGAATAAAGGCAATAGGACGTTCAATACCGCGCAATTGCGCCTGAACGGTCATTGAAACCATGCCGGTTCGCGGCGGCAAAGTTCTGCCGGTACGTGATCGTCCGCCTTCAATGAAGAATTCCGTAGCATATCCGTGTTCAAAGAGCAAACTTAAATACTCTCTGAACATATCGGTATAAAACAGATCTCCTTTCATCTTGCGGCGAATAAAATACGAACCGCAACGGCGAATAAGCGGTCCTACCGGAAAGAAATTCAAATTGTCTCCAGAGGCAATCTGCGGCAGCGGCAAGCCTTCATGGAAAATAACAAAGGACAGCAAAATATAGTCCATGTGGCTTCTATGGCACGGAATATAAATGATTTCATGTCCGCTTTGTACCAGTTCACGAACACGGTTTGCCCCAATGATTGTTTGTCCGTGATAAAAACGCCGCCACAAAAGGCTGATAACGGAATTTAAAAACTTCAAAAGCGGATAACGGGTATCTGCCGCCATCACATCAAAAATTTGCCGCGCCTTTACTTCAAGATCTTCTTTCTTCGCTCCGCTGCGCTTCATTTCCTCTTCAATCGCAACTTGCGTACCTTGTCTTGACATCAGCTCCTCAATAAGAAGCTTACGGTTAGGGAAAGGCTTTCCTACAACCGATCTGGCTTTACGCAGAAAATGCAAAGCTGCTGCTCGCTGCAGTAAATTAGTATATTTGCTTTGCTCTAATTTTTCTTGAATGGCAAGAGCCGATACCGGATCTGAAACGATAGTGCAGTTATCCCGTCCCGAGAAAGTTACGGTTAAAAATTTACGCCACGAAGGAGTCGGAGCCTCAATGCCGCGCATAGCCAAACCTTCATAAGAAGGGTTTCGCGACCACAAAACAGTGATGGGAATTATCTGAATATCAGTGCCAAAATCTCGGCAAGCGGCAACCCACGTATTAAAAACTTTATAAATATCACGTTTATGCAAACGGGAACTGAAAAGACCGGGCGATCTTAAATAAGCCGTTCTTTTTAAACGCATCGGTCCTACAACCAAAGGCTCAAACGGACTGGGCAACCCCAGTTTTTTGGTCAAGCGCTCAATAGTCATCAAATTAGCGACTGACGATGACACCGTTACATAAGCAATAGGCTTATGCTTATCAATTTTAATATGCTTTAAAGGCTCAAACGGAACCGGATCACAAGTTGCCGTAAAACGAATGGGATAATAAAAAATAAACCGCAGTATCTTATTAAGCATCATCGCCGCACCTGCCTTAAAAGCGTCCGAGCTTTACGTTTAAACAATTACGCGCACCATAAAAATCCACGTTGCGTAAAGTATCTGGCTTCTATATTTTCGTACTATGATTACTTAGATTATAAGTGCGATTTTCCAATCTCGCTATGATATAGGGCGACTTTTAGCTGACAAAAATTTTTAAACCAAAAGACTGTTACAATAAACAGAATTTTTTTATAAAAAGATTAAGCTTCCAAAACTCCTTTTTAACAAAAGGAATAACGATAAATAAAAAGAAAATGATTGAAGTGAACAAGCCTTGTACTGAGGAACCAAAAACTCCTGCAGTCAATTACAGAAAACTGGTGCTGCTTGCCGGATTTGCTTCGGTTGCAACAGCTATTTCTCTTATTGTCATGAAAGCTACGGTCTGGTTTTTCAGCGGTTCTTCAACAATTCTGGCTTCACTTACCGACTCGCTTATCGACTGCTGCGCTTCTTTTATTAATTTGCTTGCTCTGCGTTTTGCCCTGGCTCCTGCCGATAAAGATCATCGTTTCGGTCACTATAAGGCAGAAGCTTTGGCTGCCCTTACACAAGCAGCATTTATAAGCGGATCTTCAATCCTTCTTATAGTTCACGGTTTTGAACGTCTGCAAAATCCTGAAGTCATCGGCTATATTGACGCTGCCATCATTGTCACCACTTTATCCTTGCTTATCACGGTATGCCTTGTCACTTTTCAAAGCTACGTATATAAAAAGACATCAAGCGAAGCAATTAATGCCGACAGGTATCACTATTTATCCGACATCCTATTAAATTTGGGAGTCGTCGCTTCGTTAATCTTAAGCCGCTTTAATTTTGCTTGGGCTGACGGTCTGTTTACGGTGATTTTAGGTTTTTATATTCTGCATAGCGCTTATCATATCGGAAGGACTGCCATCTCAACGCTTCTTGATAAATCAATGCCGCCTGCAGAACATACTGAAGTTATGTCCTTAATTTTAGGAATTGACGGGGTACTATCACTTCACGATTTAAAAACAAGACAGGCAGGTCCTCATACTTTTATTCAATGTCATATTGTCCTTGATGGTAATATGCCATTAACAAAAGCGCATAAAATTGCCTCAGAGGCTGAAAAGGCCATCAAAATCCGTTATCCTGACAGTGATATAACCATACATATGGAGCCGGATACGGATGATACGTACAAAGACGTTCAATTTATGGACGAAACTTCTTGCCCGGTGAATCCGGAAATATACAAGCAAAACAAAAGCAAAAACGGTGAAACTTACTGTTAATGAGGATTCAGCAAGTGGCTAACTCTCAACTAAAATCGGTTCTTTTATGGGAACAAATGCAAAAAGAAGCTGCAAATATCTTACAAAAAGAGCCGCTCTTAAAAGGTTACCTTGATAAAGCGATATTAAATTGTGCCAATTTAGGTGAAGGACTGGCGCAAATTATCTCCAACCGTCTTGCTACTCCCGTTATCGGGCAAAAGGAGCTCTTTCAAATCTGCATTGAAGCATTTACTGCAGATCCTCAAATTCTCGAGGACGCCGCTGAAGATCTGATAGCAGTATGTTCCCGTGACCCGGCAGCGTCTGACTACACTTCTCCTTTTTTATACTTTAAAGGACCTCACGCACTTGAATCATGGCGTGTCGCTCACTGGTTATGGCAGCAAGGCCGTCGTGATTTTGCCCGTTTTATGCAAGGCATCGTTTCAGACGTTTTCGGCGTGGACATCCATCCTGCTGCACAAATCGGTCACGGCATCATGTTTGACCACGCGACAGGAATAGTCATAGGCGAAACAGCGCGCGTCGGCAATAACGTATCCATTTTGCATAACGTTACTCTTGGCGGTACAGGTAAAGAACAAGGCGATCGTCATCCAAAAGTTGGTTCAGGTGTTATGATTGGAGCCGGAGCAAAGATCCTCGGCAACATCAAAATCGGTGATAACGCCAAAATCGGAGCAGGCTCCGTCGTACTTGCCGATGTTATGCCGCACACTACGGTAGCGGGAATTCCCGCTCGTGTAGTCGGAATACCTAAAGAAGATGTTCCGTCACTTAATATGGATCAGGATCTTGATACTAAAGAAACTATCTGTACCAGTGCTTGCGGACAAATTTGCAATGTAAAGATTATTTAAAAGAAATCTTACATGCCGATATTCCGGCATACGCAATTTACATTTTCAATTGCGTTATCTGTATAATTAAGCCGTGTTTATCACTTAGGAAAAAATATGCATATTTGCGATCTTTTGGATCGGCGAGCGGTAAATCTAACCGCCGCTCCCATCAATAAAGAATCTGCAATTAACGATCTTGTAGACAGTCTTGCAGGGACCGGCTGTTTAAGTGACACGGAGCGCTTTCGTGCCGCTGTTTTTGATCGTGAACGCAAAGGTTCCACCGGATTTGGTGAGGGTGTAGCTATCCCCCATGCCAAAAGTGCCGGCGTTTCAAGACCGGCGCTCTCTGCCATGGTGGTTAAAAACGGCGTTGAATTTGATTCAATTGACGGAGAACCCGTCAATCTTATCTTTTTAATCGCCTCACCGCATAACGCCTCTGATGCTCATCTTGATGTTCTTGCCCGCCTGTCATCTTTGTTAATCGACGAAGATTTCCGTAAAGCTCTGATTTCAGCTAAAAGCGTGGATGAATTCCTTTCTTATATTAATGAAGCAGAAAAAAAAGAAATAAACAAAGAAGAGGAAGAGCAAAAAGAACAGGCACAACAACAAGAAAACACGCAGCAGTCAGAAAACAAAGCAAAAGTTCCCGTTTATGATCTTGTTGCCGTAACCGCATGTCCTGCCGGACTTTCCCATACTTATATGGCAGCGGAAGCTCTTGAGCATAAAGCCAAAGAAATGGGAATTTCCATCAAAGTCGAGGCTGACGGAGCCGCCGGTAACCGCAATCAGCTGATGCCGGAGGAAATCGCCAACGCTAAAGCCGTAATCGTTGCCGCTGATCGTGCCGTTAATATTGATCGTTTCATCGGTAAAAGAATGGTTCGCGTAGGCGTAGTCGACGGAGTACGCCGTCCGCTTGAACTTATCACCAAAGCATTAGATCCTAATTGCCCTGTTTACAGTGCCGGCGCCTTATCGGAATCTTCCAATATTCCGATGAAACTGTACCGTCACTTAATGAGCGGACTTACCTATATTCTCCCGCTTGCAGCAACCGCAGGTATTCTTTCTGCCGTTGCCCGCCTTAATTTCATTCGCGACACGGAGCTGGGCTTCTTCCTTGATACTATCGGATACAGTATCGGTGCCTTGCTTTTCCCGGTGTTAAGCGCTTTTATCGCCTTCTCCATGGCCGGACGCATGGCGCTTGTCGCAGGATTTACCGGCGGCGTTATGGCAGATATGTCTGATGCCGGAGTTATCGGAGCGGTCTTAAACGGTTTTGTCGGCGGCGGGGTGGCATTTTTATCCGCGCGGCTTGCCGCAAGATTCCTAAAAGGCCATGACGCTATGTTCGCGCTCTTGGTTTATCCGTTGCTAGGTGCCGTACTCACAACTATCATTGCCAAATTTATTACCAATATCCCGGCAATTCTTATCGATTCGGCTATTGAGATGTTTTTATCGGGAGCCAATGCTTGGGTTCTGGCGATTATAGGAGCTGTGTTAGGCGGTATGATGGCTGCCGATATGGGAGGACCTTGCAATAAAATTGCCTACGCATGCGGTGTTTTACTCTTAGGTGATTGTCTGCCTGAAGTAGGCCCGGGCTGCCTTATTATGGCAGCAGTAATGGTAGGAGGTATGGTACCGCCGATTGCCGCAGGTCTTGGCGCATTACTTTTTAAGAACTGTTTCTCAAAACCTGAACAAGGTTTAGCATGGGCTGCAATAAGTAAAGGATTTTTGTTTATAACTGAAGGTGTCTATCCGTTTTTAGCCATAAATCCGACTAAAATGCGTATCGCCTGCATTTCAGGTGCTGCAGTAGCAGGTGCTTTATCAATGTTCTTTAGTTGCGGATTATGTGCCCCTCACGGCGGTATCTTTATCGTGGTATTGGCAGAAAATCCGTTGTTCTTCCTGCTCTCTTTACTGTGCGGCGTTATAGTCAGCACTATACTCTTTAGGATCGGAAGAAAACCTTTAAATATCGAGAGCTAAATAGCATTTAAAACTAAGGCCGGACATCCGGCCTTAGTTTTTACTACTTTATTTCACCTAACTGTTCCAGAACCGAATTCATCCGATTCCGCCAGTTCTGCAAAACTTCACGCAAATGCTGATTCTCTTCTTTAAGCTCAATCATACTGCGTCTTTCTGAAGACAAAGTAGCCTGCAGTGAGCTCAATTCCTTTTGTGCCCTTTCAAGCTTAATGCGCATATTCTCACTTAACGAGACTATTTCCTTTAAACTTGCTATAAGCTCACGCTCTTTGGGGCTTAACGAATCATCATGCTCACTCATAAACTTTTCCTACAGAATATAACGGCTTAAATCTTCATTCTGCACGAGCTCTCCTAAATGATCATCGACATATTTAGCATCAATAATCACTTTTTGCCCGGCATGATCAGGCGCTTCAAAAGAAACACTTTCCAAAAGCTTTTCCATCAAAGTATGCAAGCGGCGTGCACCGATATTTTCAGTACGCTCGTTAACGGTAAAAGCGTCCTCAGCAATGCGCTTAATTGCGTCATCGGTAAACTCGATGGTAACGCCTTCGGTTGCAAGCAGCATTTCATACTGTTTGGTAAGCGAAGTATGCGGCTCTTTTAAAATACGCTCAAAATCCTCGGAAGTTAAAGCCTTAAGCTCTACACGAATCGGCAGACGACCCTGCAGTTCAGGAATCAAATCAGAAGGCTTTGACATTTGGAAAGCACCTGAAGCGATAAACAAAATATGATCGGTTCTGACCATACCGTACTTAGTGCTAACCTGACAGCCTTCAATTAACGGCAGCAAATCACGCTGTACGCCCTGACGAGACACTTCACCTCTGGATCCGTTCAAATCCTGTCCGCAAATCTTGTCGATTTCATCGATAAAGACAATACCGTTGTTTTCAGTAAGATTAATGGCTTCAGCTTTTAAATCATCCTTTTTAGTAAGCTTTTCAGCCTCTTCCATAACGATCTCTTTAAAAGCATCCTTAATTTTCATCTTTCTGACAACGGTACGATTGGCATTCATATTGTCAAAAAGAGACTGCAGCTGATTATTTACTTCTTCAATAGCCGCATTGCCGCCGATTATATTAAAACTAGGACCGGTATCGGCAACTCTGATTTCAATTTCACGGTCGTCAAGTTCGTGTTCACGAAGTTTTTTACGGAAAATCTGGCGGGTAGGATTATTTTCCTTTTCACTCTCAGGCGTATTATCGGCAGGCGGCAGCAAAGCATCCAAAATGCGTTCTTCAGCGGCATCTTCGGCTCTGACGCGATTTTTCTTAAAAGCCTGCTCTTTAACCAATTTCATGCCGACATCCACCAGATCGCGAATTATGGAATCGACTTCCTTTCCTACATAACCTACCTCAGTATACTTAGTAGCCTCGACCTTGATAAAAGGAGCATTGGCAAGAGATGCCAAACGGCGGGCGATTTCCGTTTTACCGACACCGGTAGGTCCTATCATTAAAATGTTTTTCGGAAAAATTTCGCCGCGAAGCTTAGGATCAATCTGCATTCTGCGCCAACGATTACGCAATGCGATAGCAACAGACTTCTTCGCTTCTTTCTGTCCGATGATAAATCTATCAAGTTCACTTACAATTTCACGCGGAGTAAGTTCCGTCATTTTCATTAATCCTTAATATTCAATAGTCTCTATAACATGGTTTTGATTGGTGTACACGCAAATATCACCTGCTATTTCAAGTGATTTTTTAACGATGGTTTTGGCATCCAAATCAGTGTTTGCTACCAAAGCGCGTGCTGCAGCTAATGCATAATTACCGCCCGATCCGGTTGCCAAAATATCATCATCCATTCTGACGACGTCACCCGTACCACTGACTAAAAAAGAAGCATTCTTGTCAGCGACAATCAAAATAGCTTCAAGCTTACGCAACGCTCTGTCGGTACGCCAATTTTTAACCAAGGCAACACAGGCTCTTTCCAAAATTCCCTGATGTTCTTCAAGCTTACTTTCAAATAAATCAAGAAGAGTAAATGCATCGGCGGTACTGCCTGCAAATCCTGCTATAACCTTGCCTTTAAAAAGACGTCTTATCTTAACCGCGTTTCCTTTTAACACGGTGCTTTGACCCATGGTAACCTGTCCGTCACCGCCTACGGCCACTACATTATTACGGCGAACTGAAACGATTGTTGTCATTACTTTTATAAACCTTATTCATCAACTAAAGAACAAGTTCCGACTAAAGAATTGTCCCCGAGCTTGGAAAAAATCTGTTTTGCTTCATCTCTGGACGGAAAAGGTCCAATTTTAAGTTTATAGGCTCCGTCTCTTTGAACTACCGAGCTTATAACCCCGATAAAAGCGATTTTCGCTTTTTGCGTCTCCGCAGCTGATTTATCGGCAAAAGAATCACAGTACAAAACAGCTTGAACTGTTGGCTTTACCGCAGTTAAAGTTTCAGCAGAATCAGAACTTACGGCACCGTCATCTACCGAAGCAGCATCGCCTGAAGCCTTTTGATCCAAAATATCAAAAGGACTTGATGCAACCTCAGATGCCTCTTCTGCATCCGTACTTTCATCAGTTACAACATTGTTATAGTCATAACGCTTTGAAGCAGGCTCGGTCACCGCATCTTGATTTATCACAAGCTCACCCGAGGTTTCAGCTTGAGAAGAAGATACAGCGCTCTGATCTTTTTCTTCCCCTGATAGAGACAGTAAAAAAACAGCAAATAAGATAACTACAACGGCAGCAAACAGCAGCGTAAAAATCTTCTTTTTATCTTTAAGCTTACCGCCTGCGGAAATCTTAGAGAACATTTACATCTGCTCCATAGTATTAATGCCAAGAAGACCTAAGCCTTGCTTTAAAACTTTAGCGGTTAAATCGCAAAGAGCCAAACGGCTTGCCTGAATTTCAGGAGCGACATCTCCTTTAAGCACCGGACAAGCCTCATAAAAGCGCATAAAGATACCTGAAAGCTCAAAAAGATATGTGCACAAAAGATGCGGCATAGCCTTCTCTGCGACACTCTTTACGGTATCTTCAAAAGCCAAAAGCTTGGTTGCCAAATTGTTTTCAGCTTCTTCTTTTAACAAAATAGCACCGGGTTTTGTTTCCGCTTTACGGAAAATGGAACGAATTCGGCTATATGCGTACTGCAGATAAGGAGCGGTATTTCCGTCAAAAGACAGCATCAAATCCCAATCAAACACATAATCGGTCATACGGTTTTTTGACAAATCAGCATATTTAACCGCACCGATAGCGATGTTGTGAATAACTTCATCACGTTCTTTGCCTTGAAGCGGGCTGTTACGGTTTTCAAGCAAAGAGGTAACTCTATTTTCTGCCTCATCAAGCAGATCACGCAGCTTTACGGTACCGCCTGAACGGGTTTTATACGGTTTCCCGTCTTTACCCAGCATCATACCGAAAGCTTCATGCTCGATTTTAATTGTGTCATCAGCATAGCCTGCCATTCTTGCAATGCTCCAGGCAGCTTCCAAATGCTGGTGCTGGCGAGAATCGATAAAGTACATAAGACGGTTGGCCTTTAAGGTCTCAACGCGATACTTAACGCAGGCGATATCAGTAGTAGTGTACAGATAACCGCCATCTTTCTTACGCACAATCTCACCTAACGGCTCACCGTCTTTATTCTTAAACTGCGGCAGGAAAACCACGATAGCGCCTTGATCCTCGACCGCGATTCCTTTTTGAATCAAATCTTCAACGATTTTAGGCAGCATATCGTTATAAAGGCTCTCACCCATAACATCTTTTTCAGTTAAAGTGACGTCAAGGCGATCATAAAGCTTCTGATTCTGGTCCATGGTCATTTTGACGAGTTTTTGCCACATCTTTTTACAATACTCGTCGCCTGACTGCAGTTTTACCACGTATGAACGAGCTAAAACGGCAAAATTCTCATCTCCGTCATAGCGTTCCTTTGCGGCACGATAAAAAGCTTCAAAATCACTTAAATCAAGATTGGTGCCGTACTTATTTTCCTGCTCCTCAAGATAAGCAATAAGCATGCCGAACTGGGTGCCCCAATCACCGACATGATTGGCTCTTATTACTTTATGACCTAAAAACTCTAAGACGCGAACGACTGCATCTCCGATTACGGTAGAGCGGATATGATGTACCGCCATTTCTTTAGCGACATTCGGTGCTGAATAGTCAACTACGACGGTATCCTTTACTTTTGCCTCTTTAATACCAAGGCGGGCATCAGAGCTCATCTCCTGAAGCTTAATTGCTGTAAAGCTGTCGCTTACAAAGAAATTAATAAAGCCGGGGCCTGCGATTTCAGTTTTCTCTATACGCGCGGATTGTTCTAAATTTTTACTTAAAAGCTCGGCAACGGCTCTTGGATTCATCTTCAAAGGCTTGGCTAAAATCAAAGCCAAATTGGTGGCAAAATCACCGTGAGCCTTATCTTTGGCTCGTTCTACTTTTATATTGTTAATGACATTTTCCGGGATCTCATGATCTTTGGCTAAAGCTAAAACGGCATTTTTAAGTAAATTTTCAATGTGCTGCTTCATCAACATCTCCAAAAGGAGTTATATAAATTAGACCCTTCAATTGAAGGCGTATACAAAACGCCTTTACCTTAAGTTTTTACATGCATACTTAAGTAAGCGCAATCTGATCCATTAGGATACCACAAAGCAAACTTTTCCTCTAAAATTTCAAGGTTTCACAATAGCAACAATTCTGCTTACATGCTAAAAAAACTAATTTTTAAATCTCAAAATTCAAAGAGCAATAAGTAATGAACATCTATACCGTCTGACACAGGAATGCGGCACCGCGCCCGCCTGAAGAATCACCATGCTTTGCTTTAACAATCGGCGTAACAAACTCTTTACCGAAAATATACTCTTTTACTTTATTCGGAAGAACCGAATAAAGAGCGTCTAAATTCGACATTCCTCCGCCTAACACAATAACGTCAGGGTCGATAAAATTGGCAAAACAGGCAATGGATCTTGCAAGTCTGTCTACATATAGATCAAAAGTATCTTTGGCTTCTTTTTCACCTGATTTTAACAGCCTTGCTATTTCCGCTCCCAAAATGTTTTTACCGCTTTACCTGGCATACTCAGCTTCAAAGCCGGTACCGGAGACAAAAGTTTCTATGCATCCTTGCTTACCGCAATAGCAATGCTGAGTTTTAGCAAGCTCATGCTCATAATCATTCATCCACGGCAAAGGATTATGTCCCCACTCTCCGCCAAGACCGTTTCGTCCCTCGATTGTCTTGCGATCAATGACGATTCCCGTTCCTGATCCGGTACCTAAAATAAGCCCCCACACCGTCTTATATGCAGCTCCTGCTCCATCTACGGCTTCAGAAAGAGCAAAGCAATTGGCGTCATTTTCAAGAAAAACTTTTTTCCCAGTTGCTTTTTCCAAATCATGCAGTAAATCTTTACCGATAAGCCAATAGGAATTAGCGTTTTTGATAGTATGCGTAATTGCCGATACCGTACCCGGAATCGCCACTCCAAAGACATTTGTCGTGACATTCAATGCCTTTTGCGCTTCATCTACTAAAGAGGAAATGGTAGTAAGAGTAGCGGCATAATTATTCTTTACCGTCGCAACTCTTTTTTTTAACAATACCTCATGATCATCGTCACTTAATACCGTTATTTCGGTTTTAGTTCCGCCTAAATCAATGCCGAACAGCATACAAACACCTTGACTCCGTTTTCTAACTCAGTAAAGAAACAAAGGATCAACCTCTATAGCAAACCTTACGTCGTTTTTAGGGGGATTGTCCTGCTCTATTTTCACTGTTTCATTTAAAAAAGCATTTAGAACATCACGGCGCAGAGCCGTAACCAGAATGTGAAAATGATAGCGATTATGCCTTTTTTCCATCTTGTCAGAAATTACAGGACCTAAACTTAAACCTTCATACGATTCTGCTTTCTTAATTAAACAAGAATTAAGTTCCTGTAAATAGGCAAAGGCTTTAACCCGATCTTCGCTGTTTGAAAGCAAAAATGCCTGATAAGAAAAAGGAGGCAAACTTAAATTTTTTCTTATCAACAAAAGATCAAGCGCAATATCAAAATAAGCGGTATTGGGAGTTATAAGCCTGTTTAACAACTCATTTTCAGGATGATAGCTTTGAATAATCACCTCCCCTTGCTTTTGGGCTCTTCCTGCTCGTCCTGACACCTGAGTCAAAAGCTGGGCGGTTGATTCAAGGGCTCTGAAATCATCTGAAAAAAGGCCGCTGTCAATATCCAATATGCCTACCAGCGTGACATCAGGAAAATCATGTCCCTTAGCAAGCATCTGGGTCCCGAGCATGATCTGGCTTTTCCCTTCTTTAATTCGTTCAAGACGCCGTTCAAGCTCGACTTTGCTGTTGACGCTGTCTCTGTCAATACGCTCGATTCCCACGTCGGGATAGCGCAGTTTTAAAAATTCTTCTACCTGCTCAGTGCCGTAGCCGTTTTCCATAAACTCCCGGCTGCCGCAATCAGGGCATACGACTGGAAGAGCAAACACGTTATCACAAACATGACATTTAAGCCTGCCTTCACCTTTGTGAACGGTAAGCGGATTGTCACAGTTAGGACAGGTAAAGATCTTGCCGCAATGTGGGCAGAATAAATGATGAGAATAGCCGCGGCGATTTAAAAAGAGTAAAACCTGATTGCCCTTAGCCGTTTCTTCACCGATACGGTTTTCAAGTTCTAAACCGATACCGGTTCTGATGCCCGGCGTTAAAGGTTCATTTTTTAAATCAATAAGTTTAAATTGCGGCAAACTGGCACCGCCTGCTCTTATTGTCAGATTAAGTTTGGTGAATTTTCCGCATAAAGCGTTTTCTACGCTTTCAAGACTCGGCGTTGCCGATCCTAAAATTATCTTGCAGCCGGCAGCTTTTGCACGTACCAGCGCCAAAGAACGCGCGTGATAACGAAAACCGTCGGTCTGCTTAAACGATCCGTCATGCTCCTCATCTATAACAATAAGCCCTAAATTCGGTATGGGAGTAAATAAAGCTGATCGAGTCCCGATTAAAATTGAGGGTTCGCCTCTTTGCATATCTAAAAAGGCATCCAGACGCTCCCGATCTGACAGCGCCGAATGCATTGACGATACCGGAACATTAAAACGATTATAAAAACGCTCAAATGTCTGTGGAGTCAGCGCAATTTCAGGAACAAGAACCAAAGCGCTCTGTCCTTTTTTCAGTACACTGGCAATTACCTGCAGATAAACTTCAGTTTTGCCCGATCCGGTTACGCCGTTTAGCAAAAAGGCCTGATACCCTTTGGCGGCACATATTGTTTCAACCGCAACGCTTTGCTCGGGATTTAAGACGGGAGGCTCTTCTTTTAAGACGTTTTGTGCAATTATATTTTTATTTGCTTTAAGACTTAGCGCCAAATTAACTTTTACGGCAAATCCTTTTTTTATAAGCGCGTTTTCCGCCTGTGCGCTAAAACCTCTTTCCCTTAATTCTTTGCGTTTTACGGGTCCCTCTTTTAATAAAGAGAGGATTTGCGCCTGCACTTTTGCTTTTAAGTTCTTACAATCAGCCTCAAGCCCTTCTTTGGTAGCGGCAAGTGCCGGAATTTCGCCATAAGAGGCCTCCTTACCGTCACGCAGCATCTTCGGCAAAGCGCTTACATAGCACTGACCTAAAGGATAAAGATAATAATTGCTCGCAAAAGACAACATCTTATGAAGGTCAGGCGCAAAAATATCTTTCTCATCAAGAAGCCGTGCATTTTTTAATTTTTCAAAAGGCAAAATACTGTCATGCTTTACTTTATAAACAATGCCGATTTCGCGGCTGCCTGCGATATTAACTTCAACTCGGGCCCCGACAATATCATCAGAATGTAAACCTTCAAGCTTGTAATCAAAACATTGAAACAAGGGGCGGTTTAATAAGACTTCGATAACGGAAAATGCTGCTTTAAATGACATGTAAAAAACTTATGAAAAAGAATTATTGCCTATTGTCGCATTTTTTCACAAAAAACACTTCTCTTACAGTTTTTAAACAAAACTTGTCTTTTAGTCCAAGACAAACTTTTTTTGATCCCTAAAATGATCTAAAAAGATCTTGCTCTTATCTTTTTATTAATATAAAATTTCGCGGTATTTTCTATCTATAGGCGTGTGGTATTCGGCGCTTGTGCGGCTGAAACGGCGACACGCATTGAGGTCCAAATGAAGAAGAATATTCATCCTCAGTACGAGGAAATCAACGTACGTTGCTCCTGCGGCAACAAATTCAAGATCCGCTCTACTGCAGGTCACGATATCGATATCGAAGTCTGCTCTCAGTGCCACCCTTTCTATACCGGCAAACAGAAGATTGTTGATACCGGCGGACGCGTCGAAGCTTTCAACAAGCGTTTTGCTATGCTCGGCAAAGCCCGTGCTGCTCAGAAAGTTACCAAATAATAAAATATTCAAATATTTTATTTTTAAGAAAAGCGCAGATCTTAACGGTCTGCGTTTTTTATTTCCGCCCCTCCGGCAAATTTTGTCTTTTTAGAGCCGAATTTTCTCTTAATCTACCAAAGATTCTTGATAGATTGGTAGAAAACCCAGCTGACAATCCCCTCTAGGTTCACAACTTACTTTTCGATAAGCTCTCTTTAATGTCAGTGCTTTTTACAGATTCAGACCTAATGCACAAATTAGGATCTTCAAAAGAAAATTTCTCAATTATTTACCGTGATTAGTGATAATCTTATAAATTGTGCTTTGAAAATAACTTCTTACATATAGAAGAAAGCGCTTATAAATCTCTTTTATGAGCAACCTAAAAAAGCTAAAAAGCTCCATTTAATAAAAAGCTATAGCTTAAATTAATGTCAAAAATAAGGGGGACACCTTGGATCATCAGCAACTTCACGACGAGGCGTTAAAGTATCATGAGTTCCCGACACCGGGTAAGATCAAAGTCGTCGTTACAAAACCTGCAGAAACTTCTACCGATTTAACCTTAGCCTACAGCCCCGGCGTTGCCGAGCCGGTACGCGAAATCGCCAAAAATCCGTCTGACGCGTTCAGATACACGGGAAAAGGCAACAGCGTAGCCATTATTTCCAACGGAACTGCAATTTTAGGTCTTGGTAACTTAGGACCTTTGGCTTCTAAACCGGTTATGGAAGGCAAAGCTTTATTGTTCAACCGCTTTGCCGGCATTAACGCCATCGATATCGAAGTTAAGCACGATACCGTTGATGAATTCATCAAAACCGTAGAATGCATCGCCGACACTTTCGGCGGCATCAATCTTGAAGATATTAAAGCTCCTGAATGCTTCGTCATCGAACGTGAATTAATCAAGCGCTGCAAAGTTCCAGTGTTCCATGACGACCAGCACGGTACCGCCATCGTTACCGCCGCCGGTATTTTAAATGCTCTTGAGCTTCAGGGAAAGAAGATTGAGGATTGTAAAGTTGTCTGCGTAGGTGCAGGTGCCGCCGGCGTTGCATGCTCTAACTTATTGCTTGCCTGCGGAGCCGACAAGAAGAAATTCTTTATGGTGGATCGTCACGGTGTTATCCGCTCCGATCGTCCGCAGTACAACAACGGTGAAAAGCCTTCATTCATCAATGACGCCGGTCCTAAGACCTTAGCCGAAGCCTGTGACGGAGCTGATATTTTATTAGGTGTATCAGGTCCGGGTCTTGTTACTGAAGATGAAGTTAAGAGCCTTGCTCCTAAGGCTGTGCTCTTTGCCTGCTCCAATCCGGATCCTGAAGTTGACCCTGAGCTCGTAAAGCGTGTCCGCCCTGACATCATCATGGGAACCGGACGCTCCGACTATCCGAACCAGATCAACAACGTTTTGTGCTTCCCGTTCCTTTTCCGCGGTACTTTGGATGTAAGAGCCACCTGCATTAATCTCGAAATGAAGAAAGCCGCAATGAACGCCATTCGCGAGATTGCCAAACTGCCGGTTCCTGCTGAAGTAGTTAAGGCAGCTCAGGTAGATAAGCTTGAGTTCGGTCCTGACTATGTAATTCCTAAGCCTATGGATCCGCGTCTGTTAAAACAGGTATCCCGTGCCGTCGCTCAGGCTGCTGTCGACAGCGGCGCCGCCACTATCCCGATGCCCGAGCATTATATGGAAGATTAATTTCTTCATTCATGAAAAAAAAGCCCTGCGGGGCTTTTTTCATATCTGTTATCCCTTTTTTAAAATGCGTTCAAGCGGACGCTTTAAATCAATAAATCCGCATAAAGCCCCTGCTGCGATACCGCCTAAATGACAGAAGTTGGCAATACCGTCCATAAAAAAGCCTAACGCAATAAATAAAAGGCTTACCGTAAAAAGCCCCTTAGGGATATACAGTTTATAAGGCAAATCCTTCCTTAAAGACAGTACCGCCATATAACCGATAAGACCGTACACGACTCCCGACATTCCCCCAAAAACCGCTCCTGTAGGTAAAAACCATAACTGAGCGATATTTGACAAAAGAGCGATAAGAACAAAAAGCCCTATAAGCTTTACTGTCCCTAAATACCTCTCTATCGGTCTTGCAAAGGCTTCCCACATAACAAGATTAAAACCGATATGCATAATGGAAAAATGCATAAACGCAGGTGTTATAAGGCGATATAACGCAAAGTCCTCACTTATAAGACGACTATCGTATAAACCCAAAGCTTCAATAACCCAGGGTTTTGCCACAAACATCAATAAATAAACAAGAACGCAGACAGCTTCAACTGCTGTAGTAAAAGAGATAAGCTCTATTGAAAATAAGGTAAAACCGCGCGCTTTTATTTCAGGTCTTTTTCGCAACACTCGTCCGCGCTGCCAAGCTGCCTTTTTATATTTTTGGTTTAAAGGATCGCGAGCAAATTCGGCAAATTCAGTTTGCGCACGATAAAGAACAAGCTCATTATCCACGCATACCGAATAATTTCCGCCCAATTTTTCCCTAACGATGGCATTTATATTTATTGACACTAAATAGTCGGCAAAAGTCAGAGCCAAATCTTTATGCGCGATGACTCCGACTTCAAAGGTAAAATTATCGTAATTCACTATTTTTTATTCAGCCAATCCAAATACTCGGCTACGCCCTCTGCTACGGTCTTGAATTTAACGTCGCAGCCGGCGGCTCTTAGCTTGGTTAAATCAGCCTGTGTAAAACACTGATAATGACCTACCAAATGCTCAGGGAAAGGAATGAATTCAACCTCACCGTGTCCGTGATGTTTTATTACTGCTTTGGCGATATTTAAAAACGGCTCGGCACGTCCCGTTCCGCAGTTATAAATTCCGGACGGTCCTTTATGCTCAAAGAACCATAAATTAACTGCGGCGACATCTCCAACATAAACGAAGTCGCGAGTCTGCCCGCCGTCGGGATATCCGTTACATCCTTTAAAAAGCTTGGGATTTTCACCGCGCAGCATTTGATTGTTAAGATGGAAAGCAACGCTTGCCATAGTTCCTTTATGACCTTCACGCGGACCGTACACATTAAAATATCTAAAGCCTACGACCTGGGATTTAAGTTTAGGCAAACGTGCTCTTACATATTCATCAAACAGGAATTTTGAATAGCCGTAGACGTTAAGCGGACCTTCGTTTTGACGATCTTCGACAAAAACCTCACCGCCGCCGTATGTCGCTGCTGATGACGCATAAAAGAACGGGATGCGATGAGCAGTTGCAAACTCAAACAAAGTTACGGTGTACTCATAATTGTTCTTCATGACGTATTTACCGTCCCACTCGGTAGTGGAAGAACAGGCCCCCTCATGGAAAATCGCGTCAATGGAAGCAGCGCCGTAACGCTTATCAAAAGCTTTTTCGTCTTTTACAAGCTCGATAAAGTCTTCTTTATCCATATAATCTTGAATATCAAGATCGATTAAATTGATAAACTTATGTCCGTTTTTCAAATTATCGACCACTAAAATATCTTTTCTGCCTTTATCGTTTAAAGCTTTGACGATATTGCTGCCGATAAAACCGGCACCGCCTGTAACTATGATCATGGCAATTCCTTCAAATTTAAAATCTACTAGCTAGATTATAGCCGACATGAAAGCTTTTAGCTCCCAATTGCGATTTTACTTTTAACCTTAGGCGTTTTAAGATCGGTAAAAATACCTTTAAAGAGAAAATAAGAGTGCGAATTCTAGTTATTGCCCCTTCTTGGCTTGGTGACCTTGTTATGTCGCAAAGCCTATATAAAGCCATAAAACAAGCACAGCCTGATGCTTTAATCGATCTTTACGCTTTAAAATGGATGTTCCCTATCATAAAGCGTATGGAAGAAGTCAACAGCGTCATTGAAAATCCTTTTGCCCACGGCAGCTTTGACTTTTTAACCCGCAGAACCGAAGGATTAAAGCTGCGCGGTAAATACGATAAAGCGATTATTTTGCCTAACTCCTGGAAATCGGCATTAGTTCCGTTTTTTGCCGACATAAAAGAGCGCCGCGGATTTATCGGCGAATCCCGCTATTTCTTATTAAACGACTATCGCAATAACAAAAAAGATTTTCCTTTAATGGTTGAGCGTTACAGCGCTCTTGCCTTTTCTAAAGATACTGTCAAGACAGCGCAGGATCTGCCTGACATTCTATATCCGAGCTTAAAAACTCAAAAGCCTGACGCTAATCTCTTAGAAAAGCTCGGCATCAATCTTTCACGTCCGCTTCTTGCTTTAGGGTGCGGAGCAAATTACGGACCGTCAAAACTCTGGCCGCCTGAGTATTTTGCGGCTGTGGCAAATAAATGGATTGAAAAAGGCGGGGCGGTATTAGGTATCGGATCTAAAAACGATATTCCGACAGTCAATAAAATAAAAGAACAGCTTGATATAAGGTATCTTCCTTATTTTTACGATATCGCAGGCAAAACCAACCTCGTTGAGGCTCTTGATATTACAGCCAGTGCGGCAGCTGCAGTCTGCAATGATTCAGGTCTTATGCATTTGGTTGCAGCGGTAGGTATTCCTCAAGTCGCCATTTTCGGTTCAACATCTACAGGATATACCCCACCGCTTTCAGACAAGGCCGTTTGCCTTGAATCGGATGAACCGTGTCATCCTTGTTTTGAGCGTACCTGTAAATTTAAGACATATGCTTGTCTTAAAAAGATAACTCCTGACCTTGTGCTTGAAAAACTGACAAAACTCACCGGAATATGACATGAGCTTTAAGTCTTCCTTAATTCTTTGTGCTTACAAAGCGGCAACCGCGTTAATCGCTCCTTTAGGTGCAATGTTTCTTGCATATAAAAAGCGCCGCGATCCTCCTTACGGCAGGAGAATTTTTGAGCTTTTAGGCTTTTATAACGTAAGTTTCCACCGCAGTATATGGTTTCATACCGTAAGTGTCGGTGAAGTCAACGCCGCCGCCCCTTTAATTAAAGCTTTCGTTAAAAATCATCCCAAACTTAACGTAGTGGTAACCACTACGACCACCACCGGGGCTGAACAGGTAAAAAAAATCTCCGGTGTGACTCATTTATTCGCGCCTCTTGATTCACCTATTGCGTTAAGACGCTTTACCAACGCCATAAAGCCAAGTCACCTTTTTATCATGGAGACGGAATTATGGCCAAACCTCCTTGACGAAGCACATAAAAAAAATATCAAACTAATCGTCTTTAATGCCCGCATGCCGGAAAAAACCTGCATTAAATACGAAGAACATCTGACTTTAATCAAAGATTTGATTTCAAATAAACTTGATGAGGTTATCTGTCAAACTGAAGATGACGCCAAGCGCTTTATAAGGATCGGAGTCCCCGAAAACAAAGTAAGTATCAGCGGCTCGTTAAAATACGACCTAAAACCTAATGAAGCACTGTTTTTTGACGCGAGAACCGGCATCAAACCGCACTTTAAAGATAAATTCGTCCTTTGCGCTTTTAGCACTCATGAAGGAGAGGAGGCGCTTCTTATCGATGCCTGCATTCAAATCCGCAGCAAGCACCCGAATCTGCGCTTTATTATCGTACCGCGCCATCCTCAAGATACAGCCGCAACTATTAAGTGTCTTAAGGGAAAAAGCCTTCCTTATGCGTTAAGAAGCTCTTTTAATCAGAATTTAGCCGCCTGGGGAGATGAAATCCTTATCGGAGATACCATGGGTGAAATGGAGCTTTACCTCGGGCTTAGCGATGCAACCTTTGCAGGGGGAAGCTTTGTCGATATCGGAGGGCACAATCCTTTAGAGCCGGCTTTCTTTGCTCTGCCGGTTATAACCGGTCCTATCTACTATAACTTTAAAGATTTATTTGAGACTTTATTTGACTGCGAAGGCGCAATCCTCGTCCATAATAAAGAAGATTTGATTTCAGCGGTTTCATCCCTGATGGTAAATCCCGACCGGCTAAAGCGTGTCGGGCTTAACGCCATGGCCGTCCAGCAGCAAGGTCGCGGGGCCCTTGATAAAACTTTAAAGACAATAGAAGCTAATTTAATCCGCTAATGCGGCTTCCTTTAATAAAGCAAAATCGCTTTCTTTAAAGTGCGCCGCGTTATCCGTAATCCGTACCTCTTTATTAAAAGAGCGTAACAAACGGGCAAGCATCGCGTCTTTATCCTGACGGTTCAAATCGGTTAATTTACATTTATCAAAATCGATAACGTAAACATCACCTTTATTATCAAGAAGGATATTACGGATATTCAAATCGGTATGCAGTACTCCGACGTCAAAAAAACGCTTTAGCGTACTGCCTATCTTGGTAAACTCGTCCGCACTTAAATGTCTTTCTTTAATTACATAAGACAAATCGGCGCAATTTTTAATCTGCTTTATGATTATGTAATTACGTAAAAATAAGCCTTCTTTCTCTTCTTTAGCGGCAACAGGATCAGGAACCGGCAATCCTTTTGCTTTCAGTTTGCCAAGCAAAATAAACTCATCAAAGGCCCGATGCGCATCTTGCGCTCCAATGAAAAACTTATCATGCATAAGTTTTCCCCAAAGTCCGCCGCGCAAATACTGACGCAACACCAAGTTTTCACCTGACAAAGAAAATAAAGCAGTTTGTCCGCGCCCGCCTTTAAATTCAAGGTTATCTGCATTTTCTTTAATAAAAGCTAAAGAAAAAAGCCTGTTTAACTCAGCTGCGCTTTTATACGGCAGCGCAAAATCATCTGCCGTAATAAATTTTGCGTTCTTAAAAACAACCTGCTTTGTCATTTTTGTGCTTCTTGTTGTGCCTTTAACTCTAAAACCTTGTCTAATTCATCAGGAGATAATGCGCACTTATCCTGATAGCGGTCATAGCAGAACATATTTACCTGATCGACATAACTTACGCTTTCATGGAACTTGCGGGAATTTGTGGCACTGACAAAGTTCATCGCCACCATAAAGGCGGCAAAATAAAACACGTACTTAGGCTTTAAGAAGAAAATTTTTCTTTCCACAAGGCACAAAACCGGAAGCAGTGCAAAAGCAAATAAAATAATTATCTGCCAATAATTTAAGGTTAAAGTCGCGGCAGCGGCGGCCGCAATCAGTGCGACAATTGCGGCAATCGAAATTTCGCGCACGAAATTAAACTCAGGATTCTGCTCTTTTAACTCACGTTTTTTCAAAAGCAAAATGTAATTTGCATAAGCGCTTATAAGCACCGTTATACCGCCTATAACCTGGGTAAGAACAAGCCAGGAGTAGCGCAAAATATCAAAAACAAGCGGCATATCGCCTGCAAGAGGCGCCGAGACGATGGATTTTTGAGTTACCAAAAGCGAACCGAATCGCAGCCAATATAAAAGAGCTTTGAAAATCGGGTACACGTGCACCAAGCCATAGCCGAAATACCTGTCTTTGGCATATTCCTCAGGGTTGCTGACAATGCGCTCATTTACCATAATCTCCATGAAGTAAGGGATCAAAGTAAGAGCAATCAGAGCAACGCCTACTATCACACCTAAATAACTTACCTTGATGGCCTTTCTAAGCCACAAAACGCCGGAAAGGGCGACAAGAACGGGCCAGGAATAATGAAACTGCATGCACCAGCCTGCAGCCAAAACCAAAACGACCGAGAAGGAAAAACGCATTAATGCACTTACTTCAACATCCCGTCTTAACCTTATCAGCATATTTAAAAACAGTGCCGCACCGAACGACAAATATGACGGGTTATATAAAAGGCTGTCATATAAAAACCACGGATTTAAAACATATAAAAGAGCACCGAAAACCACGGTTTTACGGGAAAACAGCAAAGTTAAAGCATTAACGAATATCGCATAGCCTATAAGCCTTATGACAAGCAGCAGCAATACGGGAGATAGCGGATGGGCAAAGATAATAAGCGGCAAGCCGATTACAATGGATGACAAAGAACCCGGGACATTGCCGACGGTACTTGCCTCATTGCCGTAAGGCAGGAATTCTCCCGTCATTAAAGCGTGATAGCCCTTTTCAATCATCTGCAGCTGATCGCCGCTTACGATTTGGTTTGACTCATAGTAAAAAGCCAAAACAAAGGAAATAAGCGCAAAAAGGCAAATTGCCAACAGATCTTTTGAGGTAAGCTTCTCGGGCAACACTTATTTATCTCCTAAATATTCGGAAAAGGTTCTTACGGCCTCAAGCAAATGAGCATCGCGCGCAGTATTGTCGGTATCGTTATAGTGTTTGTCTTTAAAACGCAGCATGCCGAGCTCATCGATAAGAACGATGCGATCTTTTTCAACAATAGCGTTCTCAAGATAAGAACCGCACAAAACATAATTCACAGGTTTTAAATTAAAAAGATTCTGCCCGATGCTGAAATCACTTATAGGATTCGTCACGCCGAACACTTCAGGCAATATGGTTGCAGTCAAATCATAAGCGCTAGTCGTCATGTCCACGCTGCCGTGGCCTTTTCCCGGCCATTTGATGATAAGCGGGATCTTGATCTGGGCATTAGTGAAGTTTGAGTTATGTCCCCAGAAATTATCGCCGTTATCGTTAAACTCCTCACCGTGATCGGAAGTAATGACAACTACCGTGTTCTCATCGTAACCGTTATCTTTTAACAGATCCAAAATCTTTTTGATGTTGAGATCGGCATAATAAACGGAATTTTTATATAAATTAAAATACGGCGTAGGATCGGTATCTTCCTTTAATGCCAAATGGTTAACCGTGGTCCATGAAGGCTGAAACGGACCTTTAAATCCTTCAGGAATTGCCGTGCTATGCACATTATCAAGGAAAATAAAGCTAAAGAAGTTTTTATTATCGGCCTTGCGCTTGCCTAAAAACTCAGCAAAATCATTAATGGCATCGGCATCACGCTCAAATACGGTATTACCTTCAGACTGCGGACGCAGATTTTTCTCCCCGACAAAAACGGTATTATGAAATTCGGGTTTAAATACGGTAGCTGAAGTAAATACGCCTAAAGCGTAATTCTTGTCGCGAGTTGCCTGAACGATGGCAGCGGGAATTCCGGCTGACAGAGCAACCTGCCAATAAGACGGCGGCAATCCGTAAAAAAGACCGAAAATTCCACCTCGAGTTGAATTAGAACTTGAATAATGATCGTTAAAGACATATCCGCCTTCTGAGAAAGCATAGGCATTAGGCATAATGTCTTTAGTAAAAGCGTCATAGCGCAAAGTATCGATAGCAAGCCATAAAACGTTTAACTTTTTCTCAACAGGAGCATACTGGAGCTTTTCTTTAGGGTATTTGAAAAAGCCGCTTTGACCTACATGAACTTTACGATTGGCAATATCTTCTTCAGTGATATAGCCGACCTTGATTAAAAAAGAGTTCATGGTTAAAGGCTTGTACACGGGAAGACGATTGGCAATCTCGGTAATAGGCAAAACCGCTTTTGCCGAGGCAAAAGCATGAACAAAGTTAGCGCCAAGGTACAAAGCTATAGCGATAATGACAAAATATATTACCTTACGCGAGTTTTGAGCAAAAGAAAACGCCAGAATTACCGCCGCTGCGGCAAAGAACAGTAAAACGGCAACTTCAAGCACAATCGATAAAATAGTTGCCGTTGAGAATGAAATAATCTGTCCGCCGCCGTTTACGAATAAATCGAGCATGGCAAGATTTACATGAAAACGGTACAAAGAAAACACATGGGCATCAACGGCTAAAACAATCTGCAGCAAAAGCGCGATGAGTACGCTGTAAAAAATAAATCCCTTTCCCCATGTTTTCTTTAACAAAGCCGGAACAAAAAGAAAAATAAGGCCGCCCAATAAAAAATAGATGAAAAAAAGACCTATTGCCGCTGCGGCAAAAGTCATAAGGACGCCTGCCGAACTCTTATTAAAGTCCGGAGCAAAAAAAGTTGAATAATATAAAGCTAAAGGTAAATTTAAAACTGCAAACCAGCTTATAAGACGTAAACTTTTAACCATGATACTTTCTTCTTTTTTCTTTTTAAAAAGATATGTGCGATCTTAGCAAAATTACGTCAAAAGCGTTCTAATTTACCGTAGGAAAAACACCGATATCCCGACATTTTGCAAAATATCGGGAAGTCGGTGTCGTTTTTGAAGATTTAAAGCTTAAGTGACTCTTTTAATTTAGTTGAAAGTTCGGGCATTGCCCCTTGCTGCGTACAGACATATGCTGAAATCTCTACGGCCTTTTCATGAGCAAAATCAAGCGTTTTTCCCTGCATCAACAAACTTACCAAAGAAGCTGTAAATGAATCACCGGCACCAACGGTATCCACAGCCTTAATTACAGGAGTCTTTTTTATTGAAATCTCGTCATTTAAAAATACCGTGCTTTGTTTGGCGCCTTCGGTAAAGATAAAGCAGTAAATACCGCGTCCTGCAAGATAATCCCGATATGCTGCGGCAGACGCGTTTTTAATGCCGGCAATTTCACACAAGACGGGAAGCTCATCTTCATTGCACTTGAAGATCTCTGTACGTTTTAATGATTCTTCTATAATTTCTTTAGAAAAATAATTGCGCCTTAAGTTTACGTCAAAAACTCTGATGCGATTATCCTCATCCATCGCGTCAAGGAATTTCATAATGGTTTCATGAGTCATCTTGCAGCGTTGAGCTAAAGTTCCAAAACAACACATCTGTACTTTTTTAGCCGTCTCCTGCAATAAATCATTAAATTGAATATTGTCAAAAGCCGTATCTTCAAGAAATAAATATGTCGGAACACCTTTGGCATTTAACAGAACATTAACGGCACCGGTACTTTTACTGTTAGGCAGAAGCAGAGCCGGCAAAAATTTAGCGGCCAAAATATTTCTTGCTTTAAACCCTAATTCATCGTTGCCTACAGAGCTGATAATTATGGAATCAAGTCCCAACTGCCTGCAATGAAACGCAAAATTGGCAGGAGCTCCGCCGATTTTGGCCTCATTAGGATAGACGTCAAAAAGAACCTCCCCAAGACCCGCGCATTTAATGCGCTTTCCGCCGAACTTCCTGAAGTCCAACATATATTCACCTCAAAAATTTGTAAAATTTATCTATTTGAAACCGCAATTCCAGCTGTTGACGCTCGGGTAAGCAGCATCGGTTCAAGACAAATGTGTTCAAAATCACCGGTCTTTCCGTTTATTCGTTCAAACAACAATCTGACCGCAACAGTGGCCATTTCTTCTACCGGTTGTCTTAAAGATGTCACAGGTGTCGGATAAAAACGTCCCCACTTACTGTCACCATATGCAACTACCGAAACTGCATCCGGGATTTTTATCCCTTTTAAATTGAGTGCATACAAAATTCCGGCTGTTATAGCGTTATTAGCTCCGACAATTGCTGTAGGTCTGCTCACACCGTGACGCATCAGCAAAATACTGGTTTGCTCGAAGGCTCCCATATATAGTTCATCGAACTCGACAGCATTAATGTCAATAACTTCAATATCATTTGCGTAGTTTTGTGCAGCCTCCGCCCTTTCGCTAAAGGTATACACTTTACGGCTTCCTGACAAAACAACTATTTTTTTATGCCCTAATGCCGTCAAATGATCCAAAATCTGCTCCATCCCGCCTTTATTATTGACAACCACGCTGTCACAAGACAACTCAGGCAAGGTTCTGTCTACCATCACTACAGGGATGTTGGAATCAAAAGATCTGTACGTTGCGGCAAAACTCTGTGAAGGCATTGCTACTATTCCCTTCAAATTAAGGCAATCCCATTGCTTTAAAAGCTGAGCCTCAAGCGCACTCTGCTCATAAGTACAGCCGACAACTACAGAATAATTTCTTGAATATGCAAAATCCTGAACGGTCTTTACAATCATATTGGAAAAGCTGTTGGTCAAATCAGCGACCAAAATACCAATAAGGGCAGAAGGGTTATGTAATGAATAACTGCCTTTTGTTAATTTATTTAAATAACCTTGTTCTTTTGCCGTTTGCAAAACCAAATGTCTGGTCTTTGCCGAAACCATTTGCGGTTTTTGCAAGGCGCGCGAAACGGTAGACGGAGATATTCCTAAAGACTTAGCAATAGTTGTAATACTTGCCATGACATACCTTTTGATTCTTTGCTTTCAAAAATGAAGATACCACTTAAATTCGAGCATATAAAGTTAAGTTAACAGCAAATTTGCAAATTGTTAACCTTATACACAAAAATTTATGCAAAGTTTTGCATTAATTGCACTATTTTCTTTTAATTTTTAATCTTATTTTAACTTAAATTTATCATCTTATAATTTATTGATATTAAACGATAATTAAATATTTTGTTCTGTTTTTACATATTCTGTTTTTAGAAAAAATCACTAGACTTTCGTAAAATTTCTTCGTTTTTTATTTCACATAACACGTGTTATGCAAAATTTTGCAATAATTTTTGAGATTTGCAAATATTTTTTCATTGTTCGTTTATTCCATTATTTACTCAACACAAATCGTGTCCGTAACACGAAACATTATGCAGGTGGTATTTATATGAACAAAAGACTTTTACTGTGGGCCGTAACCTCGGCCCTTGCCGGATTGCTATTTGGATTTGATACCGTTGTCATTTCCGGCGCTGAAAGCAAAATTCAGCAACTGTGGTCATTAAGCGGAACCATGCACGGTCTTGCCATCAGTGCCGCACTCTGGGGTACCGTATTAGGTGCTTTAATCGGCAGTATTCCTACCGCTAAATGGGGCAGAAAAAAGACTCTTATTTGTAACGGATTTCTTTTCATTTTTGGAGCAGCCGGTACCGCCTTTGCCTGGAACTTCACATCATTTGCGCTGTGCAGATTTGTAGGCGGGATCGGGATCGGTATTTCAACTATTGCCGCACCTCTCTTTATTGCCGAAATATCACCGGCGCAAGACAGAGGCAAATTAACCGGTTTATTTCAATTTAATATAGTATTCGGTATCTTGCTTGCGTTTTTCTCAAACTTCGTAATTATGCAATTTGCTCCTGAACATACAGCCTGGCGCTGGATGCTCGGAATTCAATTGGTTCCTGCCGTTTTATATACGATTTTATGCTTCTCTTTGCCTGAATCCCCACGCTGGCTTATAACTGCCGCCAATAAGGACGCAGAAGCAAAACATGTTTTCTCTTTAATTAATCCTACAATGAATGAAGCCGAGCTTGACAATCTCGTAGCACAAATCAAGCAAAGCGCTATTGAAGAAGGCAAAAACAAAGAAACAACAACCAAATTCTTTACAAAACGCCTACGTTACCCGATTTTATTTGCCTTTTTAATTGCTGCATTCAACCAACTTTCAGGAATTAACATCATATTATACTTTGCGCCGCGCCTTTTAGGTCTTGCGGGTATGGAAGATCCTGTTGCAGCTTCAATTTCTTTAGGCGTAACCAATTTAATCGCTACTTTCATAGGTATACGCTTAATCGACGTACTCGGACGAAAGACCCTGCTTTTAATCGGTTGTGTGGGCTATATTTTAAGCCTTGCCGTCTGCACCTTCTCATTCTTTAATTTCAGCGAGCTTAAAGTCGTTTCATCCTCTATAGATACAGTTGCATCAGCTCAGCAACTAATAAATATGGAAGCAGGAAATATATACTTCACGCCTGAAGACAAAGACAATGCCATTATCAAATATAATCAGGCCCGCGACAATCTGATTGTCGTAACTGCTAACGATCAATTCAAAGACTTAACTGCAAGTCTTGATGCAAACACTCCTGTAGATAAAGTCCTTAGTGTCGCACAGCAAGTCAAACATGAAGCATCTTCCGACTTGGGATCTGTAAGTTTTGTTGTCCTCATTTGCATGATTGTCTTTATCGCTTCCCATGCCATAGGATCAGGAACAATCATATGGGTATTCATCTCTGAAATCTTCCCTAACGATCAACGTGCTAAAGGACAATCACTGGGCAGTTTCACCCACTGGATTTTTGCCGCCGGACTGACATTAGTCTTCCCGATCGCTATTGCAAAGTTCGATGCGGGGTACATGTTCGGATTCTTCTGCTTTATGATGATCCTCCAATTAATTTGGTGTAAATTCATGATGCCTGAAACCAAAGGCAAAACCCTTGAGGAAATCGGCGCAATTCTGGCTAATAAATAAAAAGTCGACTGAAAAGCTCTGCAAATGCAGGGCTTTTTTACTTCTGTCTCATTTTCAATAAAAAAGCCACTTTTCTTTTTAAAAACACCGCAATAATTTATTTCTTTAAAATCAATAAGTTATTATTAACATTATATGTTTTTGAGTTATTTCATTATGCGTTTTTGAGGTAATTTATTATATATTTTTGAAGTGAGTTCATTTTTTCCGCTACCCCAAAAACATGCTTATACCGGAAGAACTATAAACGATTGCTAAAGTAAAGCCGACTACTTTCCTCTTTTGCTAAAATTAGTAAAAAGGAAATTAACTCTATGGCAAATTTAAAAAATATCTGCGTATTGCGTCTTTCAGCCTTAGGTGACTGCATCAACGCTTTCGGTTTTATCGGCGGCTTAAAAAAAGCCGATCCTAATCTTGATGTCAGTATGATCATCGACAAGCGTTTTGCCTCCATGTTCAAAGATGCAAACGGCAATGACTTGATCCCCCTTTATACGGTTGACTTTAAAAACGAAGGTCTTAAAAGTATTCTTTCCCTTAAAAAAGAATTAAAAGGCAAAACCTTTGACGCCCTTTTAAATATTCAGACTTCAATTAAAGCGTCGCTTGTGTCTCTTGCCGTAAAAGCCCCGCTTAAAATCGGCTACGATAATGCAAGATCACGCGAAGGTCAGCGTTTTTTTGTCAATAAAACAGCCCCCGCTTCCGATAATCCCCACGTTCTTGCCGGCTTTATTTCTTTTGCCAAAGCTTTAGGTTATGACAATGTCACCCCGTTTTGGGATTTTAAGCTTGAAGACTCTGAATTATGTGAAATACGTAAAAAACTGCCTGAAAAACCTATTTTTGCCATAGCACCGGCATCTGCCAAAGCTGAAAAAAATTGGACGGTAAAAGGTTACAGCGCTCTTGCAAAACTCGCTATTGAAAAAGGCTTTGCCCCTGTGCTTTTAGGTTCTAAAGCCCCGATTGAATTAAATTTATCCAAAGCTATTACCGATACCGTAGGAAACGGAGTTATTAATCTGTGCGGCAAAACCACACTACGCCAAATGCTTTGCATCCTGAAAATCGCCAAAGCGGCATTGTGCCCTGACAGCGGAACTATGCACGCGGCAAGTGCAGTAGGTACCCCGGTTATAGGATTATTTGCAAGACACAGCGAAAAACGCGTCGGTCCCTGGAATTATATGAACCTATGCGTAAGTGTTTATGATAAGCTTGCAAAATCTGAGCTAAACGGTAAAGAAGCGCCATGGAGATATCGCGTCAAACAAGAGCATGCCATGGAACAAATCACAATTGACTCGGTAAAAGATATGTTTTTAAAGGTATTAAAGGAGATGGATTATGAGTAAAAAAATCCTGGCGGTATTCCCCGGTACTTTTGATCCTCCGACTTTAGGGCATTTTGATATCATCACCCGTGCATCCCGTCTTTTTGATGAGCTGCTTATTGCCGTTGCCAACAGCCCGAGCAAACATACTCTGATTACCCTTGAAGATCGCATCAAAATGATGAAAGAAAGCTGCAAAGATCTGCCTAACGTAAGAGTGGAAGGATTTTGTGAGCTTTTAGTCTCTTTTCTTGCAAAACAACAGGCTAAAGTCTTGGTGCGCGGAGTAAGAACCGTTGCCGATTATGATTACGAAATTCAGCTGACCGGAATGTATCGTACTATGATGCCGGAACTTGAAATAGTCATGCTGCCGACATCCGGAAACCTTTCTTATATTTCATCGACGCTCGTACGCGATGTAATCATTCACCGCGGCGATATTTCTCCTTTCGTACCGCCTGCGGTTACTGAACTTGTCAACAATAAATATATTCACTAAGCGTTTTAATGCTGACAATGTCCGCAAAAATAAGTATGTCTCTGCCCTTGCACCGTCCCTAATATAGGATGACCGCAGCGAGGGCACTTTTCACCTTCATGCCCGTACACGTTTAAATTCTGGACAAAGTAGCCGGGCTTACCGTCAGCGCCTGAAAAATCTCTTATGGTAGTACCGCCCTTTTTAATGGACTCCTGTAAAAGCTTTCTTATCACGTCAACAAGCTTTACACATTCCTCACGTGTAATTGTCGATGCTCTTCTTAACGGTGAAATTTCAGCAAGAAATAAAGACTCGCTGGCATAAATATTTCCGACGCCGACAACAACCTTACTATCCATAATCGCCTGTTTGACCGCGATATGGCGTTTTTTTAAAGCGTTATACAAATAATCGGCGTTAAACGCGTCACTAAACGGCTCGGGGCCTAAATTTTTTAAAACCGGTGACGCTAAAGGATCATCTCCCTCTTTGACATAAGCGACAAGACCGAAGCGCCGCGGATCGTTTAAGCGTACGTCTTTACCGTTATCAAGAGATAAAGCGAAATGATCGTGAAGAATAAATGGAGCGTCATTATCAACTACTTTTAAATGACCGCTCATCCCCAAATGCACGATGATAGAACCTTTAGTCGTAGTGACGATGATATATTTGCCGCGTCTTTTAAGCGACAAGACTTTTGCGTCTTTTAATTGATATAAATCATCGCTAAGCGGGATCCGAAGTTTCTTTTCTCCTTTAAAAACCGATGTAATGACGCTGCCTTTTAAAGCAGGCGAAACTCCGCGCATCGTAACTTCGACTTCAGGTAATTCGGGCATAAATTTACTCCGTAAAAAAAACAAAACCCCGCAGTTTAACGTGCAGGGTCTTAAGCTTAAGCAAGAAAAAATTACTTAATCTTGCCTTCTTTGTACAGGACGTGCTTACGAACTACCGGATCGAACTTCATCATCTCCATCTTACCCGGAGTGGTGCGACGATTCTTGGTAGTGGTATAGAAGTGACCGGTACCTGCAGAAGAATTCAAACGGATCTTTTCGCGACCGCCTTTCTTAGCCATGATATTCTCCTTTAAACTCTAACGCCGTTTGCACGCATATCGGCAAGAACGGAATCGATGCCTTTCTTATCGATAGTACGCATGGCTTTGGTGGTAACACGCAATCTTACGAAGCGGCCTTCACTCTCAACCCAGAAACGGTGGTACTTAAGATTAGGAAGAAAACGACGCTTAGCCGCATTCTTCGCGTGGGAACGATGGTTACCCACTGCCGGGCGCTTGCCCGTTACTTGGCAAACTCTGGACATGTCTCTCACACTCCAAAAAACGATACAGGGCTACAGCACCTAAAGCTGTAACCGAAAAATTTGTTTTATTTATTAGTTGCGCGGATAACTGCGCAAAACCCTACGATCGAAACGATCTCTATTTTGCGCTGCGTCAACTTAAAAAGCAGAACATGCCTTGTCATCATGCTCGCAAAATTCGTGGTTTGCAGATTATAGACTAAAATCACATAAAAAGATCATTAACTTTGAAATTTTACGGATCTTTTTCACTAAATGCCAAGAAAAAAGCCGTTTCATCTACTAGTTTAAGCCTCTTTAAAGAGATTTTTAATCCTTTTTCTATATTCAAGCGGACCGATTCCCTTTCTCATTTTAAAAGCCGTACTGAACTTTCCTTGATTCATATAGCCTAACCTATGAGCAATTTCCCCAATCGAAAGAGACTCGTCCTCAAGCAGATCTTCCGCCTTGTTCATTCTTATTTCCTTTACGAAAGCATCTATAGATTGACCGGTTATATCCTTAAAGGATTCCTGTAAGGTCGTCGGATTTATTCCGAAAATTTCAGATAAATTCGCTATGGTGTAATGTTTTTGCAGATCTTTTTTAAGAAAATCCGTTACTTTTCTTACTTTTTCGATTTTTATTTGGCTGTTGAGCCTAAGTACACTGTGTTTAAAGTGGTGGAAAGCTCCCAAATAGGTTAATAGGCTGTAACAATTAAGCTTAAAAAGCGACTTTACGCATTGGATTTTTTCATCTTTTAAGTTATTAAAAATTCTGGTTACAAAATCTTCTGCAGCAAATGACTGTGAATACTCTTTTATGCAGAAGCTTTTTACTATGTCATCAAGTGAAAAATCCGTGCCGATTTTTTGTAAAAACGCAGTATCAATAAGCTCTAAATCAAAGCTTAGGCTTATACCCGAGTAAAAGCCTAACGGCAGTTTTACCTTTGACTGTGCGCAGCTGCCCGCGTTATGGATCAAAAAATCATTTTCCCCTGCAAAAAATGTATCCCCATTTTGCATAGTCCATCCGATGCGCCCTTTTCTACAAAAATCGACTATAAGCGTATAAGGACGATGTTTATGAGAAAACGAAAAGCTATCCCCTTGAAGATTGAAAAACGAAACTTCAATTCCGGAATCTACGCTTACTGAGTAAAAACTCTTTTGTCCGCATCCTGATGTTTTAAGCGATGCGTAAACAGATCCTTTCTTCTTTTCCATATCTTATTTCAAATTCCATTTTGCTCCGATATAAGCTTTTTTTATCCGTTTATAAGCTTTTTACACAACTACAACAATTTTGTCATGGTATTTATACAATATATATAAAGATTGAGCAATTGCTCAATTATTCAAAATTTAAATTATGGAGAAAAATATCATGAAAAAGACTTACAAAATCGATGTCGATTGCGCCAATTGTGCCAACAACATGGAAGCTGCCGCTAAAAAGGTTCAAGGAGTAAAAGACTGCACCGTCAACTTTATGGCCCTAAAAATGATTGTCGAATTTGAAGAAGGCGCAGACGTCAAGAGCGTAATGCAGGAAGTTCGCAGCGCCTGCAAAAAGGTAGAGGACGACTGCGAAGTTTTTCTTTAATGAAAACAAGGCCTCTTAAATAAGAGGCTTATTTACTTAGAGACGAGAGCAAATCAAATGTCCAAAAAACAAAAAATAATGTTATGGCGCATTTTAATTTCCATAGCCATGCTGATTGCTTTAGGATTTTCACCTGTCCAAGGTTATCTTAAATTTATCCTTTATATGGTCGTATACCTCATAATCGGCTATGACATATTGTTAAAAGCCCTAAAAGGTATAAAGAACCGCCAGATGTTTGATGAAAGCTTTTTGATGACAGTAGCCACCGTAGGCGCTATTGCACTTGGCTTATATAAAAGCGGAGATTACACCGAAGCCGTCGCAGTAATGCTTTTTTATCAAATCGGAGAATGGTTCCAGAGTTATGCGGTAGGAAAAAGCAGACGCAATATTAGTGAACTTATGGACATCCGCCCTGATTACGCCAATTTGGAGCAAAACGGAAAAATTACCAAAGTCGATCCTGACGAGGTGGGAATAGGCAGCATCATTGTCATCAACCCAGGCGAAAAAGTCCCTATCGACGGAATTCTGGTTCAAGGGTCAAGCAGTCTTAACACCGCGGCTTTAACCGGAGAAAGCTTGCCGCGTGACGTCTCCGTAGGTGATGAAATAGTAAGCGGATCAATTAACCTTACCGGAGTCATCAGAATTCAGACAACTAAAGACTTTGGAGAATCAACCGTTTCAAAAATTTTGGATTTGGTGGAAAACGCCAGTTCAAGAAAATCAAAGTCAGAAGACTTCATCTCAAAATTTGCCCGCGTTTATACTCCGATTGTATGTATTGCCGCCTTGATTTTAGCAATAGTGCCTCCACTTGTTCGCATGACAGCTTTAAACCTTGAGCCTATGTTTGACGATTGGATTTACCGAGCTCTTACCTTCCTTGTAATAAGCTGCCCGTGCGCCCTGGTAATAAGCATTCCTCTGTCATTTTTTGCCGGAATCGGCGGATCAAGCCGCGAAGGAATATTGATTAAAGGTTCAAATTACATGGAAACATTATCAAAAACCAAATATGTGGTTTTTGACAAGACAGGAACCTTAACTCAAGGCGTATTTGAGGTAAACGGAGTCCATCACTCAAAGCTGGAGCCTAAAAAAGTCATTGAGCTTGCCGCTGTCACCGAATGCTCTTCATCCCATCCTATAAGCAAGAGTCTGCAAAAGGCTTACGGCAAATTTATCGACCGCAAGCGCGTCGGCAATATCACCGAATTAAGCGGCAAAGGAATTATTGCCGAAGTTGACGGACATAATGTTGCAGTCGGCAACGCAAAACTCATGGATCATGTCGGAGTTGTTGCCATTCCCTGCCATCAGGTAGGAACCATCGTCCATGTTGCAATTGACAATGAATATGCCGGACATATCATCATCTCGGACATAATAAAACCACACGCCAAAGAAGCAGTCTCCGAATTAAAGCGTGCGGGCGTTGAAAAGACGGTTATGCTCACGGGGGATGCCAAAGCAGTGGCCAATCAGGTAGCTTCGACTCTCGGCATTGACGAGGTCTACAGTGAGCTGCTGCCTGAAGGCAAAGTACAAAAAGTTGAAGATCTCATCAGTAGAAAGCCTGAAAAAGCCAAACTTGCTTTTGTCGGCGACGGAATCAACGACGCTCCGGTACTGTCCCGCGCTGATATCGGTATCGCTATGGGAGCAATGGGCTCCGACGCGGCAATCGAAGCTGCAGACGTCGTGCTCATGGATGACGATCCGAGCAAAATTGCCAAAGCAATTAAAATCTCCCGCAAATGCCTTTGCATCGTATATCAGAATATCGTATTTGCCATCGGAATTAAGGTTGCCTGCCTAATTTTAGGTGCTGTAGGTATCGCCAATATGTGGTTTGCCATCTTTGCCGATGTCGGTGTCATGATCCTTGCGGTGTTAAACGCAATAAGAGCCCTCTTTGTTAAAAAGCTCTAGTTATATGTGCAATAGTCGGCAGACCTGTTATACAGGTCTGCTTTATTATATAAAACTTTTTACATTCTCTTAAAAGACCTATTCGTT
>ERZ779866.635-NODE-635-length-38994-cov-5.852539_pt1 | contig 38994 bp, 43 predicted proteins | sample MGYA00511248_ERZ779866 | MGnify/ENA primary metagenome ERZ779866 (study PRJEB29588, sample SAMEA2155758) | human gut metagenome | biome: human gut; feature: human-associated habitat; material: faeces | place: Denmark | collected 2008/2010 ... | reverse complement strand
TGTTACTGGCTGGGGGGGTGTTGTAGGCGGAGCCATAATGCTCGGATAAAGGTTTACAAGAAGCATACCGAATGCTATCGGCAGCAAAAGCAAAGGCTCGTACTGCTTTTTGATTGCCAGATAAATGAGGACAATAGCCACAAGTATCATAACGTAATTCTGCCATCCGAGAACCATCAGGCCAGAATCATGAAAAAGACCCACAATAGAGTCAACAAAACCGTTTATTATTTCCATAAAACGCAAATTCCTTTCCGATAAAATTTAAACCCGAACAAATTAGAATGGTCTTGTGTTATCCAAGATACCTGCCTTGCTCCATGCAGAGCGGCTGTTGTCGGATTTTTTGATGCTTTTGATTCTTGCTTTACCGGAAGAGCCGTACATAGCGTCTACGGCAGCGGCGATAACAGCAACAATCTCATCGGAAATTCCGCTTTCGGCAGTTTCGGTCACCTGCACCGGTTTCTGCTGCACAGGAGCCACTGGTTTTGCCGAAGCAGTTTCTTTTTGGGCTTTTTTCTCTTTAACCATGTTCTCGAACTTTGTGACGATAATACCGCAACCCTTGATTATACCTATGAGTATAAACAATACGGCAAAAACAACCACCAAACCCGTGAGCAATACGGTCAGAGAGGTAATCAGTTTTTCAGTAATATCCATAATTTTACCCCCGTAAATAATTCAGCATACAAATTTATTATACTATAGCAGTATTTTTTTTTCAATAACTAAATACGACTTTCTGTTTTTCTGTCAAATTGACCAATTTTTACAGTTTATACCATTCTATGACCGTGTTTTTGTATATAAAAAGGCACTCTTGCTTTTTTAACTTAAAAAAAAGACAAAAGTGCCTGAAAACAAATTAAATATATTGGTTCTAAGTTACAATATTATACACAGAAGTCCGTTGCAGCCATCGTTTATTATCTTCTCTATAGTCTGGGCAACCTTCATTCTTGCGTCCTCCGGCATTCGGTAAAGCTTGTTGTGCAATCCCTCGTTTACAAGCTCGTGGACGGATTTTCCGAATATATTTGACTCCCAGATTTTAACGGGATTTTCTTCAAACTCCTTGAGCATATAGGAAACAAGCTCCTCCGACTGCTGTTCTGAGCCAACTATTGGAGTTACCTCTGCGTTTGTATGAATTTTCATCATGTGAATGGACGGCGCTGAGGCTTTCAGCCTTATTCCGTATTTTCCGCTTTGCTTTATAATCTGAGGTTCTTCCAGAGTCAGCTCCTCCATCGTTGGCATAACTATACCATAACCGGTATCCTGAACCTGCTTATATGCCTGAGCGATTTTATCAAATTCCCTTTGCTTTGCGCAAAGCTTGCAGACACAGTCAAGCAATGATTTTTCATCTGGGATATCCATTCCCGTTTTCTCGGACATAGTTTTAAAGAACAGTCCGCTGTCTATGGTAATATTTATTGAGCCTCTGCCTATACCCAAATCCAGTGATGATATGTTCGTATTGGTAATAAGGGGATTTTTCTCCATCTCAGCGGCGGCGTACTGTATTTCTCTTATTTTTGTTATTTTTTCCGCAGTGGTTTTAATTGTGGTGAAAATATCTCTCTTGTACTGGTTATCGCTTTCAAGGGCTACCATCCAGCCCGGTATGTTTACCTTTATTTCCTTTATCGGGAATTCAAAAAGCACCTGAACAAGAATTCTCTTTATCTCATTTTCGTCAAGGTCAACACAGCTTACTGGAATTACCGGAACCTGATGCTTGCGGCTAAGCTCCTCTGCCAGCGCCACGGTGCTTTTTGCCTTTGGCTCTACAGAGTTTAAAAGGATAATAAAAGGTTTATTTATCTCTTTTAATTCATTTATAACCCTTGTTTCACTTTCCACATAATCGCTTCTGGGTATATCGCTGATACTTCCGTCTGTGGTGATAACAAGGCCTATTGTGCTGTGGTCTGTGATAACCTTTCTTGTTCCCACCTCTGCCGCTGTGTTAAATGGTATTTCCTCATCGTACCAGGGAGTTTTTACCATTCTTGGTGAGTCGCCCTCTATGTAACCCAGCGCACTGTCCACAATGTATCCAACACAGTCTATCATCCTTACACGGAAAACCGCATTGTCGGAAAGCTCTATCTCCACAGCCTCTTCGGGGATGAATTTCGGCTCTGTGGTCATTATTGTTCTGCCTGCCGCAGACTGGGGAAGCTCGTCATTTGCTCTTTTTCTTTTATCCTCATTTTCAATATTGGGCAAAACGATGGTGTCCATAAACCTTTTTATAAAGGTGGATTTACCTGTTCTCACAGGGCCTACAACACCTATATAAATGTTTCCGTCGGTTCTTTTGGCAATGTCCTGATAAATGCTTCTCTCTTCCATACGTTTTTCCTCCCTATATTCTTGTTATCAAAAGCATCTTGGCTTCGTCAATTCTGTCGCCCTCAAGAAGATTTTCGGAAATTATCAAATCCTCAGAGGTGTTGTATCTTTTCGCAATGTCCCAAATCTTCTCCCCGCTGTCGCAGTAATACAAGGTCAGGGAACAGCCGTCCTCTTCTATTGGTTTATCCTCGGATATTTCTATATAGTTTACGCCGCTTATTGTTTCTCTCAGCTGGGCGCATCCGGTCATAACTATTTCGCATCTCAGCTCAATACTGTCATCCTCGGCAATTCTGTAGCTCATGGAGTTTATAAAGAAATCAAGATTTTCAATATTGTCCGCTCCCGCTTCAACGGAAAGGTCACGCTGCAAATCCACTATTCTTTCTATATAAACAGGATATCCGTCATCTCCTACGGCGGTTATACAACAGTTGAATTTTCCCTCCGCTTTTATTCCCTCTGACACAGAGAAAGATGAGCTTGCCGGTGTACATTCCATGTCGATTATTTTTGTAATGGATGCACCGTCAGTTTTTACTGTTGACTTGTGCATGAAAGTATCCCTGAATGGGATTGTGGACTTCAAAACCTCCATACCAGTGAACTGCTGTGAAGAAGCAAACTTTGTGGAATAGGAATCCTCAATCACTGTTATATCCACCGGAACATATCCCATTTCTGTAAAGCAAATTCTTGCATCCAGCACTATCAGAGGATTGTCTGAAAAAGCGTCGCCCTTGAGCCTTACTTCTCCGGACATAAGATTTACATTTATATGGTTTACAGTTGTTTCAGTAACCCCTTCGCAGTTGATTATCTGACTGTAAGGGGTCACATAGTCCACAATCTCGATATCTCCCGTTTCAAAATTTGAGAGATACATAAGTCGCATATTGATTTCGCCGTTGAGCATAATCTTTCCGTTTACCGCCTTGCACTGACTGGAAAGTATTCTGACTTCTGATTTCAGCAGTGATTCAACAGGCGGTCTGCCCTCAAGGGAAACCTCATCGGTAACTGTAAACTGCTCCTGACAAAAAGCTGAAAGCTCCATGCCTCTTATTTTTCTTGTTTTTGTGCAAAGAGTTTTATCTTCTCCCGGACCGTATGCAGTAAGACAGCCTTTGCCGATAATTTTTGCATACAGTGAAAAAGCACCGTGTACAGTCAGTTTTCTCGGGCTGAGCGCACGGCAGTTTATGTATTCGTTTTTGGTGCTTGTGATAACTCCGTACTGGTCGGTCAAATCCTTAACATTAAAACCTGCGGAAAAAGGCGAGGTCTGTTCAAAGCATCTGACGTTTTTCTTAACGCTGTCACAGTAGAGCACCCTGACTGTCACTGCGCCTTCTACTCTAAGCTGACCTCCCGAAAGGTTCTGTGTAAATATTTTCGGAGAAAATGTGCAGTTGAGCACTTTCTCAATATCGGGACAATAATCGGGAAGGGTTATGTCCATATCCACTCCCTGCTCGCTTACAGTGTCAAGAATTGTTTGCAAACATCCGATTTCCTGTGGCTTTAAAGTATATTCCATTTTTATCTCTCCTTTTTTAGTCTGTATTTTCTTGAGATATAAAAAATATATTATGGCGGAGTTCAAAATATACTTATTGAAGCCAAAATAGAAAACTTAAACAAAAAATTCTTTTCCTTGCAAAAACTTATCATATAAAGTATAATAGCCGTATATCTAAAATTTAAAAGGAGTGATACCGATGGAAAACAATAAGGGCAGAATCTCCGCACTGCTCCCCATCGCTGTTTTTCTGGTAATTTTTATCGGAAGCGGAATTATTTTCAATGACTTTTACTCAATGCCTGCTATAGTGGCGTTTTTAATCGCTTTGTTTGTGGCTTTTCTGCAAAACAGAAAATTAAAGTTTAACGACAAGCTTAAAGTAATAGCAAAAGGCGTTGCCGACGAAAACATTATAACAATGTGTCTTATCTTCCTTGCCGCAGGAGCTTTTTCCGGAGCGGTAAGCGCATCCGGCGGAGTAAAAAGCACCGTTAATCTCGGTCTTTCTTTTCTGCCTCCCAATTTTGCAGTAATTGGTCTTTTTATAATTGGATGCTTTATTTCCATATCCATGGGCACATCTGTGGGAACTGTAATTGCTCTCGCCCCTATCGCTTTGGGTATAAGCGAACAGACAGGACTTAATGTGGCTCTCTGTACAGGAGCTGTTGTTTCCGGTGCAATGTTCGGCGACAACCTTTCAATGATTTCCGATACAACCATCGCCGCTGTTAAAACTCAGGGCTGTAACATGAACGACAAGTTCAAAACCAACTTTAAAATTGTACTGCCTGCGGCGATTATTACAGCTATAATATTCTTTGCTCTCACATTTAATTCTACCTTTGAACTTACAGACGACCTCTCCTACAATATTTTCCAGGTTATCCCGTATCTGATAGTTCTTATTGGTGCATTGCTGGGCTTTAACGTATTCCTTGTACTTATAACAGGAACCGTAACATCTCTCATCGCCGGCATAGCTACAGGCGCATTGGCAGTAGGCGATATGTTTACAGCTATCGGCGACGGCGTTACTAAAATGTACGACATAACAGTAATTTCAATAGTTGTTGCATGTATCAGCGCACTTATAAAGGAATACGGCGGAATACAGGCAATACTTCATATTGTCCGTTCAAGAATAAAGACAAAGAAAGGCGCACAGTTCGGAATTGCCGCTCTCGCCTCCTGCGTGGACATTGCAACAGCCAACAATACAATAGCAATCGTTCTTTCCGGTGAAATTGCAAAGGATATCAGCGACGAATACGGAATTGAGCCAAAACAGAGCGCTTCCCTCCTCGACATATTCACCTCTATTTTCCAGGGAATTATTCCATACGGCGCACAGCTTCTCACAGCCGCCGGACTTGTTGGAATAACATCAGTTGAGATTACACCATATCTTTATTATCCTATCCTTATGGGTATAAGCGCACTGCTGATTATAGCATTTTCAAAAAATTCTCCAAAGCCTAAAAAAGGCTGATAAAACCAAAAACACCTCAATGCAATTAAAAACTGCATTGAGGTGTAATTTTTTATATGTATACAATTATTGTTTATGATAAAGACGCTTTGACTGATAGGAAGGCTCGCATGTGAGATTCATTCCAAGCTTTCTGAAAATTGATGAGTCAACCTGAGTAAGGATAACAGATGAATGAACGTCACAGCCTTTAAGTCTTGGAAGCTGCTCCATTGCCTTGCGGGCAGTTGGGTCTGTAGCTGCGCAAATACTCAAAGCTATAAGAATTTCATCTGAGTGAAGTCTTGGGTTTTTATTTCCCAAATTCTGAATTTTAAGCTTCTGGATAGGCTCGATTACGCTCGGTGAAATGAGAAGGATTTCATCATCTATATCTCCGAGAGTTTTCAAAGCGTTCAAAAGCACTGCTGATGATGAGCCAAGCAGGGCTGAGGTTTTACCTGTAACGATTCTGCCGTCATGAAGCTGAATTGCCGCAGCAGGATTATCTGTAAGCTCTGCAACCTCTCTTGCCTTTACTGCAACAAGTCTGTCATTGGCATCTATTCCTGCCTTTGCCATGAGAAGCTCTATTTTATAAACAGCTTCACTGCTTATTTTTCCCATTTTCTCATCGCAGAGGGTGTTGAAATATCTTCTTATAATCTCCTGTCTTGAAGCTTCGGCGCAGACCTCATCATCTATGATACACAAGCCTGCCATATTAACGCCCATGTCTGTAGGTGAATTGTATGGGCTCTTTCCGGAAATCTTTTCAAAGATTGAATTGAGTACAGGGAAAACTTCAACATCACGGTTGTAGTTTACTGCCTTTGTTCCGTAAGCGTCAAGGTGGAACGGGTCAATCATATTTACGTCGTTTAAGTCGGCTGTTGCTGCCTCATATGCAAGATTTACCGGGTGCTTCAAAGGCAAATTCCAAACCGGGAAAGTCTCAAACTTTGCATAGCCCGCATTGATATTTCTCTTATGCTCATGATAGAGCTGAGAAAGACAGGTTGCCATCTTTCCGCTTCCCGGACCCGGAGCAGTTACGATTACCAAAGGACGTGTTGTTTCAACATATTCATTTTTGCCGAAACCATCTTCACTGATAATAAGCGGCACATTATTCGGATATCCCTCAATAGGATAATGAAGATATGCTTTCATTCCCAGGCTTTCAAGTCTTTTGCGGAAAATATCTGCCGCTGTCTGTCCTGCGTACTGGGTAATTACAACACTGCCAACATAAAGTCCGGCTTCTCTGAAAGCGTCGATAAGTCTGAGAACATCGGCATCATAAGTAATGCCCAAATCACCTCTGACCTTATTCTTAACTATATCGTCAGCGTTGATTACAATAACTACCTCTGCTTCGTCAGCCATGTTCAAAAGCATTTTTATTTTGCTGTCCGGCTGAAATCCCGGAAGAACTCTTGACGCATGATAATCGTCAAAAAGCTTTCCGCCAAGCTCAAGGTAAAGTTTATTGTCAAACTGAGAAATTCTTTCTCTGATATGCTTTGACTGCATACGGAGATATTTGTCATTATCAAAACCAATTTTAATCTTATCTGTACACATATGAATTCCTCTCTTACCCTGTAGTATTTTATTATTCGTTTTTAACATTATCTTAGTAATTATATTATCAAAAGATTGAAAAGTCAACACATAGCCACGGTATTTCCACTGTATTTTATCTAATCAATTATTTTGATAAAATAAAAACTCACATAAAAACGGGACAGCTAATGCCATCCCGTATTACTGCATTTATAAAAATTTTATGCCGCTGTTCCCTGGAAAATTTCGTTCATTTTATCTGCGTCTGCTGATATGAACATCCATACATAATTTCCGTCGGTTTCAACCTTGCTTGCTTCAATAAGCTTTGCCTCTTCCGGAAGATAATCCTTTGTCTGGGCATATTTTGAGTCGTATCTGGTCTGGATTTTCTCCTGTACTCTTTTCAGAGCGTCTGCGTCCCTTTGCTTCAACCATGATTACTTCATCCTGCTTTGTTGAATCTGTGCTGATAAGTGCAAAGTAATCATTTACATCAGCTGTATCAATACCGTAAAAGCTTGTAAGTATATCGTCGTTTACTTTTGTCATCTGAGAAGCGCTCTCAATCTGAGATACGATTTCCTCCCCTGCTTTCTGAATGTCGTATTTTTTTGCATCCTCTGCATTTGAGCAGCCTGCAAAAACCACACCTGTGACAATCATCATAATAAAACACAATACCCTTTTCATTTTTAAACTCCTTTCACTCTACTGTACTCAAATTCATTTATTATATTAACTCAACTATACTTTAACATCACTGCTGTTTTCCGTAGCTGTAAAGAAAGTTAAGCCAAATATCATAAGCGGCAGATGTAAAATGTATTCCCATTCCCTCTGTGTCACTGCAATAGTCGGAAGCAAGACCACCTGTTTCATCTTTAAACAAAGGCGCAATGTTCATGAAATTATATCCCTTTTCAACGGCAAAATTTCTCATTGCCACATTCAGCGCATCTATATCTGCATTGTTAAGGGCGCCGTCAACATCGCTTTCCGCAGGTGAATACTTTGGAGTTGTAGACATTATGAATATCTCTGCTCCCGGAGACGCCTCAAGCATCCTGCTTATCTCTGTATCTGCATTTGCAATTGTCTGTTCAACACCGTACAAAGCAACATCGTTTGTTCCCAAAAGTATGTAAATCTTTCCCGGCTTTATCTGAGCTATGGCGTCTTCCAGCTTCATCTTTACACCGTTATATGTTGGATGTACAGATTCATCGCTGACATCCCAAAGGGAATTTCCGTAACTTAAGCTTCCGCTTGTTAAGAACTTCGCTTCTCCCAGAACAGTTTCCCCGTTGGCACGTTTCTCTGTAACATAAAGTTCAAAGCCATATGAAATGCTGTCGCCGATAAATACAGCGTCATTAAAATACGAATCATCAACCTGAGTATATTCATATGTAACAGGTGATTCTTCAGAAACTGAAGCTTCCTCAGCCTTTTCTGTAGTTTCTTCCTGTGTCTCGGTAACTTCTTCGCTTGTAGCTTCTGTTGTCTGCTCTTCTGTTGCCTGTGTCACCTCTTCGGTTGTGCCCTGTGTATCAGACGTTCCACAGCCGCTAAAGAATGATGAAACTATAAGCAAACATGCGCAGATAATAATTAAACCCCTTTTCAAACCATACACTCCTCATGTAAATGTTTAGTCAATCATACCCCGTGACTGTACAAATAATCAATCCACATTTCATATGCGGCATTTGAGAAATGAATACCCATACCTTCCTGGTCTCCGCAGTATTCAGACGCAAGTCCCCCATTGCTGTCCTTAAACTGTGAAGCTATATCAAGATATACATATCCCTTTTCTTCCGCAAATGTCTTTAGAGCTTCGTTCATTGCGTTGATTTTATCGTTGTTCAAATCGTCGTCTGCATTGCTTTCCGAAATATATTTAGGAGTAACAGACTGGATGATTATTCTTGAGTTCGGGCTTGCTTCAAGCATTCTGTTGATTGCTTCGTCTGCATTGGCTATTGTGGCTTCAACGCCGTACAAGGCCACATCATTTGTTCCCAAAAGGATATAAATCTTATCAGGCTGAATCTGACCGACAGCATCCTCAAGCTTCATTTTTTCACCGTTATATGTTGGATGTACAGACTCGTCGCTGACATCCCAAAGGGAATTTCCGAAGCTCAGGCTTCCGCTTGTTAAAAACTGAGCTGTTCCCAGCACGTTTTCACCTTCTGCTCTCTTTTCGGTTACATACAGCGTAAGTCCGTAAGAAATACTGTCGCCTATAAAAACTGAATTGTTGAAATAGTCGTCATCAACAGTTTTAAATTCAACCTCTTCCCCCGGAACATTTGGATTTTCTGTTGTTTCCTCTGAAGAGCTTTCCGAAGATTCGCTGATATCGTCTGTTCCGAACATTCCAGGCTCTGTAGGAAGCATCATGCTTTCTCTGTTATAATTTCCAAGAGCAAAAACGCAGGTTCCGAAAACAACGGTCACCAAAGCAGTCACAACCAGCCAAAATGCGGTCTTTTTACCCTTCATTTTGCCGGTTGTTGCTCCGTTTAATCTTTTATATTTAACTATATTCTTAAAGAATGAATCTTTTTTATCTTTATTTTCTTTGTTTTTCATCTAATTCTTCCTCAAATTTCATCTAAAATTATAATAAAAGTTACTTACAATAACATAATAAGACATTTTCAAATTTCATTGGAATAAATTATATCATATGTGACAAATTATTGCCATAATAAAAAAGTAAGAATATTTTAAATCTACAATATCATTTTTGGCTACTTTTTCCCCTAAAGAAAAAAGATTGTGAAATAATAAAAACTATGGTAAAATTAAAAGGGTGATTTTTATGAAATTTAAGGGACTAATTTTTGATATGGACGGACTTCTTCTGGATACCGAAAAGCTTTATGTAAGATTTTGGATGGAAGCCGCTAGATTTTACGGATATCCAATGGAATTTGAACACGCCTTGAGCATAAGAAGTCTTAACAGACAATTTACAACGGAAAAGCTTGCCGGTTATTACGGAAGCTTTGACTATGTTCCTGTTCATGACAAGCGTGTTGAGCTTATGGACGCCTACATAAAGGAACATGGAGTGGAAGCTAAAAAAGGCGCAAAGGAGCTTTTGGAATTTGCAAAACAAAACGGAGTTAAAATTGCTCTTGCCACCTCCTCCCCTTTTGAAAGAGCTAAGGAACATCTGGAAAGCGTGGGACTTTTCAAGTATTTCGATGAGTTTGCCTGCGGCTCTATGGTAAAAAACAGCAAGCCAAAGCCCGACATATATCTGCTTGCCTGCGAAAAGTTAAACCTTAAACCTGAAGAATGTATCGCTCTTGAGGATTCTCCCAACGGTGTGATTTCTGCAAGCACTGCCGGCTGCGCCACAATAATGGTGCCGGATTTGGACAAACCAACCGAGGATTTAATACCTCTCCTTTACAGCGTATGCGATGACCTTTCCTGCGTTATCCCTCTGCTGTAACTAATTTTAACTGAAATAAAAAATGCCTTCGTCACATATAAATGTTTTAAAGCGTTTATATGTCCGGAGGCTTTTTATGTTTCTGCAATTCTTTACATACATAAATGATTTCTTATGGAATAACTTTCTTATTATTCTGCTTCCCGCAATACATATTTATAATACGGTAAAAACCGGATTTGTACAAAAAAGACTTTTTAAAGGAATACGGCTTTCAATGAAACGAACAGATTCAGGCGACGGCATAAGCCCTTTTAAAGCCCTTACCTGCACATTGGCTTCCACAATAGGCACAGGAAACATCATAGGCGTTGGCACAGCCATAGTTTTGGGCGGGCCGGGAGCTGTTTTCTGGTGCTGGATTGGAGGTTTGCTGGGAATTGCCACCAAGTACGCCGAAACCTATCTTGCGGTAAAATACAGGACAAAAACAAAAGACGGCTCTTACCGAGGCGGCGCAATGTATCTTTTAAAAAACCAGCTTAACATGCCCATAAGCGCTGTTTTGTTCTCGGTTTTCGGACTTGCCGCTTCCTTTGGAATAGGCTGCGCAGTACAGACAGGAGCTATTTCTCAGACCTTAAAAAACTGTTTTTCAGACACTGTTTTGCTGTCCTTTTCCGGAATACACATAACCGCTGTGGAGCTTTTCACAGGAATTGCCGCAGGCTTACTGTGCTCGGTTTCAATTATCGGCGGTGTAAAATCTGTTTCAAAAATATCAGAAATTCTTGTTCCCGCTATGGCTTTGCTTTATATGGGAGGATGTTTGTTTTTACTTTGTGCATACAGACATTATCTTCCCGACGCATTTACTTCAATTCTCAGTGAGGCTTTTGGCTTTAAAAGCATTGCCGGAGGATTTACCGGAGCTTTATTTATAAACGCCTGCCGCTACGGAATTTCCAAAGGACTTTTTTCCGGAGAGTCTGGAATGGGCTCAGCGCCTTTGATATCTGTTGAAGCTCAGACAGACTCGCCGGACACTATAGCTCTCATAACCTCCACGGGAACATTTTGGGACACAGGTGTTTTGTGTTTTCTAACAGGTCTCACCGCTGTTACCACTGCAATCGCCACGGGAATAGACATTTCCTCTGTTGACGGCGAAGCCCTTATGTACTTTGTTTTTTCAAAAATTCCTTACGCAGGAAAACTAATAATCGTTACATGTATTTTATTTTTTGCTTTTACCACATTGTTGGGATGGAGCTGTTACGGGGAAAAATGCTGTATCTTTCTATTTGGAGAAAATTCAGTAGGAAAATTTCGCTATTTATGGGTTATTGCTTCAATTATTTCTCCTTTTGTCCCCATGATTTTTATATGGTGTCTTTCCGATTTATTTAACGGACTTATGACAATTCCTAATATAGTAGCAGTATTTTTATTATCCAATGATATTAAAAATAACCAAATATAACTTATATAAGTGTTAAAATTAGTCCTGATATAGGAGCTAATACATTTATAAAAAACAATATTATATACATAATTATGCTAAAAATATACATATTCATTTAAAAAACCCTGTATTTCAATTGACAATATGACATTATAATTATATAATAATAGTGATATATTTTTATTTGGTGAATTATGTTATACTATAAAAATGAGAAGGAGTTAATAAATATGTTGACAAAAAGTGAAGAGGAAATCTTGGACTTACTTTGGACAGAAAATAGACCCATGACAAGTACTGAAATTGTCAATTTATCAGTAAACAGAACTTGGAAAAAAAGCTATATTCATCTTTTGATCAACTCCCTGTTAAAGAAGGAAGTAATCAAAGTTGAGGGATTTGTAAAAACCACAAAAAACTATGCCAGAACTTTTGTACCTGTGTTCACAAGAGAAGAATATGCGGTTAAGCAATTTACAGACAGCAGCGAGTTTAATAAAGGCTCAAAAGAAAATCTTTTTGCGGCTCTTATAGAAAATACAGATGACCCACTGGTTATTGATAAATTGGAAAAGATGCTTGAGCGAAAAAAACAGGAACTCAAATGCTGATATTCTTCTCACTTGTATGCAATGCTTTTTTGGGGGAAATATGCTTTGCATACATTTTTTAATATACATATAAAAACGGGAATGTATTTAAAAGTACATTCCCGTTTAGTATTTTAATTATCTGTTTCTGAAACCTTTGCCCATTATATTTTCCGCATCGGTTACAACTATAAAGGACATGCGGTCGATGTCTTCGGCTATTCTTCTCACCTTATAAACCTGACGTGGTCTTAATGCGCACAAAACAACCTTTTTATCGTCCCCTGTATATCCTCCCTTGCCGTCGATAACAGTTACACTTCTCTCTACATTTTCGATTATCTCTTTGGTTATCTCAGCATACTTTGAGGTTATGATAAACATAAGCTTTCCGTTGTCCCTTGCAAAGCCCTTTGTAACCGTATCTATAACCTTAACGCTCAGGAAAATAGATATTGATGTGTACATTGCACTCTCTATTCCGCCGTAAACAGGTATTGTGGCAAAAATTATAAGAGCGTCTGCCAGTAATATCAGTTTGCCTACAGAAAGAAAAGGAAGATGCTTGTGAATATTCTGAGCTACAATATCCACACCGCCGGTTGAACCGCCACGATAGAAAATCAGACCCAAACCACAGCCGCTTAATATTCCTCCGAACATAGCAGCCAACAGCTTTTCGCCGTGATAACCTGTAGTAAATGATGAAATAACATCAATCGCCACAGATGACACCACTATAGCCACCACAGTTTTTGCAAGGTAGCTTTTACCGTTTTCGACAAGTCCCCATATAAGCAGAGGTATATTCATAATCATTGTTGTTATACCTATAGGTGTGTTGAATACGAAATTAAGCATAATCGACACACCGGTCAGTCCGCCCTGGGCTATATTATTTGGAGCTGTAAAACAGCTTACCGCCACTGCATAAATAAGACTTCCGAAAATTATGGTTGTCCAATCTGTAATATCGTGAAAAAACCTTTTCTTTGTCATAAAACAAACCTCCTTTTAAAGAAGTTCTTCCTTTACGGCAAAATCGAATATTTCAGTTATCCTGTCTATTTTATTTTGAAGATACAAAAATCCAAGCAAGGCTTCAAAGCCTGTTGCGCTGTGATAATCGGCAGCGCTGGAATTTTTCGGAACATTATTCACTGTGGAATTTCTTCCACGCTTGTACACTGACATTTCTTCTTCCGTCAGGAAATCCGCATCCAAAAGCTTTTTCATAGCCTTTGACTGAGCCTGACAGCATACCACCGAAATTTTAAGCCTGTTAAGCTCTCCAACCGGTCTGTTTGCCTGTGTAACAAGAAAATCACGAATAAGCAAGTCGTAAACCCCGTCACCCAAAAAAGCAAGGGTCAAAGGAGATACCGACTTTGCACGACATTCCTTATCTATAAACTTCTCCATCTTTTCTCCTCTTTGCGTCTAAATCCTATTACTCAACGAAATCAAATTCCAAATCATAGATTGAAACCGTATCGCCTTCGTTTATTCCAGCCTCACGGAGAGCGTCGATAACGCCGCTGTTTATGAGAACTTTCTGGAAATAGTTAAGGCTTTCGTAATCGTCAAAGTTTACGGACTTAATGACATTGAGAAGCCATTTACCCTCAACAAAATAAATACCGTCGTGTACTGTGATTTTAACATCGTGTCTGCCCACATTATCTGCCGCAACAACCGGCACAGGCTCTGCCTCGTAAACCGCTATAGGCGGAAGCTTTGAGAGCATCTCCTGAATTTTATTGAGAAGAGGATCAACATCATATCTGATAGCCGCCATAATTGGAAAGAACATGTAACCTTTTTCCTCGACGTAGTTTTTAAAATTCTCTATTTGTTCATCTGTTGCAAGGTCGCATTTGTTTCCGGCTACAAGCATTGGACGTTTGGCAAGCTCCGGGTTAAACTTTTCAAGTTCTCTGTTTATTATTTCAAAATCCTCAATAGGGTCTCTTCCCTCACTGCCGGAAATATCCACAATATGAACAAGCAGTCTGCATCTTTCAACATGTCTTAAAAACTGGTGTCCCAGTCCTGTGCCTTCCCATGCGCCTTCAATAAGACCCGGAATATCAGCCATTACAAATGAGCTTCCCTCGCCCATTGAAACAACTCCCAGAACAGGTGTTATTGTGGTAAAGTGGTAGTTGGCTATAACCGGCTTTGCCTGAGAAACAACGGAAACAAGTGTTGATTTTCCTACGTTCGGAAATCCAACCAAACCAACATCAGCCAAAAGCTTCAGCTCAAGCTGAACGTCGAACTCTTCGCCCGGAAGTCCAGGCTTTGCAAAACGTGGAGTTTGTCTTGTCGGAGTTGCAAAATGGGTATTTCCCCAGCCGCCTTTTCCGCCTCTTGCCACAACTACAGGTTCTTTTGTGGAAACGTCAGCCATAAGTCTGCCTGTTTCCGCATCCTTAACAAGAGTTCCTATAGGCACATGTATAATAAGGTCCGGTGCATTTTTTCCGTTTCTGCGTGCCGCTTTTCCGTTTTCACCCTTTTGTGCCAGATATTTTCTCTTGTATCTGAAATCAGCCAGGGTGGAAAGGTTGCTGTCGGCTACAAAAACTATATTGCCGCCCTTGCCGCCGTCTCCGCCGTCAGGGCCGCCGGAAGCAATATATTTTTCTCTGTGAAAAGACACAGCGCCGTCTCCGCCGTCGCCTGCCTTAATTTTAATTTTTGCTACATCTACAAACATATATACCTCCCAAAGGCAAAAAATCCTTTAATATTATCTTGCTTACATGCAAAATATTTCTAAATCATTTATATAAACTCTATTTTATTTCTTTTTTGTCAGGGTTTTTATCTTCCTTTTCGGATTTACGTGTTCTCACAAAATCTCTTATGAGGAAAAATTCAGCTGCAGCTCCTCCGCATATTCCAAGTACAAGAAAAAGCCAGTTTTGCTCTTTCACCGCATGGAAACACCAGACAAAAACCACGGCTATAACGGAAAGCGACCACCAAATGTTGCCAACCGAGGCTTTGACTTTCTGTGTGGGGAACTTTGCGCTGAAAAAAGGAAAGTACCAATACTTTTTATTATTGTCTTTTTTATTTCTGTTATTAAATTCTTTCATCTTATCACTTATTAAAGGGATAAAAGGTTAAACAATAAGGGCGGATAAATTATATCCGCCCCAAAGGTTTTGTGTTAATAAATTACTGCTCAACAGGATAAACGCTTGCACGCTTTCTGTCCTTGCCTACACGCTCGAAACGAACAACGCCGTCAACCTTAGCAAAGAGAGAATCGTCAGAACCTCTGCCAACATTCACACCCGGGTGAATGTGTGTGCCTCTCTGCTTAACAAGGATATTTCCTGCAAGAACGTGCTGACCGTCTGCACGCTTAACGCCAAGACGCTTTGACTCACTGTCACGGCCGTTCTTTGTAGAACCCATACCTTTTTTATGAGCGAACAACTGGATATTTATCTTCAACATTACCTTACACCTCCGAAATTTTAACTTTAATGAAATCTTGATACTGCTCTGAAAGAGCCAGCACATGGAGCTTTAAACCCTCGGTTATCACCGAACACTTTAAAGCGTCCTGCAAACTCAGTTTTAAAACAAGAAAACCATCGGACAAATCAATCTCAGGCTTTGCGCCGATTACATCGGTTATAGTGTTTGCAGCCATATAAGCCGCCGAACTCACCGCTGCGCAGACAATGTCGCTTCCGCTTTCACTGTAGCCGGAATGACCTTTTATGGAAAACTCCACAATGCCCGTGCCTTTTCTTTGTTTAAACTCCGCTGCAATCATAATCAGCCGTTGATTGAGTTAATCTCAACCTTTGTGTAAGGCTGTCTGTGACCCATTTTTCTCTTCTCGCCCTTCTTTGGCTTGTAGGTCATAACATTGATTTTCTTGCCCTTACCGTTCTTGAGAACTGTGCCTGTAACTGTTGCACCCTCAACATAAGGAGCGCCAACCTTAATACCGTCGTCAGAACCAAGAGCTACAACTTTGAAATCAACTGTTGCATTTTCCTCTGCTGCAAGCTTTTCAACGAAGATAACGCTGCCGTTCTCTACTTTGTACTGCTTGCCGCCTGTTTCGATAACTGCGTACATAATTTAAGTACCATTCCTTTATTCAGACTCGCTACCGTGGGCGGGGCATACCTCTTCTAAGCCCACAATATGCGGCTTATATACTATACCATAACAAAAGGCTGATTGTCAATGGCTTTTTTCATTTTTCCTGGACATATTTAAAACCACGTTTTTATCCTTTGTTTTTGCCGTAAAATCGTAGTTTATCAGGCTTGTTCCTTTATAGTCATCGTCGCTTGTATCCACAAAAATCATACAGCTTAAAAGCTGAGAATTTTTAATATTTCCGCCGCCCACAATGATGTCGGCATATCTGTATTCCTCAGGAAGATTTTCAATATCTGCCATTTTGGGAATTATCAAAAGGCTGTAGCCCTCGGAAATCCTCACATACTGATAGAAACCGTTGCCCTCTTTTATGTATTTGATAATTGCTTTGTTCCAGAGAGTCGCTTCTCCTGTATCCTGCTGTAAATAGGTCACGTTTCCGTTTTCATCTATTGCGTTTAATGTTTCCTCGTCGGTCTTTTCGTTGTGATAGAAAAGCACGTTTTCTGCGCCTATCTCCTGCAAAATTTCATCTGCATATATGCCGGAATTTTTATAGTTCTCAGTTACCGCCAGAAAGCTGAGTTTTCCCTTTACCGTGCTTTCTATATAGCTGATAACCTCGTCATCGAAGTTGTATTTTCCGGCAGTGGAAAGCATGGCGCTTTTGTTGTCTATGGTAAGCAGTACTGTGTTTCCTCCCCCGTTTCTTAAAACGTGGAGCTTCATGGTTCCAATACCCCACAGGTTTCCTGCAAGAATACACGCAACCAAAATTGTAAAGCTTGCGGTCACAATGGGCAAAACCGAGCCAAATTTTTACTTGAAACGTCCGCCGACTGCAAACATAGCCACAGTTATTATTATCCAAAAAATATAAAAATTATCTTTAACGTCTATCTTGCTGAAAGGGAGCTCGCCCAGGAATTTAACTGTATTCAGCACATAGCCGGAAAGTATCTGACTTATAAATCCGAAGGCTGCTGAAAGATATACAAAAAATCCGGCAAATCCCGAAATCACCGCAAACAAGACAAAAAGCAAAGCGCAGATTATGAGAGGTGCAGAAAGAGGAACTACCAAAAGGTTTGTGACAATTCCCACCAAGGATATCTCCTGAAAGAACCAAACCTGCAAAGGCAGTACACCTATTGTGGCGCTTAGAGATACTGAAACACAGGACAAAACTATATCCGTAAAACTTCCGATAAATTTCTTTTCCTTTATAACCTCAAACCAACCGCCTTTTAGAAAAGCATTTATTCTTCCGTTCCAAAGCAAAATACCCAAGGTCGCCGTAACCGACAAAAGAAGTCCTATATTTCCTCCGGCATATGGGTTTGCAGCTGTCAGTATGAGAACCGCCAAACCCAAAGACGAAAAAGAGTCCGGTTTACGGTTAAACAGCATACCGATTACGTAAACTATAAACATAACGCCTGCACGGACTACCGACGGAGAAAATCCCGTAATTCCCATGTAAAGAACTATCACAGCGCAGGAACCGAACACGTACAGAAACTTATTTTTCAAAAGCTTTCTCAGTATAAAGAGAAAACACATTCCAACCACCGACATATGAAGACCGGACACAACAATAAAATGGGAAACACCGGATTTTCTGAAGCTTTCTATTGTGTATTCCGGCATCTGTGATTTATCCCCTAAAACAAGAGCTTTGAAAAAAGAGGAATTTTCCTCGGTCATTCCATTGTCAAAAATATGGGAAATACTTTCCCTTATCTGTGACGAAAGCTTGTAAAGGGAAAAGCCTGTAAACTTTTCAACTTCTATTCCGAAATTTGTTTCAGCCTTAACTGTGAAATTTATTCCATTTGAGATATAGTAGCTGTTGTCAGTGTTTAAAAGGGTCATATCCGTTGATATTATATCTCCGATGTCTGCGTCTATGTAAAGGGGACAGCTTAAAATCACTCCTGCGCTGACCTCTTCATCATCGATTGTCAAAGTTTCCAGGGTGTAATAATATCTTTCATATTTGTATTCCGGCTTTTCACATACCCTTGCGGTTACATAACAATCTGTATCGCCGTACTTCTCCCTTAAAGGAACAAAATAACAATCCGTATGCACTGTATAGGAGATAACGCCCAAAAGCATGGCAAGGCACACCATAAATTTATCAAAAGGCACTTTAACCCTTTTCTTCAAAAGGAGTTTGACTGTCAGGGCGATTGCAAAACAAATGGCGAAAATCAAAACCGCCCACAAAAACAAAGAGGACTTGACATAAAAAGCCGTGGCTATAACAGCAAGATAGGTTATTCCCAAACACGCCAACGGTCTTTTCATTTCAAGCCCTCATTTTTTAATATTTTTTATTCTTCAATTCCGTTCTGAAGCTTTGCGGCTTTCAGAGTATTTTTCATAAGCATAGCTATTGTCATTGGACCTACTCCGCCCGGAACAGGTGTAATAGCTTCCGCTTTATCCTTTACATTTTCAAAGTCAACATCTCCGCAGAGCTTGCCGTTTTCGTCACGGTTCATGCCAACATCGATTACTACAGCTCCCTCTTTTACCATATCCGCTGTTACAAATTTAGCCTTTCCTATAGCTGCAACGAGAATGTCAGCCTTTGCGCAGATTTCCTTGAGGTTTACTGTTCTGCTGTGGCAGATTGTAACTGTTCCGTGCTTATGGAGCAAAAGCATTGCCATAGGCTTGCCCACAATATTGCTTCTTCCGATAACCACACAGTTTTTAGATTTCGGGTCGATGTCGTATTCCTTGAGCATTTCCATAACGCCTGCCGGAGTACATGGGAGAAAATCGTAATCGCCTATCATAATTTTACCCACGTTTACAGCATTAAAGGCGTCAACGTCTTTTAATGGACTTATAGCCTCTATAACCTGCTTTTCGTCCAAATGCTTCGGCAAAGGAAGCTGAACCAAAATTCCGTTTATTTCCTTGTCGTTGTTAAGCTCGTTTACAAGGTCTAAAAGCTCCTGCTGTGTTGTTTCCTCAGGAAGCGCATATTCTCTTGAAATAAAGCCAACCTCTGCGCAGGCCTTTTTCTTATTGTTTACATAAACTCTGGAAGCAGGGTCATTTCCCACAATTACAACTGCAAGTCCTACGCTTACACCCTTTTCCTTGAGTTCTTCTGTTTCTTTGGCAACATTGGCTCTTACCTTTGCAGAAACCAGCTTGCCGTCTATTATTCTTGACATTTTAAATGCGCTCCTTTCAGTTTGTTCTTATTTCTTAAACCAAATACAATCAACAGGATAATTCCCAAAACCATTATTGCAAAGGACAACACCTGTGAAACTCTTGGTGTGTATCCGAAAATTGAAAAATGCATGTAAAGGCTGTCTGTTCTCAAGCCCTCTACAATCATTCTTTCAAATCCGTACCAAACCATATACATGAAGAAAATCTGTCCGTGATATTTGTAGAATTTTTTGCTGACAAAATGCAAAATCACAAATCCCAGCAAGCACCAGATTGACTCGTACAGGAAACATGGATGAACTCCCACTCCTCCGGTGTTCTCGCTTACCATTCTCCAAGGCAAGTCTGTAGGAGTTCCGAAAGCTTCCTGATTCATAAAGTTACCCCAGCGGCCTATTCCCTGTCCTATGAGAAAACCTAAAGCCACTAAATCCAATATATTCATTATTTTTTGTTTTTGAAGTTTTGCAACCAAGCATCCCGATACAAGTGCTCCGATTATGCCCCCGTATATTGCCAAGCCTCCGTCGTGTATCTGAATAATTTTCAGCAGGTCTCCTGCGTATCTGTCCCATTCAAAAAACACATAGTAAAGTCTTGCTCCGATTACACCGAAAATAAGTCCAACTATTACGCAGTTAAAAAGCTTGTCTTTGTTTATTTCAAATCTGTCCGCCGTCTTAAAGGCATACAGCATTGCAAGAACCATTCCTACTGCAATTATAATTCCATACCAGTATATTTTATAATCGCCTATCTGAAAGGCAACCGGATTTATTGTAAATTCCCATCCAAAACCCGGAAAGCTAACATTGTACATAGAGTCACCGTCCATTCCCTTAATTTAACCCTTTAAAATTACTGCTTCTGCGGCACAATCACAGACAGCACGCTTCTGTCTGTCATAAGCATATTGTCAAGGCGTTTTTTAGCTCCGTCCATATCGGCATTGGCCACAGCGTTGGCATAGTTAAAGAGATTTCCTCCGAACAATGCGCAGTCCATAAGGGCGTTTCCTATAAATGAAGGTGAATTGAAGGAACCTATTAAATCACCGTAAACGGTTTTCTTTGCTATTTCAAAATCTTCCTCTTCAAAACCATCTCTCTTGACCTTTTCAATATAGTCTTTAATCATCTTTGCCACTTTTTCAGGCTCACGGGATTCTCCGGAAAGAATTGAAACCGCATATCCAGGACCCTCGCTGAATTCATAGCAGAATGAGGAGTTTATAAGTCCGGCGTCAAGAAGCTGGGTGTAAAGCTTGCCGGTAGAGGAAAAAAGCATTGTCATTACAATTTCATTTAAAGCCGCTTCTTCATCTGAAAGCTTTTTGCTTCCGTTTTCCTTAAATCCCAAATTAAAGAGTGGGACTGCTACAGGGAATTCCTGCTCCACATAATCTTTGGAAACTCCCTCGCTTTCAAGCTCAAAGAAAGATTCAACCTTTTTAGGCTTCTGCTCCTTTAAAACCTCGTCGGCGATTTTCAAAACTGTTTCCATGTCTGCGTTTCCTGCAACGCAAAGAGCCATGTTGCCGAGATTATAGAAAGTGTTGTAGCACTGATAAAGCAAATCCGCTGTTATATGGGAAATAGACTCCACTGTTCCGGCTATATCAATTTTTACCGGGTGCTTTTCGTACATAGCCTCAAGCATATTGAACATTACACGCCAGTCCGGGCTGTCGTCGTACATTTTTATTTCCTGTCCGATTATGCCCTGCTCTTTCTGAACTGTCTGAGGTGTAAAGTAAGGGGATGTTACAAAATCCAAAAGTATTCTCAAGCTGTCCTCAAAATTATCGGAGCATGAGAAAAGATAACAGGTCTTACTAAAGCTTGTATAGGCGTTGGCGTTTGCGCCTGTTTTTGCGTATCTTGCAAAAGCGTCTCCATCCTCGCTTTCAAAAAGCTTATGCTCAAGATAATGGGCTATACCGTCGGGAACGGTTACTTTTTCTCCTCCGTCAACGCTGAAACATCTGTTGACGCTTCCGTACTTTGTGCCGAATATGGCGTAGGTGCTTCTGTATCCCTCTTTAGGGAACACATATATATCAAGTCCCGATTTATGGGTTGTTTTATAGTATTTTTCGGACAGCTCCTTGGACACTATTTCTTCTATCTTCATTTTCATCCTTCTTTCTGGTTTCCTTTAAGAACATAAATTGTATCGGTTTTCAAAAGGTTTGCAGCCTCTACAACCTGTTCCTTTGTAACCTTCATAATACCTTCCAGCTTTTCATCAAGGTTTTTAAAGCTGTTTTCAAAGACCTGAGAGCTGTACCATGCTTCTATGCCGTCTACAGAGTCGTCAAGTGTTCTGAATGAATCGCAGAGACTGAGCTTTGCAGACTCCATTTCAAAGTCTGAAATGTTGCCCTTTTTCATTTCCTCTATTTCTGCAAATATGGCTTCTTTTGCCTTTTCGATGTTTTCGCTTTCAACGCCGCTTTCTATTCTCAAGATACCCTTTCTTCCGTCGTATCTTGAAGAGCAGTAATAGCAAAGGCTCAGCTTTTCTCTTACATTGTTAAAAAGCTTTGAATGTGCTGTGCCTCCTAAAACTGTGCTCATAAGCTTCATGGCGTCTGCTCTCGGGTCAAGTGAGTCAACTCCGGTTCTCATTCCTATAATAAGCTTTGACTGGGAAAGCTCCATTTCCTCGGTTACGTTCTTTACCTCTTTTACATCGGAAACCACTTTATTTTCAAGCTTTGCAGGCTGTCTTTCCACATTTGAAAATGCTTTTTCAAAAACATTTCTTGCTTCTTCTGCTCCCTTGCCGCCTACAAAGAATATTTCAAATCTGGCGGTTTTCAAAAGCTCCTGCCATCCATTATAGAGGTTTTCGCAGTCGATTTTATTTATTGTGTCAACGCCGCCGTGTCTTGTAATTCCGTAAGGCTCACCCTCGCACATTATCTCTGTGCATCTCAAAGCGGCGTAAACCTGCTTGTCGTTAAACTGTGCGTCTATATACTCTATAAGCTGTCTGCGCTCCTGCTCCAAATCCTCACTGTCAAATTTTCCGTCTTTTACTTTCGGCTTAAACAGCACCTCACAAAGAAGCTTTGAAACCTCTTCGGCAACGCTTTCGCCGCCCAAAGCAAATCTATCGTCTATTGCAGAAACCACAAGCTTCAATGTTCTTACGTCGCCGCTTTTATTGGCTCCTCCGCTTACTGTTGCTCCGTAAAGACTTCCCAGCTTTCTGCTGAACTGCATAAGGGTCGGATATTCCTCACAGGATTTAGTGAGAACCTGAGAAAGCATAGCTGACATTGCGGCTGATTCCCTTGTAAGAGGAATATAAGCCGTACAGCTTAATTTCATTGTTTTAAATCTTTCCACCTTCACGCTGTTAAAAAACACGTTTGGGGCGATTTCCTTTCTTTCAATATTTGTCATTTTACCAACTCCAAAATAAATTTAAGGGATTTAACCCAACTATAATTTCAAAATATTACCTGTTAATTTATTTATTATACCACAACTCACAGGCTTTTAAAAGCGTTTGAAAAAATATAGTAATTCAGGTATAAAAAATCTTATTTCTATTGAAAAAGTGGCAGAAATTTTATATAATAAAGCTGAAAAGTATACAAAAAGCTATTGACAACTACACGCAAATATGATAATATCTTTGAGTTTGATTATATAAATTCACATTGACGGGTGAATGTTTCTACCGGCTGCCTTTCAGCTGACTATAATCTATCCTTTGCGGGTAAATTATATTGTCAGGAAAGGCTTTTTTTATGCCATTTTCATTTTTATTAAGGAGAGGATATTTTATGAAATCAAATTATGACGTAATAATTATAGGCGCAGGCCCTGCCGGAATTTTTACAGCTATTGAAATGTTAAAGTGCGGTTCTCAGAAGAAAATTTTAATTATCGAAAAAGGAAGCGCCATTGAAAACAGACGCTGTCCGAAACACATAACAGGAAAATGCATGAACTGCAAGCCTTACTGCCACATAACCACCGGATTTTCAGGTGCAGGCGCTTTTTCCGACGGAAAGCTTTCTTTAAGTCCTGAGGTTGGCGGAGATTTGCCCGATCTTATAGGAGAAAATCTCGCCGCTGAAACTATCGCCTACACAGATAAAATCTATCTTGAATTCGGAGCAGATACAAAGATTGAGGGTATCGGAAACGACGACGCTGTTAAGAGAATAAGAAAAAGAGCCATTCAGGCGGGACTTAAACTTGTTGATTGTCCTATACGCCATCTGGGCACTGAAAAAGCTCAGGAAATCTACTACGCCATTGAGCAGTATCTCTTGAAAAACGGCGTTGACATGATGTTCGGCACAGAATGCGAGGACATAATTTTGGAAGACGGAAAATGTCTCGGCGTAAGGCTTAACACTAAAGAGGGCAAGGTGGAAATAAAGGCTCCTCACACCGTTGTGGCAACGGGCAGACGTGGTGCAGACTGGCTGGAAAAAATCTGCTATGAACACAAGATAGCTCATCAGCCCGGAACAGTTGACATCGGCGTAAGAGTGGAAGTGAGAAACGAAATCATGGAAACCGTAAACAATGTTTTGTACGAGTCAAAGCTTATCGGCTACCCTGCTCCTTTTAAAAATAAGGTAAGAACCTTCTGCCAAAACCCAGGCGGCTTTGTAAGTCAGGAAAATTACGACAACGACCTTGCAGTTGTAAACGGACATTCCTACAAGGAGCTTAAATCCCAGAATACAAACCTTGCTATTCTCTGTTCTCATAACTTCTCTGAGCCTTTCAATCAGCCTATAGCCTACGCTCAAAAGGTTGGCGAGCTTACCAACATGTTAGGCGACGGAAAAATACTTGTTCAGCGTTTCGGAGATATCCTTGACGGAAAAAGAACATGGGAAAAAGAGCTTTCCCGTTCAAATATCAAGCCTACACTTCCGGACGCAGTAGCAGGCGATATAACAGCCGCCATGCCTTACAGAGCTATGATAAACATAATCAACTTTATTCAGGCGGTTGACCATGTTGTTCCCGGCTTTGCTTCTACTGAAACACTTCTCTATTCTCCGGAACTGAAGTTCTACAGTAACAAGGTAAAGCTTGACAAGGACTTTAACACAAACGTGGAGGGACTTCACTGTCTGGGCGATTCCAGCGGCTGGACAAGAGGTCTTATGATGGCTTCCGTTATGGGTGTTTTGATGGGAAGAAAATTAAAGTAATTTTCTGTTGAGTTTTTTTCCATAATGTCTTATAATGTAGCAGAAGTATTATTTAAGGAAGAGAAAACAATGAACAAACAACAGATTTATTACATGCTTGACCATAACGGCTACAACTATTTTTCTGTAGACCATCCGGCGGTTTTCACCATTGAGGAAATGGAAAACTGCAATTTACCATACATGGAATATGTGGCTAAGAACTTATTTTTAAGGGATGACAAAAAACAGCACTATTACCTTGTGGTTATGACCCACGACAAATCGGCGGATTTGAAAAAGCTCAAGGACGTTATAGGCTCCAGAAAACTCAGCTTCGCATCAGAAGTTGACCTTGCCATTAAGCTCGATTTAATAAAGGGTTCTGTTACTCCTCTTGGAATTTTAAACGACGAGGACAGAAGCGTTGAGGTTATAATCGACAACGACATAATGAACAACGAAAAGGTAGGCGTTCATCCAAACACAAACGAGGCAAGCGTTTGGCTTTCCCCTATGGATATGGTGAAAATTATCGAGGACCACGGAAACAAAATTAAATTTATAGATATTCCCAAAGCAGGATAATTTCATAAAAAGATAAAAGCCTTTCTACAGCTTATAAACACTGTAGAAAGGCTTTTTTATATCAGATTAAATTTTCTTTGAAGAACTTTTCTATCTTGTCAAAAGGAATTGCATTTTTACCGCCGCCGTCGTACAAATCAGTATGCACTGTGTCGGGAATAATCATCAATTCTTTGTTGTCGGGATTAGGATTATTTTTCATCATATTTTCGTAGGCGTCCTTGCTGAAATAGCAGGAATGAGCTTTTTCTCCGTGAATCATAAGCACAGCACTGCGTATTTCATTGCTGTAGCTCAAAATAGGCATATTCATAAATGACATACAGCCTATCACATTCCAGCCATTGTTGGAGTTCAAGGAACGCTTGTGATAGCCACGGTTTGTTTTATAATAGTCATAATAATCCTTAACAAAGAAAGGAGCATCCTCAGGCAACGGGTCTACAACCCCTCCGCCCAGCGCATAATTTCCTGATTTAAAATCTGCTGTTCTCTGAGCATTTAAAGCTTTTCTTTTTTCAAAACGAGATTGCTCGCTGTCTTCACTGTCAAAGTAACCTTTAGAGTTTACACGGCTCATATCGTACATTGTGGATGTAACCGTCGCTTTAACCCTTGTATCAAGAGCCGCTGTGTTCAATGCAAGACCGCCCCATCCGCATATACCTATAATTCCAATCTTCTCAGGGTCAACATTTTTCTGTACGGAGAGAAAATCAACAGCCGCCTGAAAGTCCTCTGTATTTATATCAGGTGAAGCCATGTATCTTGGCTCGCCGCCGCTTTCACCTGTAAAGGACGGGTCAAAAGCTATTGTTAAAAATCCTCTTTCTGCCATTGTCTGGGCATAGAGTCCTGACGCCTGCTCCTTAATCGCTCCGAACGGGCCGCAGACTGCAATAGCACTGAGCTTTCCCTCGGCATTCTTAGGTTCGTAAAGGTCAGCCGCCAATGTAATTCCGTAACGGTTTTTAAAGGTCACCTTTCTATGATTTACTTTATCGCTTTTTGGAAATGTTTTATCCCATTCATTTACCAGATTAAGTGTCATTTTTGTTTATCCTCCTTTTTTCTCATTAGAGTTTATCATATTCCTCATCGGAAACCGGTTCGCACCATTCTGTTTTGCAGTTTTCTCCCGGAACTTCCAGCGCTAAATGCTGAAACCAAGAATTTGCCGACGCTCCGTGCCAGTGCTTAACTCCTGCCGGAATATTTACAACGTCGCCGGGCTTGAGTTTCAATGCGGGTTTTCCCCACTCCTGATACCAGCCCTCTCCTGCTGTTACAATAAGCATCTGTCCGCCGTTTTTATCCGCATGATGTATATGCCAGTTATTGCGGCATTTTGGCTCAAAGGTAACATTCCCCACAGGAACCTGCTCTGTAGACAACATATTCAGATAGCTCTGTCCTATAAAATATTGTGCATAGCCGTCGTTTTTATCTCCCATTTTAAAAACACTCAATTCATTAACACTCATGTTAAAACCTCCTTAAATCCAGTTCTCTATGTCTTTTCTTGCTCTGCTCACTCTTCCGCCGTTAATTGCAAGGCCTGCTTCCACCTTTGCTTTCGGGCAAAGCTTTTTAATGTCCTTTACACTTCCGCTTAAACCGCTTCCCTCATGGGTGCAGAAAGGCTTTATTGTTTTTCCGCTGAAATCAAAATGTTCAAGGAAAGTAAATACAGCCATGGGCATAGTGCTCCAATAGTTTGGATATCCAAGATAAATAACGTCGTAATCATCTATGCTTTCCGGATACTTTTTAAGCTCCGGTCTGGCATTTTTTCTCTGATCCTCCTGAGCCTGGGCTATACATTCGTTGTAGCTCTTTGAATAGGGATTAACCTGTTCAATTTTAAACAAATCAGCTCCTGTCAACTCTTGGATTATACCTGCGGCAATTTCCGTGTTGCCAACTTCAAGTTCTTTTATAAGTCCGTTAACATAGTTTTCGTCTGCTCTTGAATAAAAAGCTATTAACTTTTTCGACATTTTAATCCCTCCGTTTTGTTTTCTGATTACAGTATAACACTTTCTCCATTGACTTGGAATTTCCGATATGTTATCATCGTATTAACTTAAAGTTTATACAGATTCAAGGAGGTACGTATGTATAATCCTTTGCTTGATACTTTTATCGCTGTGGCAGACTGCAAAAGCTTTACCAAAGCCGCCGACAAGCTTTATATTTCACCGACTGCGGTTATGAAACAGATGAATACACTTGAGAATCACCTCAATTTAAAGCTTATTGAAAGAAGCCCCTCCGGTGTCAGCTTAACTCCTGCCGGGGAGATGATTTACCGTGACGCTGAATTTATTATAGACTATTCAAAAAAATCTATTGCCGCCGCTCAAAACATGGCTCACGCCCATGACACAACCTTTTGTGTTGGGACTTCCCTGCTTAATCCGGCGAAACCTTTTATGGATTTATGGTACCGCATAAATCAAAGCTTTCCGGATTATAAGCTTCATCTTGTTCCCTTTGAGGACAACCACGAGGGAATATTGTCTGAGATAAAAAAGCTTGGGGAAAAATTTGATTTTCTCATCGGGGTCTGCGACTCTAAAATGTGGCTTTCTTTGTGTCAGTTTATGCCCTTGGGACGATATAAAAAGATGGTAGCTGTATCAAGGGAACACCGTCTGGCTTCAAAAAAGCTCATAAACATTGAGGACTTGTACGGAGAAACTCTGATGATGGTAAGTCCCGGAGATTCCGGTGCAAACGACTTTATACGAAGCGATTTAGAAAAAAATCACCCTCAAATAAAAATTGAAGATACACCTCATTTTTACGACTTATCTGTATTTAACCGCTGTGCAGAAACCAAAAATGTACTGCTCACAATAGAATGTTGGCAGGATGTACACCCGGGTCTTGTTTCCATTCCGGTAAACTGGGATTACAGTATTCCCTACGGTTTACTTTACAGTCTTGACCCGCCTGAGGATGTACTGCGCTTTGTAAAAGCGGCTGAGGATTTTACAAATAAAGCTTAATGCAAAAAGAGAGCCTATCCATTTTGAATAGACTCTCTTTTATATTATTAAAGTAAAAACAGCACCGCTCCCACGCAAAATATGGCGAGAAACAGGAAATTCAGTATGGTAAAAAGTATAAAATATTTTCCGGTCTGTGCGCCCTCTGTCTTTATGTAAAGCTTTAAGGATATAAGGCTTGCAAGGGAGGCAACCACCGTTCCCAGTCCTCCTATATCGGTTCCCAAAAGCAGTGCTCGCCAATTATCGGTAAATCCGGCAAGCAAAACTGCGGAAGGCACATTGCTTATAATCTGGCTTGCGCCGGCAGAGGTAAAGAAAGGTGAAATACTCATAAGATTTCCAAGAAACTGTGAAACCTGATGAATGTTTCCGATATTCTCCGCAAATATGAAGAAGCACACAAATGTGAGCAAAAGAAAATAGTCGATATCTAAAAGTATTCTCCTGTCATAGGCGATAAGGAAAAATGTAACCACGCCAAGAATTATCAGATAATGAACCACACGGAAAACCGCCAGCAAACACAAAACAAAAAGCAGAAAATACAGCCAACCCGACAGCTTGTTGCAGTGGGTTTCATCATCGAAAGTTACCTGCTGACCATCGCCCTTACAGAGAAAATATGTGGTTACTGTAACGAGAACAAAGCTTGCTATAACCACCGGCAAAAGCGTCATTATAAACTCCAAAGAATCCGGCTCGAAAGCTGAATAGATAAACAGGTTTTGAGGATTTCCCACAGGAGTTGCCATACTTCCCAGATTTGCTGCTATTGTCTGCATAACCACAACCCTCATGAGATATTTTTTCTCTTTGAGATTTCCCAAAATCATAACCGCAAAGGGCACGAAAACTATCAGGGAAACATCGTTTGTTATAAGCATTGAGGCAAAAAATGGCAGCCACACAAGTAAAAGTGACACAAATCCCAATGACTTTTTACCTTTCAGCATTTTCGCTCCCACCGACGAAAAAAAGCCGCACTTTTTAAGCCCTGCAACCACCGCCATAAGACAGAACAACAGCGAAAGCACTCTCCAGTCTATGTAACCGAAATAGTCCAAAGACGGCGGAGAAAAAAACGCCGAAATCACCGTACAGACGGCGGCAATACAGAGAACCGCCTCATTTTTTATGAAATTTTTAATTTTTATCATTCTTCATACTTCCTCATTTTTTCTTATTTTTCCAGATATTCAACCACTTCTATAACATCCTCGTTTATTGCCATATTGGCGATGGTGTCATAGGAGGTTTTTGATTTATTTATAAGTATCATATTTTTACCTTTATAATATCTTATAAATGACGCCGCAGGATATACAACCAGTGAGGTTCCTATAACTATAAGCGTATCGGCATTGGCAATTGCATTTATTGCACCCTCAATTACATCTCCGTCCAGCGGCTCTTCATACAGAACTACATCCGGCTTTATTATTGCCTTGTCCTCTGTACAGCGTGGTATACCCTGAGAATTTGCAATATATTCAAGGCTATAGCTCTTTTTGCATTTTGTGCAGTAATTTCGTGCAACGCTTCCGTGAAGCTCAAAAACCTTACTGCTTCCAGCCTTTTGATGAAGTCCGTCTATATTCTGTGTTACAACAGAAACATCCTTTCCCTGTTTTTCAAGGTCTGCAAAATACTTATGAGCTTTGTTAGGCTGTGCATTTGGATAAAGCATTTTTGATTTATAAAAGTCATAAAACAGGTCGGGATTTCTCACAAAAAAGCTGTGGGAAATAATCTCCTCCGGACTGTAATTATATCCGCTTTTCTGATTATAAAGTCCGTCTGCGGAACGGAAATCCGGAATACCTGAGGGACAGCTTATTCCTGCTCCTGTAAACACACAGATTTTTTTGCTGTTTTTAATTATCTCTTTTAACTCCTTCGATTTTTCCATATTTTCAGCTTTCATAGAATTTGACCTCCTGTTCATTATATTTTAAAGTCCGTCTGTATCGGCTTTTTCAAGGACTTTTTTATAGGGCATTAACATTCCCTCGTTCATCTTATTTCCCATTTTTTTCTGCATTTTAGGATTTGACGCCAAACCGCCTACAAGCAAAATAAACAGCATTCTTCCCCTTTGCTTCTGAGGGAAATCGTATACCCCGTGTTTTTTATAAAACTTATGGTCGGCTTTCATAAGACCTCTCATAACATATATAAGGTCACGGAATATCTTCATTCCTCCAACACCGTAAAAGCTTCTGGGAAGCACATAGGAGTTTTCCAGGGAATAATACATCTTCTTTGACATGTTTTCAATACCGATGAAATCACAGCCAACACCTGCAAGGAAATTATGTCCCACATCTGCTCTGGCTTCGATTATTGTTTTCAGATTCTGTTCCCTTTCGTAATCTCCACAGATAAGATATCCTATAGGCATACCCTCGGTTACGGTTCTGTGTCCGTTACAGAACTGTCTGTCATCGTACATTATAGAATAAAAATCCTGTATATTCAACAATTTATTTTTGCTCATCGAATAACCGGGTTTAGTTATTGTATCCTTAATCAAAAAGATATATAATATCATTAAAATAATAAATCGGTGGTGAAACAATGACTTTAATTTGCTGTGTTGACGATAACATGGGAATGACCTTTAATAAAAGACGTCAAAGTCGTGACATAGAGGTTACAAACTCCGTTATAAATCTGGCTAAAAACGGAAAACTTTTCATAAATCCATATTCAAAGAAGCTTTTTGAAGAGGCGGGATTTAATGATTTTATAATTCATGACGACAGTTCTTTGGATTTTCCCGACAACTCATATTTCTTTAACGAAACCGCTGCCCCGTCGGTTTTTGAAAAATCTGCTGACGAAATAATTTTGTTTCGCTGGAACAGGGCTTACCCCGGGGATATTCACTTTGATATAAATCTAAACAGCGGATGGAAGCTAATATCTTCTAAGGAATTTGCGGGAAAATCCCACGAAAAAATTACAATTGAGGTATACAAAAGATGAAAAAGCTATATTTAAGATTTGCCGCCCTGTTTATCTCGGCTACAATGATTTTTACCGGATGCTCATTTAGCATATCATTAAATGAGCCTGATAATTCTCAGGTGGTTGTTGTGGACAACTTTACAGCTCCTGACTGCAACGACCAAATACCATATTATTACGACTCACCATATACAATAGTAAACAACAACGAGCCGTATTTTGAGGAATCCGACTACACAACAGAGTCCTTTGAAACATACAGTCCCCTTGACAGTCTCGGAAGATGTACCATGGCTTATGCCAATGTGTCAACGGACACAATGCCCACCGAGGACAGAGGTTCAATAAGTCAGGTGAAGCCTACAGGCTGGCAAAGCACAAAATACGACAATGTGGACGGCGGCTATCTTTATAACCGCTGTCATCTGATAGGCTGGCAGCTCACCGCAGAAAACGCCAACGAGGAAAACATCATCACAGGAACACGCTATCTCAATGTTGACGGTATGCTTCCCTTTGAAAATATGATTGCAGACTACATAAAAGAAACAGGAAACCATGTGCTTTACAGAGTAACTCCTATTTTCTTCGATGATGACTTGGTGGCTTACGGCGTTAGAATGGAAGCAAAATCCGTTGAGGACGACGGCGAGGGTATTTGCTTCCATGTGTTCTGCTATAATGTTCAGCCGGGAATTGATATAGACTACAGTGACGGAACCAGCTCCCTTGCTGATACAAAACCAACCGACTCAAACCAACAGCAGATATATATCTTAAACACAAACTCCCGTGTTTTTCATCTTCCTACCTGTTCAAGCGTAAGTTCCATGAGTGACAAAAACAAAGAGGAATTTAATGGTTCAAGAGATAAACTGATTGATGAGGGATATAAACCATGCAGCAGATGTAATCCGTAAAACAAGCCGGCATTTTAAAAGTGCCGGCTTTTCTAAAAATTATATATTGACAATCATCTATGTATTGCATATAATAAAAATAAAGGCTGGTGATTTTATGAACGCAGACACAAAAAGAATTGCAGAGATATTCAAGGCTTTAAGCGATGAAAACCGTGTGGAAATACTTATTATGCTTTCCAAAGGTGAAAAATGCGCCTGTAAGCTTTTAGAGGAGCTGGAGGTTTCACAGCCCACATTATCTCACCACATGAAAATACTCTGCGACGCAAAACTTGTAAACGCCCGCAAAGAGGGCAGATGGATGCACTATTCCCTTTCACAGGAGGGCATTAACGAAATATCAAATTACCTTTCCGATGTTTTCGGAAAAAATCAATAAGCTATATTGCCGTGGAAATAATCCACGGTTCTTTCAAGACAAACATATAGATATATGTAAATATAACAATATATAGGAGGCGTATATTTTGGGCGTACTTGATTTTTTACAAACCGAAATTTTGGGCATGGCTTGGCTCAACAGGCTGGTGGCATCACTTTTGACCGCAATAGGACTTGATATAAACAGTCCTTGGGGCGGAAGCATTCATTTCTTTATTTATGATGTTATTAAAATTTTAATTCTTCTGGGTGTTTTGATATTTATTATTTCCTACATTCAAAGCTATTTTCCGCCGGAGCGCACCAAAAGAATTTTGGGAAAATTTAAAGGCCTGCCGGCAAATATTTTAGCGGCACTTTTAGGAACTGTCACACCTTTCTGCTCCTGTTCTTCAATCCCTTTGTTCATAGGATTTACAAGTGCAGGTCTTCCCCTTGGCGTTACCTTTTCTTTTCTGATATCGTCGCCTATGGTTGATTTAGGCTCTTTAATGCTTCTCACAAGCATTTTCGGCTGGAAAATTGCTGTGGTTTATGTTATTTTAGGTTTGGTAATCGCCGTACTTGGCGGAACTCTCATTGAAAAGCTTCACCTTGAAAATTACGTTGAGGACTTTATACGAACCGGAAAATCAGTGGATATTGAGCAGGAAAAGCTTAAAATATCCGACAGACTTTCCTACAGTTTTCAGCAGGTAAAAAACACAGTTAAAAAAGTAATTCTTTATATACTTGTAGGTGTGGGAATCGGTGCTGTTATTCACAACTGGATACCGCAGGATATAATCGTTCAGATTTTAGGTGACAACAATCCTTTCGGTGTAATTTTGGCAACAGTTGCAGGCGTTCCCATGTACGCCGATATTTTCGGAACTATTCCAATTGCGGAAGCTTTGCTTTCAAAAGGAGCTTTGCTGGGAGTTGTGCTGTCCTTTATGATGGCTGTTACCACCCTGTCCCTTCCGTCTATTATTATGCTTAGAAAAGCGGTTAAACCAAAGCTTTTGGGTATTTTTATAGCCATCTGCATCGCAGGCATAATAATTGTAGGCTACTTTTTCAACGCATTTCAATATTTATTTATATAACAGATTTCGGAGGTTTTATTATGGCACTTTTTAATTTTGGAAAAAATAAGAGCGAAAATCCTTCACAGGAGAAAATTCAGGTAAATGGTGATTACACTATCAAGGTTTTGGGTTCAGGCTGTAAATCCTGTCAGACACTTTTTAGTAATCTTCAGGACGCAGTAAAAAATTTGGATATAAAGGCAGATACTGTCCACGTTACCGATATGGCACAGCTTGCAGAGTACGGAATTATGACCACCCCTGCCCTTGTAATCAACGACAAAGTGGTATCAACCGGAAAGGTTTTAAAGTCCGGCGATATTGAAAAGCTTATAGTTAAATTCGACAGAGGTGAATAATATGAAAAAGAAAATCGCCTTTGTCTGCGTTCACAACTCCTGCCGAAGTCAGATAGCCGAGGCTCTCGGAAAACATTTTTTAAATGATAAATTTGACTTTTATTCAGCGGGCACAATGACAAAACCACAGATAAATCAGGACGCTGTAAGACTTATTAAAAGCCTTTACAATATAGACATGGAGAAAACACAGTACAGCAAAACCTTTGACAAGATACCGAACCCGGATATTGCAATATCCATGGGCTGTGATGTGGGCTGTCCATTTATCGGAAGAGATTTCGACCAAAACTGGGGACTCAAAGACCCCACCGGCTCCGATGATAATACCTTTATTGAAATTATAAAGGAAATAGAAACAAGGGTTAAAACCCTTAAAGAACAATACTGATACAAGAAAAGGATACGGTTCATTCAGCCGTATCCTTTTTGTTTTATACATATAGAGTGTTTTCATTATACCACTGACTTACCAATTCATCGGATAAAGTCTGGTCTATCAGATTATTTTCCACCATGCTTTCAAGAACCTGTTTCATTCTTTCAACTGCAAGTTCGGGGTTTACATCAGGCGAATAATTTGACGGAGCGTTTGGAAGTCCTGCAAGCATTACCGCTTCGGCATTTGTAAGTTCTTTCGGCTCTTTTCCGAAATATCCCATTGCGGCATCGTATATTCCATAATAACCGCTGCCAAAATAAATTGTGTTTACATATATTTCAAATATTTCTTCTTTTGTGTAAAGGGATTCTATTTCAAAAGCGGCGAATACCTCCGCAAATTTTCTTTCAAGCTCTTTTTCCTGGGTAAAAAGCATGTTTTTTGCAATCTGCTGAGTTATTGTGCTTCCTCCCTCAACATAGTCCATGGCTTTTATATCGTTTACCGCCGCACGGAAAATCGCTATTACATCTATTCCCCCATGATTCCAAAACCTATGGTCTTCGACAGATATAACGGCGTCCACATAAATATCGGGAAGTTCATCAAAGGTAACATAGTTATCTACACTTTGGATTTCCTCTACCCTGTTTTCTATTGACTCTTCCTTTATGGCTTCGCTGTACATATTGTAGCCCTGAACTCCGAAGATAACTCCTACAATCAGGACAACACACAGCAACAGACAAATTACCGATGAAATAAGCTTTAACAGAGTTTTTATCACTTTTTTCATATTTTTTCTCCCCTTAATGCCAAAATGTAAGATATCATCTTATGAATTTATTTTAGCAAAAAAGAAACTCTAAAACCAATCTAACCTGCTTACATTTTCTCGAAACTTCTTACCTTTTTGTAAGAAATTCTTTAAGGCTCACTGCTCAATCTGACCTCTTATCCATTCCATAATAACTGAAACCACATAATCCTGTTCACAGGCGGTAAGCTCTCTGCCCGGGGCAATCTTATGCCATTTATAAAGACATCCACGGCAGCAGGTAGCTGTTGCATGTTGAGCAATAAAAACCGGATGACCTTTTATTGGAGTCTGTTTTCCGTCATTTGAAATATCTTTCGGGGCAAGTCTTTCCCTTATGAAATCACGGCAGTGACTTTCTATTTTTTCAATTCCTTTTGACTCAATATACTCTCTGTCCCTTTGTTTAAGCTTAAAACTGCTGCGAAATTCTGATTTTTTCAGCTTTTCAAAAAGCTCTTGAAATTCGCTTTCGGAAAATTTTACAGGTGTAAAATCTATTCCGGCACGTTCTGCCTGGGTTTGCTGATACTTTCTGTCTATCAAATAAACCTTTCCGTCCTTTATGAATTTTCCTCCGGTCTGTTTAAAATGAAAGCTTACGTTTTGCCTTACACATTGTTCCCTTGTGTCTAATATCCAGCCGTAATCGCAGGGTCTGGAATTATCTCCCGACTCTCCACCGCAGGTGACACAGCTTATTTTTCCTGTTGACAGATATTTTTCAATGTTGATTTTTTCGAGCATTGGCTCTTCGATTATTTCACGGTTTATTATTGGAAGCTCAAGAAATATTTTGAGACGTTTATCCGCCATTTCCTGATTTTCACAGGTACATATTATTGTGACGTTTTTGTATCCCCGTCCCCAGTCCAAGGGAAGCTCCTCGTAAAATCTTTCTATTCTCTTTGTTATTATAACAAATTCTAAATCCGGTCTTTCTCTTATCATGCTCCAGGCCTCACGCCTCCAGCAGTCCGCCTCGGGCAAAAAGAAATCAGAGGTCATGCAGGTATAAACTCTTCCGTCACAGCTTTGCAGTTTATAATCGCCGTTTCTGGTTTTTGCCAAAGGGAAATTAAAATTCTTTGTTTTAGAAACCACAGAACTGTCTTTTCCATACATTGCGTCACGCCTGTACACATAACAATTTTTACATCCCGGAGATATTTTACTGCATCCATGCCACGGGTTCCATATGTTCATAAATTACACCAACCCAGCCTCAGTTTATTTATCAAAACATAGGTTTATACGACCATTGCGCCGAACGGCATAAGTGCAAGCTTTGCAAATTTAAAACACTGCATACCGAATGGTATTCCTATTATTGTACAGCAAAGCAAAAGACCGTTTAAAACTGCCCCCAGTGCCAAAGGTATTCCGCTTATAATTATCCAAAAAACATTTGCAATAAAGGAAACCGCTCCGCCGCCGTACACAACGTCCTTTCCAAAAGGAAAAAACACCAGCGACGCAATCTTAAAGCACTGCATACCTATAGGTATTCCAACTATTGTTATACACCAGAGTATTCCTGCAACAGTCCATGCAAGGCCCTGCCATAAACCGCAGAATATAAACCATAATACATTACCTAAACAGCCCATATTATCCCTCCTTAAAATAAATTATATCATAAAAATTAAAATTTCAACTGTTTTCGCCGAAATTTTATTAAACCGACAGGAAAACAACACTTTAATAAAAATCAATACACTTGATATTTGATGATAAATATCGTATTATTTCTTTAACAGACAAAATATACTATTCGCAAAGCGTGAAAAGAGGAACAAGTTATGGTTAAAGATATAGTTAAAGACCCGTTTTTTCTTGGTCAAAAATCCACAGAAGCCACCAAAGATGACATGCAAACCGCCAATGACCTTGTGGACACTTTAAGACACAACAGCCAAATATGCGTTGGAATGGCTGCCAATATGATAGGCGTTAAAAAGAGAATTATCGCTTTTGACAACGGCAAAATGATTTCCGTTATGTTTAATCCCGAGATTATTGAAAAGTCGGGAGAGTACGAAACCGAGGAAAGCTGTCTTTCCCTTGAGGGTTCAAGACCTACAAAAAGATATGAAAAAATCACCGTGAAATACCAAAACAACAAATTCAAACACATGACTGCAACATTTACCGGATGGACAGCTCAGATTATCCAGCACGAAATCGACCATTGCGAGGGCATTATCATCTAAGGATGATTTATCCATGATTGTTTATTTCACCGGCACTGGCAACAGCCGTTACTGTGCGCAGATGCTGGCAGACAAACCGGATGATGAAATTGTTGACGCTTTTCACTTTATTCGCAACGGCATCCCGGCCGAACTGATTTCCGGCAAGCCCTGGATATTTGTGGCTCCCACCTATGGCTGGCAGCTGCCATGCATTTTTTGTGGATTTCATTCGCAGCGGCAGCTTTTTGGGCAGCAAAGACGCTTATGTCGCTAACGGTATTTACTCTTTCTATCTGCCCTTGCGTCGAATCACCCGCAAAATCGAGCAGATTATCCGAGAAGAAATGGAACGAATCGACGGACAGGAAGTGCAATTTCCAGTGGTTCTGCCCGCCTCACTTTGGCAGGAATCCGGCCGGTATGAAAGCGTGGGCAGCGAACTGATGCGTTTTTCGGATCGCAACAACACCCCGCTGGTTTTGGGGATGGCACATGAAGAAGCCGCCGTCCATCTGGTACGGGAATATGGACAAAGCTATGGTAAATACCCTTTTATGGTCTATCAAATCCAGACCAAATTCCGGGACGAAGCCCGTCCTCGGGCGGGGCTCATCCGGGTGCGGGAGTTTACCATGAAAGACGCTTATTCTTTTCACTCCAGCCAAGCGGATCTGGAATCCTATTACGTCCGGTGCTTTCAGGCCTATGAACGGATCTTCTCACGGGTCGGAGTGCCAGAAGTGGTTTCGGTCTCCTCCGATTCCGGCATGATGGGCGGTAATCTATCCCACGAATTTATGCTGCTGACCCCGGTAGGAGAAGATTCTATTGCCATTTGTGAAAGCTGCGCCTACCGCTCCAGTCTGGAGGCGGCGGAATCTATTGTAAAAAACCACCGGGATGAAATTTCTCGTCCACTGGAGCTGGTTCATACTCCCAATATCCACACCATCGAGGACATCTGCGAATTTTTGGGCACATCCAAAGAAAAGAGCTGCAAAGCAGTTGTCTATCAGAAAAATACGGACAACCGTTATGTCGTGCTGTTCATCCGCGGAGATCTGGACGTAAACGAAACCAAACTGACCAACTTTTTGGGCTGCGAAATTCATCCCGCGGTTATTGATGAGGATTGCGGCCTCCACGCCGGATATATCGGTCCATACGGCCTGCAGGAAGATTTGACGGTACTGTTTGATCGGTCACTGCAAGGCGCCAACAACTTATGTATTTTCAAAAACTGCCTCTGATTCAAAGGACAATTCCTGTGCAGAACCGAACAGCCTGGTATAAGCCGGTTCGCTAGACATTACCAGCTGATAATCCGCCCGTCTGCCGAATCCATATCCACCGCCAATGCGTAGCAG
>ERZ779866.628-NODE-628-length-39115-cov-5.899846_pt1 | contig 39115 bp, 39 predicted proteins | sample MGYA00511248_ERZ779866 | MGnify/ENA primary metagenome ERZ779866 (study PRJEB29588, sample SAMEA2155758) | human gut metagenome | biome: human gut; feature: human-associated habitat; material: faeces | place: Denmark | collected 2008/2010 ... | reverse complement strand
ATAAATTTATTTATAGATAAAATGTAACAGAAAAAACAAGACCGGCATTTTCCTTTAAAAAGCCGATCTCTAAACAATTTATTTTATTTTATAATTCATTTTTCTCTCTGCATTCTGTATTAAGTTAGAAAGTGAGGTGTATTGTTCCGGATAAACTTCAGAAATCGACTCAGGATTAAGTAAATTCTGATGCTTTTTTCCGCCGTTTTCCTGGCTGTTTTTCTGATAAAATTTCGATTCATATTTTATCTTTGCACATGACATCTCCATAATTGAGTTGCAGTATCCTTCAAATATCTCAGAAGGAATAGAAAATATCTTTCCAGTTCCGGGTACATAAAGGTCATACAGCATTCTGTAAATCTTGTAGACCGATGCGGTAAAGTAGGATGTAACATCTGCTGACACAGCTTTTGAATTTAACTGAGGCAAAGCCTCATACATAATACTCACTGAATCTGTTATAATCTTTCGGTTCAGCGCATGAATAACAGAGATTTTCGGTTTTGAATCCTGGAAAGAATCTTTTTCATCAGGTTCTTCCTGATATACCGCACCTCCGTTTCTGTTGGCGCTTCTTCCCAAAAGATAATCGCAGGAAACGGAATAATAGTCGGCAATTTTAACCACAAATTCAAGGCTGCATTCTCTTATGCCGTTTTCATAGTGTGACATCAAAGCCTGGGAAACACCAAGGTCTTTTGCTGCTTGGCACTGACTTATACCTTTTTCTTTACGAAGCATTGTTATAATTCTTCCAAATCCCTTTTTCATTCAAAAAACCCCCAAACAACACACGGGCTTATAAAACCTTATCATATTAAATAGTACTTACTTTTATTCGCATTATAGATACTATAAAATATTTATTGCCATGTGTCAATAGCGTTTTTATTGTTTTGTTTAACAAATATAACATTTACATCTATATTGTTACATGTTATCTAAAACATGGCAGATCATACAGTGTTTAAATAGAAATATTTCAACAAATAAACCTTATTATTTTATAAAATTTTGTCCGTATAGTTTATTGTAAATTTTTTGGTAAAAATCGTAAATTCATTCTGTTGTTTTTTATCAAAAAAAAGGCTATTTTTGCTAAAATAATACTTACACAATTGTAGATTCACACATTAGTAAGAAAAGGATGAACAAAATGGTTTTTGGTGACATTTTAAGAAATCTTATTGAAGAAAAATGCATAACCCAAAAAGAACTTGGAAATCAGCTTAATATTGCACCATCAACAATCGGCAACTATGTACGTAATTTAAGAGAGCCAGACTACCAGACATTAAAACAAATAGCATCGTATTTTAACGTATCTACCGATTATCTCCTTGATTATCACTGTGAAGAAGTCATAGCTGAAAATCATAGAGAAGACGAACTGCTGAGAATATTTCGTGCCCTAAGCGATCAGCAAAAAGATTTATATCTTGCTCAGGGAAAATTATTTTTATCACAATCTTTTGGTGAACATAAAAGCAACTCCAAGTAATAGTATCCGTTTTAACATACGATTTTATTGACTTTCTTTTTCATTACACGAAGGAAATTTATCTCTTTGCTATTCGTACTGTTGCAGGTAAAACTGCTAACTATCTATAATCAAATACAAAAAGACTTGCTCCTGACTTTAAGGTGCAAGTCTTTTTTGTTTGTATTATTACTTTTCAGTTTCCACTGCTTCAACATGTTGTTTTTTCGATAATATCTCTTTTATCTGTGGAATTGATTTCCCTTCACTTTTCAATCTTTTAATTTCTTCTATGCGTTTTACGGTTTCTTCCCTTTTGTACCTTCTCGTGAGATTTTCCTCCTCCTGCTCAAAGGGGAGCATTCCCTCTTCCGTATAAAATTTTAACGTGCTGTAACGGCTAGCTGTAATCCTCACAAGCTCGCCTATAGTCACGTATTCAGAGGCCATTATCTTTTCTATACTTCTTTGTCTTGACATATTAAGTCGCCGCAACCACTATCAGACAGGTTATATAATCGACGGCTTCGGAAACAAGCTCTCCTACCTCTGTCTCTTTTATTTCTTTAATTCGCTTTTTCAGACAATCAGCCTCATATTTTGAAAAGTATTTTTTTATCTGCTGTCCCTTATACATAAGGGCTGTAAGAAGCACTATTTCCTTTGAAACCACTCCGTCTTCCAGAAGCTCCGCACGTATCTCCTGGATTATTTTGTCTTTCTCTCCCTCTTTTGGAAAACAAACCTCCCCGTCTTTCTCCAAATCTGCCAAGCCTTTTTGGGCAAGTCTTCCCGCAACTGCTTTAAGATAGTTTGTAAGACGCTTTCCCGTAAAAGTCAAAACAAATTCTGAAACCAATTTATCAGGCGTAAGCTTTTGCTTTTCCACTATCATATCATATAAACATCTTAAAAAACTAAGATTATCCGGAAGCTCTTTTACGGCTTTCAGTCTTTTTTTAACTCCTATTTCCACTACGCCGTCAAAAACCATGTCAAAAAGTCCGGCTACTACAAGGCATGATGGAACTTCTACTCCCAATAACGGAAGCTTTCCTCTATCGGTCAAAGAAACAATCAAGTATTTTTCAGAAATTGTCAAATCCTTCATAAAATCACCTCATGTCATAACATATCTTCTCAGCCTTACTCCCTGAATCGGGACCTTTACAACTACCTGTGTAGGAATACATTCATAATAAATATTGTCAACCTTAATCAATGGCGTCTGACCTGTTCTTATAACAGAAACAACGTGTCCCTTTAATGCAAATCTATCAAGCACGCTTGAAAGGCGCTTATCCTTATCGGAAAACCATTGCTCAACATCGATAAAAACCGACTCTTTTCTCTCAAAAAAATGAACTATAAACAGAAATCCTGTTCCCAAAGCTGTAGTGAATATTTCGTGTTTCTTTTTTAAATATTTTGCATAAATCTGCTCTGTTTTTCTTTGAAGTTTTAAATTAAAAAGCTCTTTTGCGATTTTTGAATTGAGATGAATTTCATTGAGTCTTTGTGTTATTTTATCAATCTCTAAAGGTGAAAACAAATCATAAAAACAACTGCTCTCCCTCATAAGCCACCAAAGAAAAATTATCTCTGAGGAAATCTCTCCGTCCTCCAAAAGCTCTGCTCTTATTCCCTCTGTCTGACGTGTGTATTCAGCGCCGTCACAGAGATACTCAGATACCTCCACTCCCGAGGTGACATAGTACATATCACAGTTTAAAATAGAGGGAATAACGCTTAAAAGTCCTTTTTCTTTCAGCTCTTTTGTAAATCTTTCCTCTGCGGATTTTAATTTTCTTTTTGAGCTTATCAGGATTTTTCTAAAATCCATATCAACCTGTTTTGAAAGACTATCTTCATTGAGATATTTTTCCAAAATCTCTGCCGCCATTATGCCACGAACCGCAAGCTTTTTCGCCACAGTCATTGTTTCTACCTGCAATCCGTTTAAGGCTATTATAGCAAATCGCTCATGTAAACTCAATTCTAACATATATATACCTCCTTATGTGAATTTTATCTACTTACTACTTACTACTTACGATTTAATTATAGCATACAATATACAAAAGTCAATAGTCTTTTCATAAAAAATAAAAAGCTTGAAAAAACTCATATATATATGTATAATGAATATATAAATTTATGAGAAAAGGAGGAATTCAATGAGGCTGCCTGAACCTATAGATATCAATACCCTTTATAAAATTGAACATATCAGCAAATTCACACGTATTGCCAGAATAATAACACTGATGCTTTCTTTTATATTTTTGATATGGTTCATAATCCCAATCGGGTTCGGTATTTTAAATTTCGGAAATATTTTCGGAATATTTTTATGTCTGTTTTTTATCTTCACCTATGGATTTCGCAGAACCTTTTTGAGAATAAAGCACTATTTCAGCCAACACGGAGTTCTTTCCGTATGCTGGCACTGCGGCAAAATTGCAATAACCTTTTTTCTGATTTATGCTATAGTTATTACTGCTTTTATGATGATAGTCAGCTTCATCCCCCCTGCTCAAAATTCAACGGCTATTGTTCTGGGTTGTCAGGTAAGAGGCAGAGAACCAAGTTTAATGCTTCAGGAACGAATTAACGCCGCCTCGGATTATATGATAGATAATCCCGCCGCCCGACTTATAGCTTCAGGCGGAAAAGGCGAAGGCGAGGATATCAGCGAAGCCGAATGTATCATTACAGAGCTTGAGAAAGACAATATAAAAAGACTTAGAATGTACCTCGAAGACAACTCAAGCAATACTTCAGAAAACATTAAAAACTCCATTGGAATAATTGACAATTACGGACTTGAACCAAATGTAGCAATAGTCACCGACTTTTTCCATCAGTTAAGGGCAAGACTTATATTACAGAAAAATGATTATCATGGCAGCATAGGTGCTGTAAACGCAAATACAAACATCCTGTTTGCTCCCACCTACATAGTTCGTGAATGGTTTGCTATAGTCAAAGAGCTTATATTTTAAATAGAAATACAAAAAGACATCCGAAAAGGGATGTCTTTTTTATTTACCGATTTAAGCATAAAAAAGCTGCCTTTACAGAAAAGGCAGCTTCTATGTTTCTAATTATTGAAAATGAAATAATCGGGCTAAAGCCTAAATTATTTAACCTCAACTTCTGCGCCTGCAGCCTCGAGCTTGGACTTGAGAGCCTCAGCGTCGTCCTTAGAGATACCCTCTTTGAGAGCCTTAGGAGCGTTGTCAACAACTTCCTTAGCCTCTTTAAGACCAAGACCTGTTGCCTCTCTAACTGCCTTGATAACAGCAATCTTGTTGCCGCCAGCAGCCTTAAGGATAACGTCGAACTCTGTCTTCTCTTCCTCTGCTGCAGCAGCTGCAACAGGACCAGCAACTGCAACAGCAGCAGCTGCGGATACACCAAACTCATCCTCAACAGCGTGTACAAGCTCAGAAAGCTCGAGAACTGTGAGAGTCTTCAATTCTTCAATAATAGCAGTAATCTTCTCAGATGCCATTTTAATAACCTCCAATATTTTGTTGAATTTAGATTTTAACTTCGGTCTTAATTTTCTCTTGACCTTTTAAAGTGTGTCCTATGACACTAAACGCACATACAGAAATTAAAATTATTCTGCTGCTGCCTCTGCAGGAGCCTCCTGCTTGTCCACGATAGCCTGTACAGCTCTTGCAAAACTTGCGATAGGTGCCTGGAATGCGCCCAATACGTTTGCAAGAAGAACTTCTCTTGATGGGAGCTTGGAAAGACCAATAATCTTATCCATGTCGATAACTTCACCGTCAAGGTAACCGCTCTTAACTTCGAACTTCTTGTTTTTCTCTGCAAAACCGCAAAGAATTCTTGCAGCTGCTACATAATCTTCTGCACTTGTAGCGATAGCTGTTGTATCCTCGAGAACAGGAGTAAGTCCGTCAAGACCAACCTCTTCGCAAGCTCTCTTAAGGAGTGTGTTCTTAACTACAGTGTACTTAACGCCGGCTTCTCTAAGCTCTTTTCTGAGCTTTGTATCCTCGGCAACTGTGATACCCTTATAGTTTACGATAACACCTGCTACTGAATTTTTAAGTCTGTCAGAAAGTTCAGCAACAACAGCCTTTTTTTGCTCTAAAATCTTCTCACTTGGCAAGATATTCACCTCCGTTAATTTTTCATAACGCAGTTCAAAAAAAGCAGCCTCTCCCAATCGGAAGAGGCGGTATTATACAATCATAAAATAATTACTGAAATTGTATCATGCTTCTTCCTCGGCAGGCAGGCACAAGGCCTTTACGTAAAACGCCTGCTGTCTTTAGAACAGCGATTTGTTTTTCATACAGAAAAACAGCTCGATTTATCGAGCTTTTATATTTTACCATACACTAATATCTATGTCAAGACTTTTTTAATTTTATTTTAAAAATAAATTAAAAAGCCCGACGAAATGCCGGGCTTTAAATACAAATATAGAATAATCAGAAAATTAAGCGCCAAACTTGTTTGGGTTAATCTTCACGCCAGGTCCCATAGTAGATGTTACTGTGCAGGACTTGATGTACTGACCCTTTGCAGCAGCTGGCTTTGCCTTAACGATTGCTCCCATAAGAGCATCCAGGTTCTCGCCGAGCTTCTCTACGCCGAAGCTTACCTTGCCGATTGGGCAGTGAATGATATTTGTTTTATCAAGACGATACTCAATCTTACCAGCCTTAGCTTCCTTGATAGCCTTAGCGATATCAGGAGTAACAGTACCGGCCTTTGGGTTTGGCATAAGGCCTCTCGGTCCGAGGATCTTACCAAGACGTCCAACAAGACCCATGCAGTCTGGTGTTGTGATGAGAACGTCGAAGTCCATCCAGCCTTCAGACTGAATCTTCTGTGTCATGTCCTCTGCGCCAACATAGTCTGCGCCTGCCTCTTTAGCAATATTCTCGTTTTCGCCTTTGCAGATTGCGAGAATTCTTACGTTTTTACCTGTACCGTTAGGAAGAACAATAGCGCCTCTAACCTGCTGATCAGCGTGACGGCTGTCAACGCCCAGCTTAACATGAAGCTCTACTGTTTCATCAAACTTAGCTTTTGCAGTTTTTACGCAAAGATCGAGTGCTTCGTTAGAATCGTAATATTTGGTGTTGTCAACAAGCTTTACGCTGTCAACATACTTCTTACCATGTTTCATCGCTTTTCCTCCATTTTAGGTGGTCATACGGAAATCAAAACTTCCTCCCACCCGGATTACATTTTAATCAACAACTTCAATACCCATGCTTCTTGCAGTACCGGCGATCATGCTCATTGCTGTCTCTACTGATGAAGCATTGAGGTCTGGCATCTTCTGCTCTGCGATAGCCTTAACCTGCTCACGGGTAATTTTGGCAACCTTTGTCTTGTTTGGTACGCCTGAGCCGCTTTCGATTCCGCAAGCCTTCTTAATAAGAACAGCTGCTGGTGGAGTCTTTGTTACAAATGTAAATGAACGGTCTGCGTATACTGTAATAACTACCGGAATGATAAGTCCTACATCGTTCTTTGTGCGCTCATTGAATTCCTTTGTGAACGCAACAATGTTAACACCATGCTGACCGAGAGCCGGTCCAACTGGTGGTGCCGGAGTAGCTTTTCCGGCAGGTATCTGCAGTTTAATAAAACCTGTTACCTTTTGAGCCATTGTGTTTGCACCTCCAAAATTCGTGGTCAGTTGCGGGAAACAACTATTGGGTTCCCTCCCACAAGGGATTACTGAAAAAATTTTAATCCCTCAAATAATAGCTTTTGCTAATTATTCCTTATTCTTCAATAGGTTCAACCTGATGCAATTCAAGTTCAACCGGTGTTTCTCGTCCGAACATTGATACTGTTACTCGGACATAATTCTTATCGGTTATAAGCTCTTCAACTACGCCTACAAAGTCCTCAAGTGGTCCTTCTGTAATGCGCACTGTGTCGCCTTCCGAATATGAAACCTCAACACTGCGGGTTTCTACTCCCATACGTACAACCTCTGCGTCTGAAAGAGGCACAGGCTTTGACGATGGGCCGACAAATCCGGTACATCCTCTGATATTTCTTACAACGTACCATGTTTCATCGGTATAAACCATCTTTACAAAAACATAACCGGGGTAAAGCTTTCTTTCAACCTCTTTGGTCTTGTCGTCTTTAACCTCTGTAACTGTTTCTGTGGGAACTTTTACCTCAAGGATAAGGTCCTGAAGATTTCTGTTCTCAACTGTGGTTCTTAAATTGGACGCTACTTTGTTTTCGTAACCTGAATAGGTATGAATAACATACCACTTTGCTTCATCGGGCATTTAAACTTTCATCCTCTCTTAAAAAGTAAAAGCTGAACCCTAAAGTTAATTATGTGGCTGCTGTTTCCATAACCAAGTTCAACAAAGCATAGAGTCCTCGGTCGAGTGCGAAAATAAATACGCCCATAATTGCAATTACTGCAATAACAACCAAGAAGTTCTTTGTTGTTGCCTTTGGTGTAGGCCATGTGATTTTTTTCAACTCGCCTTTGCATTCGCGGAAGAACTTAGCTGTTTTGGAAAAGAAGCCAACTTTGCCTTTTGAGTCCTTCTTCTCTTTTTTGCCTTCGACTTTTTTGTCGATATTCTTGTCAGCCATAGCCTAATCCTCCACCAATTACTTTGTTTCCTTGTGCAGAGTATGCTTTTTGCAGAATCTGCAGTACTTGTTCATTTCGAGCCTGTCAGGGTCATTCTTCTTGTTCTTCATTGTGTTGTAGTTACGCTGTTTGCACTCTGTGCAGGCTAGTGTGATTTTTACTCTCATTGACGGCACCTCCCGGTATTTTTCGGAATAATTTAGCCTCCCTCTAAAGGGCACAAAAAAATAAACCCCTTTTTCTGAGGTATTTCAAGTATATCATAATAATCTTTTCAAGTCAACACTTTTTTGTGCTTTTTATTGACAAGAAAATTCAAGACGGAACGAGAATATTCGCTCCGTCTTTATTCTTAAAACAATTATCAGTCGTTGAGTGTATACCCATCATCCGAATTTTTCTTCTTTTTCTTAATCTTTTCAGGCTTTACTTTTTTACCTTTGTAGTGTCTTGCGCCCTCCCATGACTTTTTAAGGTTATCGGACATTGTCTCCTCAAGGATTTCTCTGTATTTATCATCCAGAGCATTGAGTATTACGATTGTAATTATTGAACGTGTGTCCTTATTTCCGTTTCCGTACTGAGCGCCGAGAATTGAAACAAGCTTTGTGATTTCAGGCTTTGAACCTGTTTCCAAAAGTCTGTTGATTTTAGGAAGAATCTTTTCCTCTGTAAAAGCAACTCCTCTGAAAGGATAATAGCTGTTTTCTTCCTCTTTAATCTCGTCTTTAAGCTCCGGGAAAAGTCCCACAAGTCTTTTTGCAAAGAACTTAGGGTCTGCATTTCCCTCGTCATCGCTTTTCTTTTTCTTTGTCTGAGCAACTCTCTTTACAACCTTGGAAGCTGTAACCATCTCAACAAAGTCGTTTGCGATGCTGTCCGCCTCTTTCATTGTATCTGTTTCAGGGTCAAACATCCATGTGGCCAAAACTCTCCACTTGTTGTCAGGGCCTTCGTCTGTCATTGCGCAGCTTCTCAAAACCATGTGCTTTTTATCTGTGAAGTAAACTACAGAATAAGCAACGCCCTCGCCTGTAAAAAGAGCAGCCATCTCTTCTGATGTTGAAGCCGCAATCTTCTGCTTTTTAAAGCCCTGTCCTTCCAGAACTTTCTGAAGTTTATTAGATATTGACTCAAACGCTGTTTCCAACTTTACCATCAAATTAACATCCTCTCAAATCTGACATGCAGATTTTATATTTTTCTTTGGCAGGATAAGCCAAAACCATAATATCAAAATTATACCACTTAATTATATATTAAAGGTTATACCTTGTCAATTATTTTCACGGCTTACTCACAAAATATTACATATGGTCAGGGCATGAAATTTTAAACATTCCCAAAACATTTGCAATAACGGTCTTTACAGCCATGCAAAGGTTAAGTCTAGCCTGTGTAAGGTGTTCGTCGTCGCCCTTAACACGGCAGGCGTTGTAGAACTTATGGAACAGTGTAGCCAATGTGGTTACATACTTTGTAATTCTTGTTGGGTCGTAGCTCTTTGCTGACTCGATAATTTCCCTTGTGTACTCGGCAAGATGATTTATAAGCTCTTTTTCCTCCGCTGATGAAAGGAGACAAAGCTCTTCATCTGTGCAGCTTCTCAGCTTTATTCCCTCGTTTTCAAGGGTTTTGAGGATACTGCAAATTCTTGCATGGGCATACTGAACATAATATACAGGGTTCTGATTGTCGTGAGCAACTGCAAGGTCAAGGTCAAAGTCCATCTGAGTGTTTGCCTCTCTTGTGTTAAAAAGGAATCTTGCGCTGTCGAGAGGTACTTCATCCAAAAGGTCGGCAAGCTGTATAGCCTTACCTGTTCTCTTACTCATTCTTACAGGAACACCGTTTCTGACAAGCTTTACAAGCTGCATCAAAACAACGTCAAGCTTGTCGCCGTCATAGCCTATAGCGTCCATTGCGCCCTGCATACGCATAACGTGGCCGTGGTGGTCGGCTCCCCAAATGTCGATACATGTGTCGAAGCCTCTGTCAAATTTATTCTTGTGATATGCGATATCAGCCGCAAAATAGGTTGGTGTTCCGTTTTTACGGATGATAACGTCGTCTTTAAGCTCAAGCTTATCAATATCAGCCTGCTTCTTGCCCTTTTTCAAAAGTCTTTCTGTTACAACCTGGGCGTTTTTATACCACAATGCGCCCTCGCTTTCATAGGTAAGACCCTTTTCAGTGAGCAGGTCTACAACTGCCTTTACCGCTCCGCTTTCGTGGAGTGTGCTTTCAAAGAACCAGTTGTCGTAAACAATACCGTATTTGCCGATATCGCTCTGCATTTTCTTTATATTCTTTGGAAGAGCGTATTCTACAAGCTTATCCTTTCTCTCTCTTGAATCGAGATTTACAAGGCAGTCGCCGTTAAGGTCAGCGTATTCCTTTGCAAGGTCGATAATGTCTGCGCCCTGATATCCGTCCTCAGGGAAAACAATCTCGTCGCCCTTATATATCTGGAGATATCTTGCCTCCAAAGAGCAGGCAAACTTTTCAATCTGGTTTCCTGCGTCGTTTACATAGAACTCTCTGTATGCGTCAAAGCCTGCGGCGTCAAGCACGGAAGCAAGGCAGTCGCCCAAAGCTCCGCCTCTGGCGTTTCCCATGTGCATAGGGCCTGTAGGGTTGGCTGAAACAAATTCAACCATGTACTTTTTGCCATGGCCATAATTGCTTTTACCGTATTCTGCGCCCTTTTCCTCTATCTCTTTCAAAACATTTGCATAGTACATTGGAGAATAGAAAAAGTTTATAAATCCGGGACCTGCAGTTTCACATCTCTCTATAACAGAACCTGTAAGGTCGATGTTATCTGTAATTGCCTTTGCAATTTTGAAAGGCGGCATTCTGAAAGACTTTGCGCCTGCCATTGCGGCGTTTGTTGCCAAGTCGCCGTTTGTTCTGTCTGCCGGTGTTTCTATTATAAAATCATAAAGCTCTGCCGCAGGAAGTTCGCCTTTCTCCTGAGCCTGCTTTATTGCCTTTACGATAATTTCTTTAAGCTGCAATTCTGTGTTTATTGCTGTCTGTGACATATCTATTCCCCTTTTGTTCTTTCTCTTCTTTTATATTACAATACCAATTCGGCACTATCGTTTTTATGTTTAACGGTGATGTGAAACTCGTTTTCACTGGCAAGGGACGCATTAAAGTCTATTGTATATTTTACAAAAAGCTCGCCGCCCTCTTCACTTAATGTGGAATTTATCTGGGATGTATAAATACCTATCATCATTTCCCCTACGGGAACGCTGTAATGACAGTAATGTCTGCGGTCTTTTTCAAGGGTAAGTCTTGAGGAAATTCCGCCGGCACGCATAATGGTTACCATCTTCTCCCCCTCAGCCTTTACAACGGATGTATAGTGTTCGCTGGGATTTTCCTTGTCGTATTCTTCATAGGTTATAAAATACTTACCGTTGCGAAAAACATAGCTTCCCTCTGTGACTACCTCCACCGTATCGGTTTCACCGTCTATTTTCTGTTTTCCTACTATAGAAATCAGGTAATTGCTTTCCATATTTTTTCCCTTCATAAAAAATTAGTAACAGCCTATATCTATTTGCTTTACGCAGTCGCCAACGTCTTCTCCCAGGAAAAGTCCCGCAACCTTTGAAAATCCGTCAGGCGTATCGCTTACATAAAACTCACAGGTGTGCCCGTCGTCATCTGTATTTAAAAGTGAATGTTCCTTTAAAATCTTTGCGGCGTATATGGCGGTTTCCTTTCCGGAATCTATCAAAGCTACATGGTCGCCCATATATTCTGAAATAGCCTCGCTTAAAATAGGATAGTGAGTACATCCCAAAATAAGTGTATCCACTCCGGCTTCCTTTACCGGCTTTAAATATCTTTCGACGGTAAGGGAAACAATTGGGTCATCCTTTGAGATAAATCCGCTTTCCACCAAAGAAACAAAAAGCGGGCAATCCTGTTCTACAACCTCAATATCAGGATTAAATCTCATAATCTCCTTTTTATAGCTGTGGCTTCCTATTGTGGCTGTTGTTCCTATTACGCCTATTTTTTTACATTTGGTAGCTGCAACCGCCGCAAATGCCGTAGGTCTTACAACGCCGGTATAAAGCACCGGAAGCTCCTCTTTCAAACACTCCGCCACAGAACTCACTGTTCCGCAGGCTGCTATTACAATCTTTACATTATGGGTCAAAAGAAAAGATGCATCCTGTCTGGCGTATTTTATTATTGTATCACGGCTTCTGTTTCCGTAAGGAACTCTTCCCGTGTCGCCAAAATACACTATGTTCTCTTTGGGCATTACTTTTTTGAGCTGTTTTACGGCAGTAAGACCGCCCAAGCCTGAATCAAAGATACCGATTGCGGAATTAGACATACTCTGCGCCTCCACTTTCATTCTGTGACACATATTTTCAGATATATAGGGTAAAAATTCCCTTCTACACATATATTTTATAATACCACAAAGACTTTGCTACAGTCAAGTTTTTTGCCGCCTATATAAATTTTGAAAAACCAAAATAAAAGCTATTAGACAACCTGAGGCAATCTAATAGCTTTACTAATTATTTTGAGAAAAATCACATGCTGTCGATAAGTGTGATTATATCCTTAAACGGCATACAGATATCGTCCGCTTCCTTTGCTCTGTGGTTCTTCAAAATAAGCTCTGCGGCGTTTTTCATTGCCGGGAAAGCTGTTCTTGTAAGCTGGTTTGCATAAATAACGATATTTACACCGTGCTTTGCAAATTCCTCTTCTGTTACGGTATTGAAGGATGTTGGAACTACAACAATCGGAGTTTCTTTGTCAAACTCTCTGAACTTATCAACAAATTCAAAGATTTCGTCTGGCTCTTTTCTTCTTGAATGAATCATAATACCGTCTGCGCCGGCTCCAACAAAAGCCTTTGCACGCTCGAGGGCGTCTTCCATTCCCTTTTCAAGGATAAGGCTCTCAATTCTGGCAATAATCATGAAATCATCTGTGAGAAGAGCATTCTTTCCTGCTTTGATTTTATTGCAGAAATTCTCTATTGTGTCCTGAGTCTGTTCAACCTCTGTTCCGAAAAGAGAATTCTTTTTAAGTCCGACTTTATCCTCGATAATAACTGCGGAAACGCCTATTCTTTCAAGGGTTCTCACGTTATAAACAAAGTGCTCTGTCTTTCCGCCTGTATCTCCGTCGAAGATAATTGGCTTTGTTGTAACGTCCAGTACATCCTCAATGGTTCTTATTCTTGAGGACATATCAACCAATTCAATATCAGGCTTACCCTTTGCTGTACTATCGCAAAGGCTTGATATCCACATTGCATCAAACTGGTCAACCTCGCCGTTATTCTCTACAACTGTCTTTTCCGCAATAAGTCCTGTAAGACCGCTGTGTACCTCAATAGCCTTTACAACCGGTCTGAGCTTTAAAAGCTTTCTCAGTCTGCCTCTGCGGAACTCGGACATGGAGAGCTTCTCCATTGTCTGTCTGTCTATTTTTCTAACCTCGTCATCCCTTGTGTATGGAACTTCCACAAGCCGGCCGCCCCACTGGGATATAACATCTATAACCTCCTGGCGGATTGGAGCCATGTAGTTATACTTCCACTCGTCTCCGTGAACCACATAGTCAGGTTTATATTTAAGAAGGTTGTCCTTATAGCTTACAGTTTCCTGTGGAACTGCCTCGCTGACACCATCTATATTTTTAATCATATTAAGTCTTTCTTCAAAGCTTATAGTTGGAAATCTGTCATACTTAACAGCAGCTTCGTCGGACATTACGCCTATAATAACTTTTCCCAGCTCTTTTGCCTTATTGACAATGTTAATGTGTCCTTTATGGATAACATCGGTGGAAAAGCATGTATAAACCACTTTATTTTCGCTCATGACCGCTCTCCTTTCTGCATACATCAGCCATTTATTTCAACATATTTATTATAAAATCTCTTATATTCAAATCAGCCGTTTACTTTTCCCATAAATACAGCCTTATTCTCTCTCGGTGTCTCCTTTGGTCTGCCAAGGTCATCCCTTGCGCCCAAAGCCACACGAACCTCTATCAAGGTAAGTTCTGTATTATTTTCGATTGCTGCAAAAGCTTTTTCAAGCTCTTCCTTATTCTCTGCAATGTAAACGTTTTTATATCCGCAGTCCTTTGCAATAGCTGCAAAATCAGCGTGCTTTGCGGCTGTATCCATACCGCCGACGGATTCATGGGCGTTGTTATTGATAACTATATGGACAAAGTTTTCCGGCTGCTGCTCTGCAATAAATGCCATTGAGCCCATATGCATAAGCACTGCACCGTCGCCGTCAATGCAGAAAACTCTCTTTTCCGGATGATTTGCCTTGTATCCGAAAGCAATCATTGATGTGTGACCCATTGAGCCAACTGTCAAAAAGCATCTGCTGTGGTTTCCGTAAATTTTGTCGCTCTGCTCGTAAACCTCACGGGAGATTTTTCCTGTTGTGGAGAATACAGGGTCGTTTTCTCCGATAAGCTTCAAAATATCGCCTATTGCTTCTTCTCTCACATAATCTCTGCCGTTGGTTTTTGCTCTTGACTTCTCGTCAACAAAGGTTCCTTTCTTTACAACTACAGCGCACTGTCTGTTGTCCTTCAAGAGTTTTCCCAGTGTTTCAAAAAGTTCGTTTACCTCTTCGTCTGTGGTATCCTTTGATACAACAAAGGTTTCTATATCCATATCCTCCAAAAGCTTAATGGTGGCTTTTCCCTGGAAAACGTGCTGAGGCTCGTCCTTAACACCCGGCTCGCCTCTCCAGCCTACCAGCATAAGCAGAGGTATATCATAAACATCACGGTGAAACAGTGAACAAATAGGATTTACAACATTTCCTATTCCGCTGTTCTGCATATAAAGACATGCAGGTCTGCCTGTGGCAAGGTAAGCGCCTGCGCATATGCCGGCGGCTCCGCCCTCGTTTTCAGCGGTAAAATGCTTAAACTTTATACCGTCGTCGGTTTCACCATTCTGAGATTTATCAAGATATTCACAAAAATTCTTCAAGAGTGAATCAGGCACGCCTGAAACTGTATCTATTCCAAGCTCGCTGAGCTTTTTACAAAAATAGCTTGCTCTCATTTCTTTGCCTCCTCAAGATATTCCTTAACAGCCTGAGCCAAATCGATGAAATCCTGAGCATGCAGGTCGCCTATATTTCCTATTCTGAAAGCATTGTATTTTGGAAGCTTTCCTGAGTAAAGCAAAAATCCCTTTGCTTTGAGTTTTTCATACATATCTGCAAAGTCCAAGCCCTCCGGAACAAGCAGTGTTGTAATCATAGGAGCCTGCTCATTTGGGTCTACAAGAAGTTCAAAGCCAAGCTCTGTCATCTTCTCAGCTATAAGCTTCTGATTTTCTCTGTATCTCTTTGCTCTTGCAGGTATTCCGCCCTCTGCTTCAAGCTCATCAAGAGCCTGGTCAAAAGCCAAAAGCACATGAGTAGGAGATGTAAAGCGGAAACCGCCGTCTGTGTCCTCCATGTATTTCCACTGGTCGTACAAATCAAGAGCCAGTGACTTTGAGTTGCCTTTGCAGGCTTCAAAAGCTTCTCTTCTTCCGTAGATTATACCGAATCCCGGAACACCCTGTATGCACTTATTTGAGCTTGTAACAAGGAAATCAGGCTTTACTTCGTCGAGATTTATCTCAATACCGCCGAAGCTGCTCATTGCGTCGCAGATTATCTTCTTATTGTACTTTCTGCAAATATCGCAGATTCCCTTTATATCGTTTAAAACGCCCGCTGTAGTTTCATCGTGCACAAAAGAAACTATTGTAGCGTCGCTTTCTGAAACAGCCTTTTCAACCTCTGCAAGGTCGAGGCTTCTTATCATGCTGTAATCTTTTTTCTCGAAATTAAGACCGGACATTGTGGCAATCTGAGCCATTCTGTCACCATAAGCACCGTTTGCCAAAATAAGAAGCTTATCATTTGCTGAAACAAATGAATTAAGTACAGACTCAACCGCATATGTACCGCTTCCCTGAAGCAAAACAACAGAAAATTCTTCTTTGCTTGCCAATGCTATTTTAAGGAGCTTTTCCCTTACACTCTTTGTAACATTCTGATATTCAATATCTCTTGTTCCCAAATCCACGAGCATTGCCTCTTTTACAGACATTGTGGTGGACAAAGGACCGGGAGTAAACAAAAGCTTCTGTGAATATTTCATTTCTTATCACCCCTGAAAAATTTAAAGACAGTCGTTCTGATGTTTATAATATCACATATCTTAATTAAAGTAAATAAATCAGCTTACAACTTTGCGAAAAAGTAATTTTTATGTAAAAAAACATATCATTGGGCAACAATTATGGTAACTGTAGAGCCAACCTCGATTTTATCTTTTGACTTATATCCGTCATAACCTAAAACCGTACCGGACTCATATTCGCTGTCTTCAACTCTTTTGGCTGTTGCCAGCAATCCTGCATCCGCAATTTTCTGCGCCGCTTCTTCTAAGGTGAGGTTTTCAATATCGGGAAGCTCCCTCATAAGAGAACCGCTGCTAACCTCTACGTAAACCGCTACATCTCCCGATTTGCTGTCAACCAAAGTACCCTGCACAGGGTATTGAGAAATTATTTTTCCCATAGGAACTTCATCGTTATATACCGGTTCTGCGGATCTGTACAGGATTACCCCTGTGTTTTCCGCTTCATTTGCTGCGCTTTCATAATCAAGTCCCACAAAATTGCTCAAAGCAACCTCTCCCGGCTCTGTAGACACAGCAGAATCTGTAATCGTAAACTGCTCCATAATGGCTGTGTTTTTTGTGGAAACTGATATCTCGTTATTGTGAGTACCCAAAATCATATCGTCAAAAAAGAATACAAACAAAATTACACTCAGCGCTATTGTGGTGAGAATTGAAGAAATAAGCACTGTGGCAACTCCGTTTCCGTTTTTCTTTTTTGCTTCCGAAATGCCGTATTCAATTTTATTCAAAGTGGTTGTCCTTGAAATTTCTTCCTGTATAGCCTTGACTGCGGAAGATGCGGAAACCTGATTTCTAAGCGTATCGAAATCTGAGGTTCTTTTGCTTCTGCCGATTTGCAGGCCGTTTGCCAAAGCAACCACAACATGAGGCGGAATCCTTTTAACAATACTTGTACCCAACAAAAGCTTGCCGTCCACCAGTCTTTTGCTTGCGCTTTCCGGTACTGTTCCCGTAAGCACATAAAACAAAGTAGCTGTAATTCCATAAATATCTGTTTCTATTGTAAGGTTCTCTCCGGTTATGTATTGCTCCGGAGCTGAAAAACCCGTGTACAGCTGAGAACGCAGAGGTGTTCCTCTTTTTCTCTCGTTTTCTGTTGCAAATCCGTATATTTTAAGCTTGTTATGCTTTGTAACATAAATATTCTTTGGCGCTACTCCGTAATGTCCTATTCCTTTTCTATGAAAGGCTTCCAAAAGAGTAACCAGCGGCATAAACAAAAGTCTTGCCCTGTCCCACTCCAAATATCCTCCGCATTCGTCCAAATAATCCTCCAAAGGAATAAGAGGTTCATAATTTTCTATAACGTAGCAGGAATTGTTTTCTTCAAATATATTATGTATTCTTGGCATACAGGTTAAATCGGCAAATTCCGACAACTGTATAAAGTATTCTTTAAACTCATTGAGAAGTTTAAAAAATTTATCCTGTTTTTCCGCAACAGGCTCTAATCTTATTTCGCCCTTTTTGCGAACAAAAAAGCCTGCCGGCAAAAACTCCTTTATCATTATTGTTTTATTTTGTACACGGTCATATCCGATATATGACGTACTTTCACCGTTTATCTCGGTTACTCTTCCCACCAAATACCGGCCGCCTATAATTGTAGAATACGGCAAAAATGGCGAACGCTGCTTCTCTGTAGTCTTAAAACCACAATATGGACAAGTAGTGTTTCTGCCTATTTCAGCCATACAACCCATGCATAACGCCATATTTACCTCCTTATAATTTTACACATTTTTTACATTGCGCACCTTAGTACTTTAATTATAACATGACGCTTTTTTCAATACAAGGCTAAAGGCTGTTACAAGTATTACACTTTTGTGACTTTTGCAGGAAAAATTTGTCAAAATTAGCTTTTTTGCTCGTTAATTAGTTTAAATCACGAAATGATTAAAGCCGCATAATATGTAATAAGGCCATGGTCAGACGCCGCAGAAGAGCGGCGAGGTCTTTTATAAATTTTAATTTTCAGAAAACGGAGGAGTTATATTGTCTTGCAACGATAATTGTCAGGGCGGAATTTTTGCCACCCACGAATATGATTGCTGTGAGAAAGACTGCTGCTGCAAATGTCACGATTGCTGCTGTAACTGCTGCTGTACAGGTCCCCAGGGACCTCAGGGTCCTCAAGGAATTCAGGGACCTCCCGGTCCTCAGGGTCCTACAGGTCAAGCCGCTACTGTTACAGTGGGAACGACTACCACAGGAGCTCCCGGAACACAGGCTTCCGTTACAAATACAGGTTCGGCACAAAATGCCGTTTTGAATTTCGTAATACCACAGGGCGGAACAGGAGCCACAGGTCCTGCCGGTCCTCAGGGTCCTGCTGGTCCCGCCGGTCAGGCTGCAACTGTAACTGTCGGTACTACCACCACAGGTGCTCCCGGCACTCAGGCTTCTGTTACAAATACAGGTACTGCTCAAAATGCTGTTCTTGATTTTGTTATCCCTCAGGGTGAAACAGGTGCTACTGGTGCTACAGGAGCTACAGGTGCCACTGGTCCTGCCGGTCCTCAGGGTCCTGCCGGTGCAGACGGTCAGGCAGCTACTGTAACTGTCGGTACTACCACCACAGGCGCTCCAGGTACTCAGGCTTCTGTTACTAATACAGGCACTGCTCAGAATGCCGTTTTGAATTTTGTTATACCTCAGGGTGAAACAGGTGCTACTGGTGCTACAGGAGCTACAGGCGCAACTGGTGCTACAGGTCCTGCCGGTGCTGATGGTAAGGCTGCAACTGTAACTGTTGGAACAACTACCACAGGTCAGCCGGGTACCCAGGCCTCTGTTACAAACTCCGGAACAGCTTCCGATGCTATACTGGACTTTGTTATACCTCAGGGAGAACCAGGAACTGACGGTGCTCCGGCAACTGTTAAAATCGGTGCAACCATAACTACAGAACCGGGTTCTTTTGCTTCCGTAGTCAACACCGGAACAGATCAAAACGCTATTTTGAATTTCTCAATTCCGGAAGGCGTTGCCGGTAAAGCTGCTACAATAACAGTTGGAACCACCACTACAGGTGCTCCCGGAACTCAGGCTTCCGTTACCAATGTAGGAACTCCGCAAAATGCAATTTTGAATTTTGTTATTCCTCAGGGTGCACCGGGTACCACACTTTCTGCCGGAACCACAACCACAACACAGCCCGGAACCTTTGCAACCGTGACAAACTCAGGAACACCTGACGCCGCTGTTTTTGACTTCACAATTCCCGGAAGCAATCAGGCAAAATGTGTTGCTCCGCTGAAAAAAGAATGTGCCGGTGTATGCGAAGTAATTGCAAAGCTCAACGAGCTTATAAACTCTCTTAGTGACGCCGGTTTCTTCACTGAAGACTGTGAAGAAGAAAGCCAGGAATCCTAAGCAATACCCTATAAATCAAGAAAAGTGCCGTTTCTTCATGAAGCGGCACTTGCTTTTTTAACATCAGAATAATTCCAATGTTGATTATTTATTTTTTCTGCGCTTTAAAATAAGCGTAACGATTATAGCCAACAGCGCAACTACTATTACAACTGAACAAACAACCACCAGTGAATTATTTTGACCTGTTTGGTAATCCACAGTGTTATTTGTGTCTGCAAAAGCTGAAAAACATCCGGAAAAAACTACGGCGGTTAAAAATGAAACAAGAGCCGCTGTTTTGCTCAACAACTTTTTCATAAGGGCATTCTCCTTTAATATCTTTTAAGTTTCAATGATATTTATATCTAAAATAATTATATCAACAGCTTATACTATTGTCAATAAATCACATATTATTTTCTTCAGCCTTGCATCCCTGTACAATGTCTTTTTCAGAAAAAGCTTTGTTAATATAATTTAAGACTACCTTTTTATTTCCGCTCCACATTGGCTCTATCAAAAGCCTTTTGTCGCCGTCGCCGGTCATTCTGTGTATAACAACATTTTTCGGTATTATTTCAATACAACGGCACAAAAGCTCCGTATATTCTTCCATTGAAAAAATCTTAAAGGGCTCTTTTTGATACATCTCATAAAGTTTTGTATCTCTCAATACATGCAGAAGCTGTAATTTTATTCCGTCGCTTACCTTGGAACTATAGGCTACTGTTTCCAGCATTTGTTCCTCGCTTTCTCCCGGAAGTCCCAGTATAACATGAGTGACCACTTCTGCGCCTATGCTTTTTAGATTTTTTACTGCTTGGTCGTAAACCTTTAAAGGATAGCATCTGTTTATAAGCTTTGCAGTGTTTTCATTTATTGTCTGAAGTCCCAGTTCAACCCACAAAGGCTTAATTTTTGCCAGTTCTTCCAGAAGCTTTAAAACATCGTCTTCCAGACAATCAGGTCTTGTACCAATGGAAATTCCCACAATATCCGGATGATTCACCGCTTCGTAAAAAATCTTCCTTAAATAAGGCACAGCCGCATACGTATTCGTATGCGACTGAAAATATGCTATGTATCCGCCCTCTTTAATCTTATTTTTCAGCAGTTTTTTGCCCTCTTCTATCTGAGCTGTTATGCTCAAATCAACACTTGGACAAAAGCTTCCCGAACCGTTTCCCCCGCAGAATATACATCCGCCGAAACCTACTTTTCCGTCACGGTTTGGGCAAGTCATTCCGCCGTCTAAGGTAAGCTTATAAATCTTTCTGCCGAACCTGTTTTTCAAATAAGCATTAAGGGTGTTTATGTACATAATTTTTCACCTTTATCACTTTTTGGCGTTGTTTGGAAGTCTGTGCTTTGCGTCATAGTCCTTAGCCATTTTAACAACAATGCCGCTGAGAGCAAGAAGACCGATAATGTTAGGAAGAACCATAAGTCCGTTGAACATATCGGACATGTTCCAAACCAAGTCAACCTTAAGTGTTGAACCAAGAACGATAAAGAGAACAACTATAGCGCCGTAAATCTTTACAGCTTTCTTTCCGAAAAGATATTTTACGTTCTGCTCTCCGAAGAAATACCATCCTATAATGGTGGAGAATGCAAAGAACAGCATACATATAGCTATGAATATATTTCCAAAGCTACCGAATGCGCTGTTAAATGCAACCTGCGCAAGCTCTGCACCGTCAAATTCCATCCATGCGCCGCTTGCAACGCTTGTTGAAATGATTACCAAAGCTGTCATTGTGAGAACAATGAATGTATCGATAAATACGCCCAGCATAGCGACGATTCCCTGGTCACCAGGATGGTCAACCTTTGCAAGAGCGTGAGCATGAGGAGTAGAACCCATACCGGCTTCGTTGGAGAAAAGACCTCTTGCAACACCTTTGCTCATTGCCATCTGGATTGTAATTCCGAGAGCACCGCCGCCTACAGCTTGAGGGCTGAATGCGCCTACAAAAATCTGTTTGAAAGCCTCTCCCAAGTATGAAAAGTTCATTCCCAAAATAATGAGGCATCCAACAACATAGAAAAGAGCCATAATAGGAACAAGCTTTTCAGTAATCCATGCAATTCTCTTTGCACCGCCGATAAAGATCAAAGCGGCAAGAATTGCAACTGCAATACCTACAGCTATCGGAGGAATACTGAAAGCATTCTGGAAGGAAGCTCCGATAGAGTTTGACTGAACCATGTTACCCATAAATCCAAGGGCAAGAATAATTGCTACTGAGAAGAAACCTGCAAGGAACTTTCCGAACTTTCCACGGAAAGCAGCTCTTATATAATAAACAGGGCCGCCTGTTACCTCTCCGTCTGAATGTGTTGTCTTAAACTTCTGAGCAAGTGTTGCCTCGCTGTAGATTGTTGCCATTCCGAAAAATGCGCTGAGCCACATCCAAAAGATTGCGCCAGGGCCGCCGGCATGTATTGCTGTTGCCGCACCTGCGATATTACCTGTACCAACCTGAGCCGCAATAGCGGTTGTAAGTGCCTGGAAAGAGCTCATTCCGTCTTTGCCGGCTTTTTTACCGTTCAGTGAAAAGCTGCCGAAAAGCTTCTTAACACCTGTTTTAAATTTTCTTACCTGGATAAATTTCAATCTGAAGGTAAAGAAAATACCTGCACCGCACAAGATGTAGATAAGGGCGTAATCCCAAAGATATGAGTTGATTACCTTAACCACATCATTCACATAATTCATGACTGCGTCCAAAAAAACCACTCCTAAAAATAAATGTAATCATATAAATTTATATATATGAAAATAAAAAGAGCCTAACTCAAAAGAGTTAAGCTCTGGAAAACAAAAATAAATAGCAAAGTGACGTAATGTCATCCTCTGTCCTTTTGCCTGAGAGATTCGGAAAATTCCTTGCACCTTCGGCACTCTTTTAAAAGAGTTTCTCCAGAGTTTACTCGGTTTTCAGTCCTATTTCCCAAAAGGAAATTCCTGAGAGCATTACTCCTTCGGCAAGCGCATGGCTACTTTTCTGAAAACTTCAACGCAATTCAACTTGTTAAATCACGACAACGACACTATGTTACCATATATACAGGTAAACTTCAAGCAATAATCACAAATTGATAAAATTTTGTCGAAATAGCACAAGTCGCATATACTATTTTTGTCTATATTTTGATAGTCATTAAATTATTTCTTGGCAATAACTTCCTTGACAGCCTCAACAATGTGCTTATCTGTCATCTCGTATTCCTCCTGGAGGAATGGAAGCTTACCAACCTGACCGAATCTGTCCTTAATACCGATTCTCTTCATGATTGTAGGACACTCTTCGCCAAGTACCTCTGCTACTGCTGAGCCAAGGCCGCCGATGATGTTGTGGTTTTCAGCAACAACAACAGCTCTTGTTTTCTTTGCAGAAGCAATTACAGCCTCTCTGTCGATAGGCTTAATGGTATGAATGTTTATAACTTCAGCATCAATGCCAAGCTCTTCAAGAGTTTTCAAAGCCTTCATTGTCTCCTGAACCATTATACCTGTTGCGAAAATTGTAACGTCCTTACCCTCTTTGATTGTATCAGCCTTAAAGAGGTCGAATTTATAATCAGGAGCTGTAAATACATCGTCGATTGCCTTTCTGAACATTCTGATGTATACAGGACCGTCATAATTTATAATCTGAGGCATAGCCTGTCTGAACTGTTCTGCATCCACCGGCTCGTAGATAACCAAGCTTGGAATACTTCTTACAACGCCCACATCCTCAACGCTCATGTGTGTTGCACCGTTGAGCTGTGCTGTAATTCCCGGGTCAGAACCAACAATTTTAACATTGCACTTTGCAAGAGCGATTGAAACCGCAATCTGGTCACAAATTCTTCTGGTTGCAAAAGGAGTAAATGAGCTGATGAAAGGAATCATGCCGCAGGTTGCCATACCGGCTGCAATGCCTGCCATGTTCTGCTCTGCAATACCAACATCAAAAGCTCTGTCCGGATACAACTTACGAAGTCCCATTGTGCCGTTGCACTTTGCAAGGTCAGCGTCTATAACGGCAATTCTTTTATCTTTTGCCATCTCTTCTGCGAGAATTTCAGCGAAAATTCCACGAATTTCTTTACTTGCCATCACTAACTACCTCCTTATTTCAACTCTTCCAAAGCAGCTGCCTTTTGCTCTGCTGTAAAGTTCATGCTGTGGCAGTCAACAAGAGCCTGTTCAACAAATGAAACTCCCTTGCCCTTTACTGTGTTAAGAACAATCATTGTAGGCTTGTCCTTAACCTGCTTTGCACCGTCGATAGAAGCGATAATAGCATCTATGTCATGTCCGTCAATATCATATACATTAAATCCGAAAGCTCTGAAACGCTCAGCAGGATTCTCTACAGACATAATCTCATCTGTAGTTCCGTCAATCTGCATCTTGTTGTAGTCCATGAATACAATAAGATTGTCAAGCTTCAGCTGTACGGCAGACATACATGCCTCCCATACCTGACCTTCCTGGCTTTCGCCGTCACCGATAATACAGAATACCCTTGCTCCGTTTTCAAAAATCTTACATGCTTTAGCCATGCCAACTGCAGCGGAGATGCCCTGTCCCAAAGAACCTGCTGTCATGTCAACTCCAGGAGTCAAAGTTCTGTCGCAATGGCTTGGAAGATTTGTGCCCTCAACGTTAAGTGTCTTGAGCTCTTCCATTGGGAAATAACCCTTCAATGCCAAAGTAGCATAAACTGCAGGACCTGCGTGTCCCTTGGATACAACAAGTCTGTCACGGTTTTCCATATTCGGATTTTTAGGATCAACATTCATTTCTTTAAAATAGAGTACCGCAAGCACATCAGCAATAGAAAGACTTCCGCCGATATGACCTACGCCGAGAGTTGCAATTTCGTCAGTAGTATAATAACGAATCTGCTTTGCAATATTACGCAATTCAGCTGTTCCCATAATACAATCCTCCAGTTCACAAATCAAGAAAGCAAATACAGCTTTTCATGCTACTTTATCATATCACAAATTCAATTTAAGCGCAATTACCTTTTGATCTATTTCTGATATTTTCGCATACTTCACTATTTATTTATCAACTTAGACCCTTTTTACATTTACTTTTCATAATTTTTTATAAATCGACAACTCTTTTGCTTTAGCTGACCTTTAAATGTAAGATTATGAAAACGTTTTTTTCAAAGTTAAAATATTTTTTCAAGCCTTTCCATTGCCTCTTTTGCGGCTTCTTTTGAGGAAAAAGCTGTAAGCCTGAAATAACCTTCTCCCGCTGTTCCGAAACCGCTTCCAGGTGTTCCCACAACTGCGGCTTCACTTAAAAGCTTATCAAAAAATTCCCACGAGGTCATGCCGCCGGGACATTTAAGCCACACATATGGAGAGTTTTCTCCTCCTACATATGAGATATTCAATTTATCCATTGTGGCTGTGATAATTTTTGCATTTTCCATATAGTAAGCGATGTTCTTTCTGCACTGCTCTATTCCCTCTTTTGAAAACACCGCCTGTGCGGCTCTCTGTACTGGATAGGAAACACCGTTAAACTTTGTGGTTTGTCGTCTCAGCCACATTTTTCTAATGCTCATACCCTCAAACTCCAAAGCCTCCGGCACAACAGTATATCCGCATCTTACACCGGTAAAGCCCGCTGTTTTTGAAAGTGAGCAAAACTCTATTGCACATTTTTCAGCACCCTCAATACTGAAAATACTTCTGGGAAGCTTTTCATCCTGAATAAATGCTTCGTATGCGCTGTCAAAAAGAATTATGCTTCCGTTTTTAAGGGCATATTTTACCCAAGCTTCAAGCTGTTCCTTTGTGTATACAGCACCGGTTGGGTTATTGGGTGAGCAAAGATAAATTATATCAGCCTTTACCTCATCTGATGGCATTGGCAGGAAATTATTTTCTTTATTTCCCTCGGCAAAAATAATCTTTCTGCCGTTCATTACGTTTGTGTCAAAATAAACGGGATAAACCGGATTTGGAATAAGCACTGTATTGTCCTTATCAAAAAGGTCAAGGACATTTCCAACGTCGCTTTTGGCTCCGTCGCTTACAAAAATCTCGTCCATATGGAGAGAAACGCCGAAGGTTTTGTAATAATCTCTTATTGCTTCTCTTAAAAAGTCGTAACCCTGTTCCGGGCCGTATCCGTGGAAAGTTTCTGAAAACGCCTGTTCTTCAAAGGCTTTCTTTCCTGCTTCCACAACAACCTGAGGCAATGGCAATGTAACGTCGCCTATACCCATTCTGATTATTTTTTTATGTGGATTTTCACTTTTAAACTTTTCCACCCTTGCGGCTATTTCAGAAAAGAGATAACTTTCTTTCAGATTTTTGTAGTTTTCATTTATTCTCACTTACATTCCCTCCCGTTCTCATAGTTGTATATCATTGCAGCCTTTATAAAGCCTTTAAATACCGGGTGAGGCTTATTGGGGCGGCTCTTAAATTCAGGATGATACTGAACTCCCACAAAGAAATTATTCTTTGAATATTCCACAGCTTCCACCAGTCTGTTATCCGGTGAAACTCCCGAGAAAACAATTCCGTTTTGCTCAAAAGCCTCTCTGTAGTCGTTGTTAAACTCATAGCGGTGACGGTGACGCTCCGAAACATTGTGCTCCTGATACATTTCATAGAGCTTTGACTCTCTTTTAACCTTGCATGGATAAGCTCCAAGTCTCATTGTGCCGCCCATTTCCTCAAGGTATTTTTGGTCGTTCATAAGGTCTATAACCTTATTTTTGCTGTCTACGTCAAATTCCTTTGAGTTTGCATCCTCAAGCTTTAAAATATCCCTTGCAAAAGCGATAGACGCTATCTGCATACCAAGGCAAATTCCGAAATACGGAATATTATTTTTAAGTGCGTATTTTGCCGCCGAAATCATTCCCTCAATTCCACGGCTTCCGAAGCCTCCTGGGATTATAATTCCGTCGCATCCTTCAAGAACCTTTCCCACATTCTCATCTGTTATGGTTTCGCTGTCAATCCACATAACATTTACATTTGTTCCGTTTGCCCAGCCTGCATGGCTTAAAGCCTCGGAAACTGAAAGGTAGGAATCGTGGAGTTTTACGTATTTTCCAACCAAGGCGATATTTACAGACTTTTCGCACTGCTTGATTGAGGCAATCATGTTTTCCCATTCGGTAAAGTCAAAATCCTTTTTATCCTCAAGAGAAAGCTCTCTCAATACCACTTTGTCAAGTCCCTGTTCCTTGAGCATAACAGGTGCTTCATAAAGAAGCGGGACTGTTCTGTTTTCTATAACGCAGTCAGGTGAAACATTACAGAACTTGGCAATCTTTGCAAAAATAGATTTTTCCAAAGGTCTGTCGCACCTTGCAACTATAATATCCGGCATAATTCCAAAGGACTGCAATTCCTTTACAGAGTGCTGTGTAGGCTTTGACTTATGTTCTCCGGAAAATTCAAGATAAGGAATAAGGGTAACATGAATAAAAAGGCAGTTTCTTCTCCCCTGCTCATTTGCTACCTGTCTTATGGCTTCAAGGTATGGCTGGGATTCGATGTCGCCGGTTGTACCGCCTATTTCGGTAATTACAATATCTGCGTCGGTTTTTTCTCCTACGGAATAGATAAAGCTTTTTATCTCATCAGTTATATGGGGGATAACCTGTACCGTTTCGCCGAGATACTCGCCTTTTCTCTCTTTTGTAAGCACATTCCAGTAAACCTTGCCTGTTGTAAGGTTTGAGTATTTATTAAGGTTTTCATCAATAAATCTTTCGTAATGTCCCAAGTCCAAATCCGTTTCCGCTCCGTCCTCGGTTACATAAACCTCTCCGTGCTGGTAAGGACTCATTGTGCCCGGGTCTATGTTTATATATGGGTCAAGCTTCTGAGCCGCCACCTTAAATCCTCTTGCCTTTAAAAGTCTTCCTAAAGACGCCGCTGTTATTCCTTTTCCAAGTCCGGATACAACTCCTCCGGTTACAAAAATATACTTACTCATCTATTTCAACTTCTCCTTTGAATGCAGTGACAGCAGGACCGGTCATATACACTGTGTCCTCTGTGTATTTTATTTTAAGCTCTCCACCCTTTAACTTTACGGTGATCTCCTCATTTTTCGGACAATAGCCGCAGGCAACCGCAGCCGCAACAGAAGCGCAGGCTCCCGTTCCGCAGGCGAGAGTTTCGCCGCTTCCTCTCTCCCATACTCTCATTCTCAGAGTTTTTTCATCTTCAACAGTTATAAACTCCGTGTTGACACCTTCCGGAAATATGGGATTTTTTTCAAATCTCTTTCCCTCTTTTTCAATATCTATAATATCCGTATTGTCACAGAAAACCACACAATGAGGATTTCCCATAGATACACAGGTTATATTCTCGGTTTTTCCGCAGATGTCAACAGGTTTATTTATTGTTGTTTCACCCTCAAGGTTTACGGGGATATCTTTATTGAGATAAGAGGCCTTTCCCATATCCACTGTGATAAACTGAGCCTTACCCTTATCATCCGGATAAATTTTCAGAGTTTTTACTCCGCTTAATGTGTCAACCGTCACGGTATCTCCCTTTGTCATTGAATTATCATAGAGATATTTTCCTACACAGCGGATACCGTTGCCGCACATTTTGCCCTCGCTTCCGTCAAGGTTGAAAATTCTCATCTTTGCGTCGGCTTTATCGGAGGGACATATAAGTATTACCCCATCACCGCCTATGGAAAAATGCTGGCGGGACAGATTTATGCTCAATTCCTCGGGATTATTTATTTCCTGTTTAAAACAATCTATATAGATGTAATCATTGCCGCATCCGTGCATTTTTGTAAACTCAATAATTTTTCCGGACATTCTTTTCTCCCCTTTATAACCTTATTTTATGATGAAGTTAATTATTTATTTTCTTCAATAAGCTTGATAAAATCATCGAAAAGCCACATTGTATCAAGCGGGCCTGCACATGCCTCAGGATGGAACTGAACGGAAAATGCAGGGAACTTTGTATATTTTACACCCTCACAGGAGCCGTCGTTCATATTTATAAAGCTGAGCTTTCCGTGCTCCGGAAGACTGCTGTCAACAACAGCGTAGCCGTGGTTCTGAGCAGAGATATAAACTCTTCCGCAGCTTAAATCCTTAACCGGCTGGTTTGCTCCTCTGTGACCGTATTTGAGCTTCTCGGTTTCTGCTCCCTGTGAAAGAGCCAAAAGCTGATGACCGAGGCAAATTCCGAAAATCGGGATTTTATATTCGCAGACCTTTTTAAGCTCTTCGATTACACCCTTATTTTCCTGTGGGTCTCCCGGGCCGTTTGAAAGCATTATGCCGTCAGGATTAAGACTCTTGATTTCCTCAGCCTTTGTATCAGCCGGAACAACAGTCACATTACAGCCACGCTGTGTAAGACATCTGATAATATTTTCCTTTGTTCCGAAGTCCCAGAGAACCACGTTATATTTAGGATTTTCACTTTCATAAACCTTGGCCTCTTTGCGTGTAACTCTGTTTACAACTCCTGCGCAGGTGTACTCCTTGATTTTTTCAAGCTCTTCATTGCTGTAAGGAGGTGCTTTCTTTGTGAGCATTCCGTTCATAACGCCGTTGTTTCTGATAATTCTTGTAAGTCTTCTTGTATCTATTCCGCTCATTGCTGGGATGTTTTCCTTTTTAAAGTATTCATCAAGGCGCTGAGTGCTTCTATAGTTTGACGGAGTTTCACACCAATCTCTTACTATATAGCCGGAAAGCCAAGGTCTCTCGCTTTCAAAATCCTCCGGAATAACACCGTAGTTTCCTATAAGCGGAAATGTCTGAACAAGAATCTGACCGCAGTAGCTTGGGTCTGTTATGCTCTCCAAATAACCGGTTATTGAAGTGTTGAAAACAACCTCGCCGTAAACGGTTTCAAAATCGCCGCCGAAGCTGTCGCCTGCAAAATATTCTCCGTTTTCAAGTACCAGATAGATTTTTTCTTTTTTCATTTTTAAATTCCCCCATAGATTTCCGGCTTTATTTAGCAGAAAAATTAAAAGCTCTGCTGTAATTATTTGCTTTATAAAGCCATAGATATTCCTTTTTCCTAAAAAAACCCGTAAAAAAAGCGTCTGCGATGCAATTCTCTGAAAACAATTGAAAACTGTAGTTTCAGAAAATTAACAATATCGCAGACGCCTTTGTCCGTTTTTCAAATTATACCACCATGCAGGAAACTTGTCAATAACTTTCATTCAATTCATTGTTTTTTCCCTATATAGGTTATATTTCGGCTATTTTTTTGTTTTTTTGAAACAAACTGAAACGTAAAATAAAAAACTTGCATTTCCCCTATTGACAAAGAGAAAAAGATGTATTATAATTGCTCACGTAATCGGCAAAGGCGCCACAGGATTTCTGTGGCGTCTTTTTCTTTTTTAAAGCTTTAAAGCGTAAGGCAACGTCAATAATCACTTACAGCGCCGTTTACTAAAAAATCCGAAAGGCTGATTTTTATGAGTAAAACAACATTTCCAGCAAGCTACAGCACAAAAAAGCATCTTAGCGTTTTTGAAACACAAAAGGCTATAGAGGCGGTAAAAGATATATTTTCATCCAAACTTAAAAACGCTTTGAATCTTACAAGAGTTTCCGCTCCGCTTTTTGTAGAGCCTGAAACAGGACTCAACGATGACTTAAACGGTGTTGAAAGACCTGTAGTATTCGATATTAAAGAAACAGGAAAAGACGCCGCAGTTGTTCATTCCCTGGCAAAATGGAAAAGATACGCTCTTTATAAATACGGATTTACGCAGGGCTCCGGTTTGTACACAGATATGAACGCCATAAGACGTGACGAGGAAATGGATAACCTCCATTCAGTTTACGTTGACCAGTGGGACTGGGAAGCAATTATCCCGGACGGCAGACGTGACAGAGAATATTTGAAATCAACAGTTGAAAAAATTGTAGGCGCTGTCTGCGACACAGCCGATGAGCTTCACAAAATGTTCCCGGTTCTTACAGCTTCTTTCTCACGTGACATAAGCTTTGTAACCACTCAGGAGCTTGAAGACATGTATCCTGATAAAACACCTAGAGAAAGAGAAAACCTCTATGTAAAAGAGCACAAGACCGCTTTCATTATGGAAATCGGCGACAAACTCAAATCAGGAGAAAAGCACGACGGAAGAGCTCCTGACTATGACGACTGGAAGTTAAACGGAGATATTTTCTTCTACAACGAGGTTTTGGACTGCGCCTTTGAGGTTTCCAGCATGGGTATCAGAGTTGACAGCAAGTCAATGGACGAACAGCTTACAAAAGCCGGCTGTGACGACAGAAGAGAACTCCCTTTCCAGAAAATGGTTTTGGATAAAACATTGCCTCTCACCATCGGCGGAGGTATAGGACAGTCAAGATTGTGTATGCTACTGTTGGAAAAAGCCCACATCGGCGAAGTTCAGGTTTCAATCTGGGACGACGATACCAAGGCTGCGGCAGAAAAAGCAGGCGCAGTATTGCTTTAATATAAATTTATTCTCACCAACCACAACAATACAAACAGGAGGAATTTTCCATGAATAATGTTCCCGCAGAAAATAAAAGCAACTATATTCCGGAACTTTTCGGAAGCATGGTTTTCAACGATAAAGTGATGAAAGAAAGACTTCCGAAAGAAACATACAAGGCTTTGAAAAAGACTATGGAACTTGGAAAGAGCCTTGACAGAACAATCGCAAACGTAGTTGCCAACGCAATGAAAGACTGGGCAGTGGAAAAGGGCGCAACTCATTTTACCCACTGGTTCCAGCCGATGACAGGCTACACCGCAGAAAAGCACGACAGCTTTATTACACCTGAAACTCCCACATCTGTAATTATGGAGTTCAGCGGCAAGGAGCTTGTAAAAGGCGAACCTGACGCCTCCTCTTTCCCATCAGGCGGACTCCGTGCCACCTTTGAAGCAAGAGGCTACACCGCATGGGACCCATCTGCATATGCATTTATAAAAGATAATACACTGTGTATCCCAACTGTATTCTGTTCTTACGGCGGCGAAGCTTTGGACAAAAAGACCCCTCTTCTCCGTTCAATGGAAGTTATCAATAAGCAGGCATTGAGAATTTTAAGACTTTTCGGCAACACTGAAGCCACACGTGTTATTACAACTGTAGGCCCTGAACAGGAATATTTCCTCATCGACAAGGATTATTACGCACAGCGTGAAGATCTTATGCTCTGCGGCAGAACTCTTTTCGGCGAGCGTCCTCCAAAGGGACAGGAGCTTGAGGACCACTATTTCGGTACAATCAAGCCGAGAATAAAAGCATTTATGAAGGATTTGGACATTGAGCTGTGGAAGCTTGGCGTATTTGCAAAAACCGAGCACAACGAGGTTGCACCTGCACAGCACGAGCTTGCTCCAATCTTCACCAATACAAACGTGGCAACCGACCAAAACCAGCTCACCATGGAGATTATCAAAAAGGTTGCACAGAAACACGGTCTTGTATGTCTCCTCCACGAAAAGCCATTTGAGGGCATCAACGGAAGCGGTAAGCACAACAACTGGTCCTTGTCCACAAACACCGGCGTAAACCTTTTGGAGCCAGGCGATTCACCTGCTGAAAACGCACAGTTCCTCCTTTTCCTCTCGGCTGTTATCAAGGCAGTTGACGAGTATCAGGATTTGCTGAGAGTTTCTGTTGCAAGCGCCGGAAACGACCACCGTTTGGGCGCAAACGAAGCTCCTCCTGCTATTGTATCAATGTTTTTGGGCGACGAGCTTTCCGATGTTCTCAAGTCCATTGAAAATGACTGCGAATACAACGGCAAAGACAAGGTTGAAATGAAAGTAGGAGTTCATATTCTCCCACGTTTCCCAAAAGACACAACAGACAGAAACAGAACCTCACCTTTTGCTTTTACCGGCAACAAGTTTGAATTCCGTATGCTGGGTTCAGGTGACTCAATCGCCGGACCAAACATTGTATTGAACACAATCGTTGCAGAAGAGCTTGCTGGCTTTGCAGACAAACTTGAAGGTGCTGAGGACTTTAACGCAGTTCTTCACGACATTATCAAGGAAGTTTTGAAGGACCACAAGAGAATTATCTTCAACGGCAACAACTATTCTCAGGAATGGGTTGAAGAAGCACAGCGCAGAGGTCTGCTCAATCTCAGAACCACAGCCGATGCTCTCCCAACCTTTATTTCTCAGAAGAACATCGACCTTTTCACAAAGCACAAGATTTTCACCAAGGGCGAAATGATTTCCAGATACGAGATTCTTTCAGAACTCTATCAAAAGAAAATCACCATCGAAGCTTTGACAATGGACGAAATGGCAAGGAAAGAAATTATTCCCGCTGTTTTGGAATATGTTGATTTTCTTTCAAAGACAGCCGCAAACAAGCGCAGTCTTTCCCCTGACATTCCTGTTTCTACAGAGATTTCAACTGTCAAGGAGCTTTCAGCCTGTGTTGAAAACATGACATCTCTTGTAAACCAGCTTGAAGAGGATTTACAGCTTGCTAAAAAGGAAAGCGACATCCAGAAGCTTTCACAGTTCTTTGCAAACACAGTGCTTCAGCACATGGAAGCTCTCAGAGAAAGCGCAGACAAGGCAGAACACTTCATGCCAAAGAAATACTGGCCGTTCCCATCCTACTCAGAGCTTCTTTATAAAATTTAATTTGTTAATACCTAATATTTAGTATCCCTATAGATTCCAAAAAAATCAGAGTGACCTGTTCATAGTCACTCTGATTTTTGTTTATTTTAAAAGTTCTGTTGATTTTTCTTTTATAAGCCTTTTGTAAAACTCTGCGCTTTTTCTAACGGTTCTCTTTTGAGTTTCATAGTTCACATGAACAAGTCCGAACCTTGCGTGTTCTCCCTCTCTCCACTCAAAATTATCCAAAAAAGACCAGTGGTAATATCTAGTGACCGGAGAACCCTCGTACACTAACTCCCTTATATGGTCTTTTATATATTTTTCTCTTAAAATATCGTTCTTATCACAAATACCGTTTTCGGTTATATAAACCTCTTTCTTAAACTTTTTATATAAATCCTCTGTTATTAGTCTTATACCCTCCGGATAAATATCCCAGTTTAAATCGCTTTTGCTTTCTCCCTTGTATTCATTGGATGTAAAATATCCTATTGCTCGCCTTGTGTAATAATTTATACCTATAAAATCGTAATACTTTCCGCTTTCCAGCCTTTTTCCCATAAAAAGAGGTGTTTTTCCCTCATAAAAGCTATTGTTTATCATTGTATGGAAAAGATATTCATACAACGCAGTACACATTCTATGAATTGTATTTTTTTCGTTTTTAGGCACAAAGTAAACCATATGATTTGCAAAGGAAACCTTTGTGTCCTTATATCCCATTTCTTCTCTCATTTTATGAATAAGCTTATAAGCCTCTATATGACATCTCGCCATATTCTTGCACACACGAAATCCTGTTATATAATTTCCCTTTAACGGAGGCCAGTAGGCTATCATGTAACCGTTTAAAATATAAACATTAGGTTCGTTTATGGTCACAAATTCGCTTACTATATCTCCGAAAGATTCAATTACCTTTTCCACATACTCCAAAAAATATTTTACATTCTTTTTCTTTTCAAATCCTCCCATGTCCGCAAACCATATGGGGTCTGAAAAATGATGAAGTGTTACAAGGGGCTTTATTCCCTTCTCTATAAAATATTCAAGCTCGTCACGGTAGTGGTCTATTGCCTCTTTATTAAAAACGCCTTTTTGAGGTTCTATTCTGCTCCATTCAAGGCTCATTCTATAAATCTCAACGCCCAATGAAGCCATAAGGTCTATATCTTCCCTATAACGATTGTAGTGATCTGCCGCACGCAGACAGTTTGTTCCGTCAACACATTTTCCAGTTTTGGAAAATCTGTACCATGTGTTATTTTTGTCTCCTCCCTCAATCTGTGTTGCAGAAGTTGCAACTCCCATAAGCATTTCTATACGCATATAAAAAATAAACTCCGTTCCTTTCAATCAATATACCTCTTAAAAATATTTCCAATTATATCATTTTGACCGAAATAAATCAAATAATTTATTATAATATCTTATCTTAAAACAAGTGCATAAATTCAGCTTTAAAATAAAAATAAAAATAAAATTTTTTTTAAAAATCCGTAACCAAATTGGCTCTCCTGCAATAGTATGTAGTGTAAACAGAAAGGAGGAAAACAACAATGTGTAACTGTTTTGGCAACGACAACTGCTCATGGGTAATTCTTCTCATCATCATCCTCGTGTGCTGCTGCGGCGGCAACGCCGGCAAAGACAACGGCGGCTGCGGTAATTCCTGCGGATGCTGCTAAAAAATAACGGATTAGTTAAATAATCCGGAAATCTAAACGGCGGGCTGTCACCACTGGCAGCCCGCTTTTTCTTTTTTTGCAAGTAAGTCTGTTAAAATATTCACAAAATTTAAAAAAGCTGTTAATTTTTTATCAATTGTTGCTTTTTCTGAATTATTATGTTATTATAATTTCATATTATAAAGTCAGGAAATATTTTTAATATAAAAAATTAACATTAAGGAGGCAAAACAATGGCTAATACTTTTGACAAACCTTTGCTGCTTTTGGACAACAGCAGTATGATGACAGCATTAAATGACGGTGAATACAAATGTGAAAACCTCACCTTTGACGCAGCTCGTGCAATTATCGATATGCACGATGAAAAAGATATTTTACAGTGTTTTACAGATGCAGCTATTGAAACGGTAATATTCGACTATCTCAAAGTTTCCAAAAGAGATTTCACCAAAAAGCGCATAAGAAACATAAGACCGGGTCAGGACGCCATTGTGTTTAAGCTCTACATAACACCATCGGAAACCCAGCCTATTATAAAAACCGAAGAGGGCGCAGAAGCTAAAAAAATCCAAAACATTTATGTATACTGCCAGTATTTGACACGTTTGAAATAATCTCTATAATACAAAATTCAACACCGGACTTCAATAGAAATCCGGTGTCTTTTTATCAATCAATAAAATAAATCCAATTACTTTTTCTTGGAGCAGCCTTTGGGTATTCTCCGTCTACATATCCCAGCACGCAATGACCTATGCCCTCATACTCTCCCTCTATTCCGAGAGATTTAAGTATTTCCAAACCCTCAGGTCTTTCAAATTCTTCCTTTGCTCTGTGAATCCAGCAGCTTCCAACTCCCAGCTCATGAGCGGCAAGCATAAGGTTTCCCATTACAAGACTTCCGTCATAAATATGTGTGGGAGCATTTTTATCCGCCAAAACTATAAGAACAACAGGTGCGCCATAGAACGGGTCGATATCTTTTCCCATAATCTCTGCATTAAGCTTTGAAAGTTTGTCACGTACCTCTTTGTTTGTAACAGCAATGATTATAGGTGACTGTCTGTTCATTCCTGTGGCAGCGAATTTACCGGCAACAACAATCTTTTCAATAATATCCTTTGAAATCATGTCAGGTTTGAAACATCTGATACTTCTTCTTGATTTAATACAATCAATTACTTTTTCCATAAAAACACCTCCTTTATAAATTCTGTCAATTTAATTATACTACAACATATTCCCCTGTCAATCCTTATCCACCATTTGAAGTATTAAAATGATTGAAATATATTTTCCTCCATGTTATTATGAAACAAAGATAAAGAAATAAACAAGGTGAATTATATGAATGAAAAACTGGCAGTTTTAAAGGAATATTTTGGACACAGCGAATTTCGTCAGGGACAGGAAAAAATTGTAGATTGCCTTTTATCCGGCAAAGACGCTTTGTGTATCATGCCCACGGGAGCGGGAAAGTCAATCTGCTATCAGATACCTGCTCTTGTTTTTGACGGCGTCACTTTGGTTATTTCTCCCCTTATATCACTGATGAAAGACCAGGTTACATCACTTGTTCAATCCGGTATTTCTGCCGCATACATAAATAGCTCTTTAACTCAACCGCAGTATTTCCGTGTCTTGGAAAATGCCGCATCCGGAAAATATAAAATAATATATGTTGCACCGGAAAGGCTTATGGTTCCGGAGTTTACAGAGCTGTGCTATAAAATAAAAATTTCCATGGTTGCCGTGGACGAAGCCCACTGCGTTTCTCAATGGGGACAGGATTTCAGACCAAGCTATCTAAAGATAGTGGAGTTTATAGAAGCACTTCCTTGCCGCCCTGTTATCGGCGCTTTTACCGCAACCGCTACCAAAGAGGTTAAAGAGGATATTTTAAAAATACTAAAGCTCAACAAGCCTCTTGTTGTTACAACAGGTTTTAACAGAAGCAATTTATTTTTCTCGGTAATGAAACCGAAAAATAAGGATACAACACTTATTGACCTTATAAAAGAGCGCTCGGAAAAATCAGGTATTGTGTACTGTTCAACAAGAAAAGCTGTTGAGGAGGTTTGTGAGCTGATAAATCAAAACGGTTTTTCCGCCACAAGATATCACGCCGGACTTTCAGAAAATGAGAGAAAGGAAAATCAGGAGGAGTTTGTTTTTGACCGCAAACAAATTATGGTGGCAACAAACGCCTTTGGAATGGGAATTGACAAATCAAATGTTTCCTATGTAATCCACTATAACATGCCGAAAAATATTGAAAGCTACTATCAGGAAGCCGGACGTGCTGGCCGTGACGGATCTCAAGCCGACTGTATTTTATTGTACAGTCCCCAAGACGTATTCACCAACCGTTTTTTAATAGAGAAATCCGAGGATAACCCTGAGCTTACCGAAGAAGAACAATACATGGTTCGTGAAAAGGACTTTGAAAGATTAAAACAAATGACCTTCTACTGCACCACAAACGATTGTTTACGAAAATTTATTTTAAAATATTTCGGTGACAAAGCGGAGAACTACTGCGGAAAATGCTCCAACTGCCTTACCCGATTTGAAACCATTGACATAACAGTTGACACACAAAAAATACTTTCCTGCATAATAAAAACAGGACAGCGTTACGGTAAAAAGATGATATGTGATGTTTTGCGTGGCAGTAAAAACGAAAGGCTGTTGAGATTTAAGCTTGACAATCAATCCACCTACGGCATAATGAAGGATTCCTCTGAAAAACGAATACGGGACATTATAGAGCATTTAGAGCAAATAGGCTTTATATTCTCAGAAGGTGGCGAATATCCCGTTTTAAAGGTCTCTGCCACAAGTTATGGCGTCTTAAAGGGTAAATCACCATTGTCAATGAAAATCCCTAAGGAGCAAAAGAAAGAGCCAAAACCGGCGGTTAAAGCTGCTGATATCAATGCAGTTATTGACAAGGATTTGCTGGATGAACTTAAACAGCTTCGCAGAAAATTGGCTATGGAAAAAAATGTTCCGGCTTATATTATATTTTCCGACGCCACACTTACAGATATGTGTAAAAAACTTCCTATGACATCAGAAGAATTCCTCACAGTGTCCGGAGTAGGAAAAACCAAGCTTGCCCAATACGGCGAAATTTTTCTTGATACAATAAATAATTACCTTATAGAACAATCTTAATCTTTACAGCAGAAAAAACCACAAGCTCCAAAGCCTGTGGTTTTATGTTTATCATCTGGAAAATAATCTGTTATAAATTTTATCACCGTAATTTTTAAAGAAAAGTTTGCTAAAAAGAATACCGAGATAACCGCCCAAAGCGTTCAGTATAAAATCGTCAATATCAACTGAGCGGTAATTATAACCGATTACCAAGCCGATTATGAACTGCAATAACTCTATAACCAACGGGAAAAGCAAAGGAAGTATGTAAACATAAAATACACTCCAAAAGAGGATTTTAAGCGGTTTAGCCTTGAGGAGAAAAGCGATAACACCCCCAAAAACAATACCAATAGCACCAAATAAATACAAATCAACTGCCGACAACATTTTTACGACCTTCTTTTTATTATACACAATATGTACAAATATTTACATATATACTTTAACATCATAAACTCATAATTTCAACTATTTTTTACAATATATTTTTATTTGTATAAAAAAATCAGTCGTGGTAAAAAATTAACCATGTCTGTAAGATTAAAATTTAAAAATCAGGTTTCAGAAATAAATAAAACAAAGTCAACTGAGGATGAGCCATTCCAAAGACTAAGAAAAATGTATCTCAATACTTGTGTGGGTGTTAAATTCTAATATAAACCTTTACATGTCAAAAATTAAAAATAAGAGCAATCCCAACCGAGAGCGAGCCATTCCAAAGACTAAACAGAAGGTTTCGCCCGCCTTGAAACGACGTTGATTTCTAAATTAAACCTTTGCAAGGCGGATATAAAAAAAGCGGATATGAAATAAAAAAGAAGCAGTCTCGTTTGAAACTGCTTCTTTTGGCTCCCCCTGTCGGGCTCGAACCAACGACCCTGCGGTTAACAGCCGCATGCTCTACCGACTGAGCTAAGG
>ERZ779866.626-NODE-626-length-39178-cov-17.470772_pt1 | contig 39178 bp, 43 predicted proteins | sample MGYA00511248_ERZ779866 | MGnify/ENA primary metagenome ERZ779866 (study PRJEB29588, sample SAMEA2155758) | human gut metagenome | biome: human gut; feature: human-associated habitat; material: faeces | place: Denmark | collected 2008/2010 ... | reverse complement strand
AAGGCCTACCCGTATGCCCCACATGCAGGCCAGGGAGGCAACAGAGGTAAACACAGCGTCCCCCGCCGCACGCAGGGTGTTGGGCATGGTGTTGGAAAGCGGCCAGAAAACAGGCATGAACACAAGGCCCAGAAACAGCACGCGCCACACAAGCTGCGCCGTTTCTGCCTGCGGCGCATACCAGGATAAAATCAGCGGGGAAACGGGAAGCAGCAGCAAAATGGCCGCTATGGTCAGCACAATGCCCACCTGTACCAGCCGGACGCCGTATTGGCGCGCCTGCCGGATATTGTCTGCCCCCATGCACTGCCCCACAACCGTGATGGCCAGCAGGGCCGATGCGTTTGGCGCCGCGTAAAACAACCCCAGCATAGACATGGCGATGGCGTTGGCCGCTATGCTGGCCGAGCCGTGGAGCAATAACGCCTGCCGGGGATATGTGATGTATGCGATGGAAAACTGCGGTTTTTCCCCCGAGGACATCCGGCGCGTTGTTCGGGAGCTCCATTATGTGTTTGACTTCAAGTCTTTAGCCGAGGCCCAGCATCATTACGAGAACGGGCCGTATTAACTTCGAGACAATGTGTCCCGATGTGAGCGGTATGACCTTTGACAACGCCCTTTCCCGCAAAGAGCGCATAACAAGGTTTTTACAGATTGTCAAAAATCCGTACTGCTTTTGCATCGGTGGCATCGGCGTTCAAATCGAATTTTCAGAGAACGGGCCATCCCTGCAGGACACTTTAACGGACTATTTGATCCGGCAGAAATGCGGGCTGTAACTTCGGCTGCGGCCTGCCCTACTTCGAGACAAAGTGTCCCGAGGCGGAGCCATCCTTGTTGTCCCTATGGGACAGAGTTATAATAACATAGTTGAGATATAATAGATGTCATACTTGCATAGCTCTCTTTTCTCTGCAAGTGTCCATCGCCGTCCATATTAAATACACTACCACATATGACAAAATTGTAGACATCGGAGCCAATCATTATTAAAATCTATTTTCAGATGGGAGGTGATCTTTTGAAAATTGGCGTAAGCATAGACCCCACGGCCGAGGAAATTGAAGTCCAAATTACTGCAGAAGAAAGAAACAAGACTGTAAATGAAATTGTGGATTTGTTATCTGATTATGATAAGAAAAAATTAACGACTTTAACAGCCTATAAGGGTGATAGAGCATACTTGATTGAAATATGCGACATCATACGTATTTATGCGGCAAATCAAAAAGTCTATATTCAGACGGCGCAGGAAGAATTTGTTGTCAAATATCGGTTATATGAGCTGGAAAATTTGCTTAATAAAAAGCAGTTTCTTAGAATTTCAAATTCTGAGATTGTGAATATCAAAAAAATACAAAATATCGATCTGAGCCTTGTTGGTGTAATATGTATTCACTTCTCTGAAAAAAATCGAACTTTTGTATCCAGACGATATATACCCAAAATAAAAAAATCATTAGGAATATGAGGTGATAAGTTTGAAAAACAAAGTAATAAAGTATGCTGCATTGGGGCTGCTTTGTGGATGCTTTACAGATGTGGTTTTCTCTTTGCTTGTTTCACTACGAATGAATACAGGTGAGTTTTACTTAGTACTTCCAGCATTAGTTAATGACTATGCAAATGAGCTGAACGCAACTATTATTCAAATTGTTATGTTCTGCTGGTTGGGAATGACCGCAGGCGTTGCGTACTTGTTCGCTGAAAATGTTGACCTTCCAATTTGGCAACAGGTTTGTGGCTATTTGATTTCCTTAACATTGGGGATGATCCCAGTTGGCATTGTGGGACATTGGTTTGTACATCCCTTTATCGGTTTTTTTAGCTATATTATTATTCTCTTGTGCATCTCGTTTATTTTGTTCATCATCGGATGGCTTAATCTAAAAAACGAGGTCAAAAAAATCAAAAATGCGATTGAAACTCAAAAAGGAGGCATTTAAATGAAAAAAATATCACTAACTTCAAAACGGATCATCACATGGCTCTGCGTGAATTATGGTATGTTTATACTGTTGTTTTTCACGCTTGGGTTGATGGTGGATAAACTTTTTGTAGTAACCAACTTTATTCTGGATGTCTTTCTTTGTATGGTGTCGTTTGTCTTGAACCTCGTGCTATTCCAAAGCAAATATAAAACTCCACTACTTGGAAAGTTGTGCCTGCTACTCGTTACATTGTGTTTGTCTCTATTTACCTACTTCGTTTTTTTAATGCCGGAGAATGGTTTACCCCCTGTTCTGTTTGCCTGATGAAATAGAAAATAGCATTGTATGTGTTTGACTTCAAGTCTTTAGACGAGGCCCAGCGCCATTACGAAAACGGGCCGTATTAACTTCGAGACAATGTGTCCCGATGTGAGGACAGGCCAAAGGGCGGCACTTTTGCGGTGCCGCTTTTTTGCGTTTCCCCACAGGACAGCGGGAGGCGTTTAGCAATTTGAAAGAAGGAGGTTTTACCGTGAGATTATCCGCACAGGAACTGGAACAAATGAAAAGCGTTGACATTGGCGCAGTTGCCCCCGAGTCTCTGCCCGATGTGAGCGGTATGACCTTTGACAACGCCCTTTCCCGCAAAGAGCGCATAACAAGGTTTTTACAGATTGTCAAAAATCCGTACTGCTTTTGCATCGGTGGCATCGGCGTTCAAATCGAATTTTCAGAGAACGGGCCATCCCTGCAGGACACTTTAACGGACTATTTGATCCGGCAGAAATGCGGGCTGTAACTTCGGCTGCGGCCTGCCCTACTTCGAGACAAAGTGTCCCGAGGCGGAGCCATCCTTGTTGTCCCTATGGGACAGAGTTATAATATAAGTGTAATGTGATAGGGAAGGAGGAACAATGTCACGAACAAAAAACAGAGGGTTTCAGCAGAGTTTCTCTCCCTCTTATGCGATCCGCCGCTGGCGGCTGGGCGCTTATATCCGGCTCTCCAAAGAGGACTTGAAAAAGGGAAAGGATGACAGCAACAGCGTAAAAAACCAGCGCGATCTGTTGAATGATTTTTACCAAAGACACATTGAGGAATTTGAAAGCATTACCTTTTATGTGGACGATGGGCACACAGGGACGGACGCAAACCGCGAGGACTTCCAGCGGATATTAAGCGATGTTATGAGCGGAAAAGTCAACTGTGTGGCAGTAAAAGACCTTTCCCGTTTTGCCCGGAATTACAGCGATGCGGGAAGTCTGATTGATAATCTGTTTGTGCAGATGGGCGTCCGCTTTATCAGCCTTGCGGAAAATGTGGACAGCTTTACAAACCCGGACAGCGTTTCCAGCATTATCGTCCCCATTACGAATGTAATGAACGATCAATACTGCTATCAGACTTCAAAGAAAATCCGCCAGGTATTTGATTACAAACGGCGCAACGGGCAGTACATCGGCTCCTTTGCTCCCTACGGCTATATAAAAGATCCGAAAGACAAGCACCAGTTGATTGTCGATCCTGAGGCCGCCGAGATTGTAAAGCTCATTTATAACATGACTTTGCAAGGGGAAACAAGACGGGCCATCGTTTACCACTTGAATGACCACGGCATCCCCAGCCCGACAACCTACCGGAAAAACAAAGGTCTGCCGTATTCCTGCTCTGTGTCTGACAATCCCATGTGGGGAGATCGGGTACTGAAAAACATTCTCACAAATCCCATTTATACCGGGGATTTAGTCCAGGGCCGCCGCCGTGTAAAAAGCTACAAGGTGCATGAGATTGAGGCGGTGCCGGAAGAAGAATGGGTGCGGGTGGCTGATACCCACGAGGCAATCATAGACCGGGAAACCTTTGATAAGGTGCAGGCCCTTTTGAAACGGGACACCCGGACGGCCCCACGGAAAAAGGAGCTCCATCTGTTCAGCGGTTTTCTCCGCTGTGCGGATTGCGGAAAATCCATAACACGGAGCCAGAGCGGGAAAAATGTATATTATGCCTGCTCTACTTACAAATACCGCTCCCGGGCCGCCTGCTCTATGCACTCAATTAAGCATGAACGGCTGGAAACCGCCGTCCTGTTCGGTATTCAGTACCAGGTACATTTGGCCGTTTCCTATTCCGAGGCGATTGCCCGTATCAATTCGGCTCCTATCAAAAAAAGCCAGTCTTTCCGGCTGGACGATCTGATTACCGCAAAGGAGCGGGAACTGGCGAAAATTACCCGCTACAAACAGTCCCTTTATCAAGACTGGAAAGACGGGGAAATTACCCAGCAGGACTACCGGAACATGAAAGCCGACTATGAAAGGCAGGCCGCCGTCCTTTCCGATGTGCTGGAACGGCTGACAACGGAGCGGGCAGAACTGGCAAACGGTGTTGACAATGAACATCCCGCGCTGGTGGCATTTATGAAATATCAGAACATTGAAACGCTCAACCGGGAAATCCTTATTGAGCTTGTGGATCACATAAAGGTCTACGAAAACGGCAATATCAAGATTAAATTCAAGTTTGCTGACGAACTCCGCAAGATTGCCGAGTACATTGAAATTAACACTTCTGAAATTCCCGCCGTGGCGGGCTGATGCTCGCCACATCCTTTCTGGCAGTGTGTTTTCCTAATATGAAACATTCATATGTAGTGGGTTCTACATCATCTTTTTCCCATTGAGCATATTTTTCCTGGGGTTTTTCATGACAAAAAACACTCATAACCAATATGTTCTCTTCATATGAGTAGCTGGCATTAAATGCGGTTAACCCAGCATTTTCGGAAGCATCGATAGAATCTAAAGAAAACCGCTCAGGAATCCATGTTGGGGCAATTTCGGCCGTGATACCGTAACTATCCAATGCCTCTTGTAAAGAAGAAAACGCAGATGAAACAGAGCCGGAATTAGATGGATCCGTTTGGTCTGTATTATTCTTGGTATCTGCCTGGACAAAGGAGAAGGTTTCTTGAGACCAACTTGCAATTGCTCCCCAGACGTCGTAGCCAAACGCATAGGCTGTGATCGTTGTGGCAAAAAAGAGAACGGCAAGAATAGCGGCTACACTGACGATACGAAGCATCCAGCGAATGCTGCGGCTGTGCCGACGGATTGCTGGAGACGGTTGCTTAGGAGACTGTACCGGCTTAGTCTCCTCGCCGTTGCCCAACAAATCATTGGTGCCGTCAGGGAGATATTTTGAGATGAGATCCTCCCAAGCAGCATCCACATCCGGACATACAACATGAGACGGAGATTTTTCTCGGCTGGCAATCACCTCCGTAATATATAAAATCGTATCTTCGTCTAGTCCTTCTCCATCTGGCAGCTGAAAGTCCAAACGAAGAATTTCATCCAATTCTTCCGTGCTCATTTTATTAAATTTGGAAAAAGAATTTCCATTTGTATTTTTGAGCTCGGACATTATTTACCCTCCTTCCTATTACATATATGTAGGGATAGCCCTGTTAGGGGACAATCAAATATTATTTTTTATGTGGCCCTGAAGGCGTTTTTTGGCACGTTGTACTCGTTTTTTACAAGCCTCCATTGAAATCCCAAGGTTATCCGATATTTCTCGTATAGAATATTTGTCCAAAGCAATCCACTTTAGAAGCTGGAAGTCTTCATTATTTGAAATGTCTGAGTATAAGACATCTATATTCACTTCATCAGTTGATGAAATATTGTTTTCTTCCATAATGTCAAATACTGAGATCGCCAACTTCGCGCGATCCCGTAACATGTTTCTAATTACATTTTTGAGTGTATTCATCAGCCAGCCACGCGGATTATCACTGCTGAACAGGCTGTCCTTTTTACTGCATGCAATACAGAAAGTGTTTTGCACGGCCTCCTCCGCCAAGGAGGGATTAGACGTGATTCGCAGCGCATACTGGTAAAGCTTTGCAAACATTTCTTGGTACAATTGTTCTATGCGATCATCGGGCATCGTTGCACCGCTCATTTTTACACCTACCTTACAATAACGGACAAAATGATTATTCAAAATTTTCTGAAAGAAGACGAATCATTTTTTCAGCAGCTATTATAAAGGAATTGGACTTGTTTCTCAAGATGGTATAGATGCTCTGCATGTGACATTGGGGATTGCACTCATACAGAAGAGCGTCAGTGCTGACTTGGAGGGCATCTGCAAGGTTCCGCAGGACGAGTAGACTCATAGATTTATTACCGCGCTCAAGGTTTGCGTAAAAAGAAGTGCTGATACCTACTTTTTCCGCTAACTCTTCTTGAGTATAGTTGTTTTCTGTCCGATATTTCAGAAGGTTTTTACCGATAATGATTGCTAACTGCTGCTTTGTCATACTTGCCCTCCGAAACTCTCAAATAAAAACTATCCAGCCGAAAAATTCCATTGGGATAAGTGTATGTTCTGTCAGAAATCATTAAAATAGTCTATTAGAGTTGGTTTTTATTTCTATTAGAAATATTTTGTAAGTTATATGATAACTATTAAGGCCAAATTGATTTAAGCAATTTGACAAATTGTTTCTCTGCATTTTAGATGAGTAAAAGCTTTCTACACAACCTTATGGGTAATTACTGTTAATGTTGCACGAGTAGGTACAAAATGTGGTATACCACAAATCTGTACGAGGCATCCTTGCTTATGGCAAGCTTCCAAAATTATTATATTGCAAAAAAGAAACAAATGTTCTATTATTGTGGAAAGAGAGGGGGGATGTTATGGGACACCGGCATATTCTGCATTGTGATATAAATTGTTTCTATGCATCTGTAGAAATGCAGAGGCATCCACAGCTGCGGAACAAACCTTTGGCTGTATGCGGTAACCAGGAGGAGAGACATGGGATAGTATTGGCGGCCAATTATATTGCCAAACCCTACGGTATTAAGACGGGGATGGCTATCTGGCAAGCTAAGGAGAGGTGTCCTCAACTCATGATTGTCCCACCGGATATGAGGGAATATATCCGTATTGGAAAAATGGCCAGAGAAATTTATGAAGACTACACTGAATTAGTAGAGCCGTTTGGCTTGGATGAATGCTGGCTTGATGTAACGGGCAGCACGAGCCTTTTTGGAGATCCAATGACAATTGCGAAAGAGATTAGTGAACGCATTAAATTTGAATTGGGAATGACAGTCAGTATCGGTGTTGCAGATAATAAAATTACTGCAAAACTAGGAAGCGACTATAAAAAACCGGATGCTATTACACGGATAGCTGCAGATAATTACCAGACAATTGTTTACCCGTTACCAGTTGAGGATTTACTGTATGTCGGACCGGCTACCAGTAAGAAGCTACGGTCACTCGGAATCAATACAATCGGCCGACTGGCAGAATTCCCGATAGATCTGTTGGTTGCAAAATTAGGAAAGATGGGAGAGGTACTTCATACATTTGCTAATGGAACAGACATTTCTCCTGTCCAGAAAAGTGAGTATGTTCCGACAATTAAATCAGTAGGGAATTCTGTGACAACACCTCGTGATCTCATAGATGATGAAGATGTTAAGCTTATGCTGCTTCTCTTGGCGGAGAGTATTGCTTCTCGAATGAGAGAACTTGCTTCACGCTGCACAGTCGTAGAAATTTTTGTCCGCGACACTGAATTGAACAGTTTTTTCCGTCAGAGGAAATTACGGATACCAAGCTGTTCTAGCCAGGAGTTGGCTCAGGTTGGGATGGATTTATTTCGGAGGCATTATCGATGGGAGAGGCCTATACGCAGTATTGGTTTGCGTGGGGCTGGTTTGGTAGAGGGGCAGAGTGATGTTCAATTATCTATGTTTGCAGAAGATGGCAAGCGTGATAAATGGGAAAGAATTGATTGTGCGGTGGATCGTTTACGGACGAGATACGGATATCTTTGCATTCGACGTGCTTTGTTGGACTGCGATCCTCTCCTGGGGCATATGAATGTGCACGATGATCATACAGTTCATCAAGTGGGTTATTTTCAGGGGAGATAAACAGAAACATCTTGAGTTATCTAACGTTGCATCAGCAAGGAACAAGGTGGGGAAGATATATTGGTATGGAGGATGTTTCTATGGATCAACGCAAAAAAAAATATGTACCAGTGGTAGTGAGATTTGATACGAATGGAAAACTGCGGCCTCTAGTAGTTGAATTTGATGAAGAACATAGATATTCTGTCGACAAAGTATTGGATATACGGAGAGCCGCTTGTCAAAGTGTGGGGGGCGTAGGAGATCGCTATACTTGTAGGATTAACGGGCAGGTAACTTACTTGTGGTTTGAGAAGGGCAGCTGGTTTGTTGAAGCAAAAACATAGAGATTAAACAGTCCGATATAACTAAGCCAATATGTAAGAAATGGAAAAGTATATGCTTGATTTTTACCGTGACTTTTGCTATATTAAATTTGTAAGTATCGATGATTGCTTTGTCAATCAGAGTTTATCTAGTCTCAAAGTGCCTGAAGGAATTTTCCTCCAGGCACTTTTGTGTCTTCTGCTTCTGGTATAGAGGCACAGATACTGAGAAACCGGGGGAACGGCCCTGCCGGGAGGCCCCCCTAACGATTTCATGCCCTTGTGGCACAAAAGCGCTCAAAGAACCTTGTTCTTTGAGCGCTTTTTTTATATAGATCGGAGCTCAGAGGCTCCCCCAACCTTTGTACCGGGGAGCCTCTGGCTTGCCCGTTTACATAAAATTCTGAAAAGGCGGGTGTTAGATATGCCTATACAAAATCAAATGGGCGATTATATGTTTCTGCTGCTTCCTTATTTTGCTGAAATTTTAGCAAATACAGATGTACCTGAGAAAATTACAGAACTGCGATTTAGAGCAATGTGTAATTTACATGCTCGACTGGCGTGGTACGAAAAACGAGGCTATGTTCCGGAGATCCTATGTGCTATTGCTCAGAAAAAAGGGGCAGCCATCATGCAGATTACCACAGAAGCAGATAGAAAACGGCTGGCGCGGCCACATTGTCCGCATTTCAACGGCCGAGAGTTTGTCGCTGACCCGTATTCTGTACCAGAAGAAGAGCTCATCTGTTGGAGTGAAACCTCTTTGCTGGGGCCGCTGAATGAGTACGGCTTCAGACGATATGTGGAGTTGTTCTGCCAAGTTTTCCCCGAGCAAAGCAAGAAGATGTCCATTAGGGAGGTAGTGTATGGGAAAACATGATGTGATTCACGCTTCAGATTTGAATGACGAACAACTTACTTTCGAAAATTTGCGCTATCTGTATGGTACCGGTAGATCCTATATTATTTCCGGATCCGGGAAGTACCGCAAGATGGGCTACCGTATGGGTGTCCAAACTGAACTAGGTGATTTGGAAGAGTCGGAGTGGCAGCAGCTTATGAGAGCATTGATAAAAAAAGCTGGGGAGCAGGAGCTCCATTTGCAATTGCTCCAATGGGTAACGAATCACTGCGCATGGCTGCATAGTCGCAGCGAACAAGAGATGGAGGCGCTGGTGCTCCATTCTATGCGAGTTTTCCAGAACCCAAATTGGGGAGGATGCAAAGAGCTCACCGAAGAAACATTAAATAAGATGGAGGATTCATGTGAGAGGGAATCAGAGTGAAGCAACGCATGCACGAATGCTTGAATTGATTGAGCAAATCAAAAAAGCGGACACCGCATACTACCGGGATGACAGGCCGATATTGTCGGACCGTGAGTATGACCTGTTGGTAGAGAAGCTGGAGCAGATGGAGCGGGACACGGGATTGGTCCTTTCCGGATCGCCGACACAAACCGTCGGGGGAGAGATCCTGGAAGAACTGATGGCAGTGCGCCACACAAAACCCATGCTTTCTGCCAACAAGACCAAGTCTGTAGAAGACCTGATCAGATTTGCTTCATTAGGCCCAGTTATACTGAGCTGGAAAATGGACGGCTTGACCTTGGTGCTGCGCTACGAAAAAGGTAAGTTGCGGCAAGCAATCACAAGAGGACGGGATGGTATTGTTGGGGAAGATGTGACGCATACGGTCCGCACATTCCTGAACGTTCCGCTCTCCATACCGACAAAGGATTCTTTTGAGGTCCGAGGTGAAGGCGTCATCTCATGGAAGAATTTTGAGAAAGTCAATTTGAGTCTGGGCGGTGATTACACAAATCCACGGAGTCTGGCAGCTGGCAGTGTACGTAAATTGGATGCCGGCGAGGCAAAGAAGCGGATGCTGGAGTTTTGGGCATTTGAACTGGTAAGCGACTATTTGGAACCCAAGAGCAAATTGGCGCAGCAGCAGTTCTTGGAGCAGAACGGGTTTTCTGTTGTTCCATACGTCTACACAGATGCTCGGACAGATCAAGAAACCATACGCGGTGCCATTGCGAGTTTCCAGCCCAAGGAATTTGCTTACCCGGTAGACGGACTGATCATGGAGTATGATGATCTTATTTTCGGGCGAAGTCTCGGCGCCACCAGCCATCATGAAAATCGGATGATTGCACTTAAGTGGCAGGATGAACTGTACGAAACTGAGTGCGTTGGTCTTGATGCAGCAACAATCAGAACTGGTATGGTGAGTCTGACAGCTATCTTTAAGCCGGTAGAAATTGACGGGACGATGGTGAGTCGAGCATATGTACATAATTTCACCATTTTCAAGAATCTGGCGCTGGGCATGGGAGACAGAATCATGGTCTATAAGGCAAACATGATTATCCCCCAAATTGCGGAAAACAAGACCAAGAGCGGCAATTTGGATTATCCCCACTACTGCCCGTGCTGTGGCTCTATGCTGAGCTTCCGCGAGATGCCGGGGGGAAGCCAACAGCTTTTCTGCGACAATCCGGACTGCGCTGCCAAGCTGGTACAGAAATTTGTCCACTTCTGTAATAAGACCCGTATGGACATTGAGGGCCTTTCCACTGTCACGCTGGAAAAATTCATCGGGCATGGCTGGATTCGCAATTTTGGCGATTTGTACAAGTTGGAGCGATATCGGGAGGAGATCATCCATACCGAAGGATTTGGGGTAAAGTCCTATGAGCGGCTTCACGCAGCCATTGAAAAAAGCCGTGACTGCACATTGGCCAAGTTCATAGCGGGCCTTGGGATTCCCTTGGTTGGCAGACACGCAGGCAGAGACCTGGACCGTGTTTTCCATGGCTCCTGGGCTGAGTTTGAAGCGGCAATCCTGAACCATTTTGATTTCACGGTATTACCCGGTTTTGGACAGAGCATGCATGATAATATCTATACCTGGTATGCTGATGCGAAAGAGGAAAAACTTTGGCGCCCGCTGTTGGAGAAAGTACGTTTTGTGAAAGAGGAGACAAATATGGATGCAATCAAAAAAACGCCGCTGTGGGGAAAAATTGTTGTGGCGACAGGGAAGCTGGAACACTATACCCGAGAAGGAATTCAGGATAAGCTCCTGGAGCTGGGGGCGCGTCCGGCTTCCGCTGTGACTAGAAAAACCGACTACCTGATCGTAGGCGAAAAAGCAGGCAGCAAGCTGACCAAGGCACAGCAGCTTGGCATCCGGACACTGACAGAAAAGGAATTTGAGGACATGCTTTCTGATTAGAATCAGCGGCACAATTATAGCGGAGCAGAGTAATCTGCTCCGCTTTTCGATTTTACAGAATGTGAGGAACTGATGATGAACAAAAGACGAGTCATAATCGAAGGCAGACCTATTGCTGTGATCAAGGTCGGCCTTCCAGCATACATTCAGCAATCGAACGGTGTCCTGCGTACTTCACTGGTTGTCGGAATCGGAAGCCTTTCTCCCTACAAGCTCCGCTTTGAAACATTGAACACAAGGTATGTTCTCAATATCCTGCCTGCGGCTGAATTAAGCAGTTCGGAAGGAGGGCAGCCAGCATGAAACCTGTGGAGGAGACAAAGGCCGATCGCTTCCGGAGGCTTGCTGAAGCGCGGGTCAATAAAATCATTAAGATGATCCGCCTTTTAGGGAACTGCTCCGGCAAAGGGGTATATCAATATAACTCGGATCAAGTGGAGCAAATCTTTGAAACACTCCAGGCAGAGCTTAATATTGCAAGAGCCAGATTTTATCAAGACAGAGACAAGTTCTCTTTGGAATCTTGCTTTGATCTGCAGAGGCAGCTGATCATAAATCCACTTGTAACGTTGAAAATGCCAGATGGAAATGTTCTAACGGCGGTGGTATTTGCGGACGGCACCTATCCTGCCATCAACGTGTACAGCTCGAACAAAGGGCATGACCCGGAACTGGTTTGTTTTGCAGAATTCAATCCGGAGCACACTGCTGGACAACAGCTCCACATTGGTGTGTACCAGAACGATGAAGAAGATACAAAGTATTATGCGCCCTACCGAAAGGAGGAAAGCTGACAAGCATGGATTATGAATCTGATTTGCGCAGTGCGTGCAGCCTCTCGTGGAATAAAGTGAGTAGGTTATTGGAGAGTACAGTTCAGGGCATTATTGGAAGAACCATTAAATTACATGCATGGGCAGAAGATACCGATTATTGGGGAGTCATGACAAAAGACACACGACTTAGTTTGGAGGAACTTGCGCAGCTGCTGGAAGCAGTTAATGCACCAGAATACGTAAAGTCTATTATATGGCCGGAGGAGGGCACTCAAAGTACCAATAGTTTTGGTATGGAACTTGGCAGCTTGCTGCTCAGGAAAGGGCTGAAAGCGGAATGGTCCCATGAGCACATTATGCCTTGTGAGCTTTGGCTTTTAGGTTTTGCAGACAATGTGACGCATCCCTATACCCAGTCCGGTCTCTTGAAGAGAGCATATGACGGCGAACTGATGACAATGCGCGAGGTTCTTTCCTACCTAAAAGAGAATGGCGCCACAGACCGGAGTCTCAGTGACATTCGGGAACAGTACTGTACTCGGTTTGGTAATGAACTTTGCTGGCGTTACCCGATCACGGATGGAATTCATATGGGGACGTTTATTCTCTGTGTACGGGAAGGGTTCCTAAGCCTACCCTTTAACAGTGCAGATGAAGATGTGTATGAGATCCTTGTGCTGCAGGATGCTGCTTTGTGCGATACGGTGACAATCAAGCAATTGCTATCCGACTGGAACCGTTTTTCCTATGACCTTGCAGATGCCCTGGAAGCCATGCACATATCATTAGAGATTCCATTTTGATTCAAATTAAAAGAGCGTCATAGAAGAATATTTTTAATTTCCAATAAGAAACAGGAGAAAGTAGTATGGATGACAGACTGAAACATATAGCGGATCATTTTGAAACCATGCGCATTGGAGCGGATGACTCATTCCGCTTCCACTGTACGCAGTGCGGAAAATGCTGCATCAACCGTGAGGACATTCTGCTCTGCCCGAAAGATATTTATAATATTGCGAAACATCTTTCCATTTCTCAAGAGGAAGTGGTAAGACGCTACTGTGAGACCTACCAAGGACAAGGATCCAGGCTTCCGCTTGTACGGCTCAAGCCTCTGGGGTCCATTAAGCGCTGTCCATTGCTGAAGGATCAAAAATGTATGGTACATCAGGCGAAGCCGGTCGTATGCGCTATGTTTCCTATTGGGCGATGCATTCGATTGGATCAGAATCAGGCAAAACACATCGACACAGCGGAGTTAAAGACGGAGTTTATTTTTACCTCGCCTGGCTGTGGGGATGGTGCTGAGACTCATACGGTGCGCGAGTGGTTGGCTTCTTTCGGTATACCGGTAGAGGATCCAGACTACGTCTGTTGGCAGCGTGTGGCGATCTTTGCATCGACCAAAATCCGGGAATTTGAAACAAGGCTACCAAAAGAGGACATCGACATTCTGCTAAGCTTATTATTTGGAGTTCTGTATCTCGGGTACGACATGAATCAGGAGTTTGGGCGCCAATTTGCGGACAAATCCAAAAGGGCGATAGCCTTTTTGAGAAATCTGACATGGAAAGAGAGACGCACAGATGAATGCAGATAAAAATGAAAATCAAATAATTCGGAAAGATGCCAGAAACTGTTTCGTGGAAAGTTTGAATGATGCTTTCCCGATAGGGAAGGTCCATCTTACCTTTGCTACATATGATCTGAGCAAGCCGGCGGGACACCGTCAGACTAACAATATCCACATTTATCTTTCGGTGGGCGAATTTTTGGAATTGTGCCGAAAACTGGAATGTGGAGAACTCCGGTATCTGCTGCAGTTAAAAAAGAAGAATGGAGAGAAAAGCCCATTGTACCAGTGCTTGGGCGGGACCTCGGCGGAAAAGCTCCGACAGTTGGGTCGCCCGAGATCCGATGGCAAAAGTCTTTCGCGGATCGTACAATTGGTACCGGGTACAAAGTCTGATTTTCTCTTTGTAGCTGACAGTGGCCCGGGGGAGGTTAACGACAAAGGCCTCATTGTTCCCAAATTTGGCAATAAGCCTGAGAACCATGTGGCGATCAGTATGAGCCTTGAGTCCTTGAGTGAACTTTTTCTGGTAACTCGTATTCATTACCAGGCATGGCTAGGAGTACTATACAATAAAAATTTTAGCTCTCTAGAGATCCCCAAGGATTCAAAATCTGGAAGTAGTACGAAGAAATCGAAAGAGTAAGAACTATATTGAAAATAAGGGGTTGTAGCCAAAACCGGCTACAACCCCTTTCGCATACAGATATAGCTATTGAACTTATTCGCATTTGAATATTTTGTTGAAGAGAAGTAAGTGCTGGAGTATTGCAGCGACAATTGCCAAGGGGAGGAACTTCACCCAGATATAATATAGGAACAGTTTAAAAGATGAAAGATAAGGGAGTATTGCATTAGATCTCATTCCAATAGCTTTCTCTCCCAACTGGCCTCTGCTTGCTGGAGTGCCTCATCAATCGACAGGGTGCCATCCAAATACTCCTGTAGATATGGATAGTACCGCATCCGGCAACCCTTCGGGTTCTGTGTAACGGCTGACAGGACTGGTTCGAATTAACTGAAACTGGTCATAGTGCTCTTCCAGGATTTCAGGGTGATTAGCCTGTGCAGCTTCAAATCTTTCGTAGTCTGAAACGTTATTAAGGGAAAATGTGCTGACATCATAGCGATCCGAGGAGAACCCATCCTTGCTGAGCAGGAAGGAGAGAAAATCCCAAGCCTCATCTTTATGTTCTGAACTCGCGGGAATTCCCCAACAAAAACCATAGGACTGCCGGTAGTCGGAATTTTCGCCTAACGGGATGGGGACGATACGATAACTGCTTCCATCCTCCTGCATTCTGACCAAAAAGGAAATCCCGGATGCGAAAGCATCCGGGATTTTTGGTTGCGGGGGCCGGATTTGAACCGACGACCTCCGGGTTATGAGTTGCTGTCAAAAGTGGTGTAGAATGGCTTGCCAAGCGGGTTTATGGCACTTTTTTGGGATTTTTGAAAAAACGGAAAAAGGCCGTTTTAGCCAGGTTTTAAGCCGTAGTATGGGTCAACGTTTGGGTCGGAATCTGAAAAGCCCGAAGGTCAATTTTAGGGAAAAAGTGAGAGAAAACAGGGCTGGATTGCCCCGGAAAGAGGATATTGAGACCGGGAAAAAACAGAGGAAGGAAAAAAATCTGGGTCACAGGGTGAAGCGAAATAAATTCGCCCTGGCGGCCCTTTTTTGGCCGGATTTGGCTGGTTTAAGGCGGTTTTGTGGGAGTGCAGGAGGGGGTGATCGCAGCGGACCAAAGCTTTCGGCCAGAAAGCAGAAAATTGCCCCCCTTTTTCCCGGATTTTGCGCTGCTGGATGGGTCGGAATATGGGTCAAAATTCGGGGGAGCAGGAGCCCATTTTTTCCCTCTGAAAAAGGCCATTTTTGAGGGCAGGGGTGGGGAAAAATTTACATCGCAAAACAAAGAAGAGGCCCTTGAGGACAAGCCCGGCAGCAGGACCAGGAAAACGGAGCAAAATTGGCCCCCAAATTAGGGCTTTGAACAGGAAGAGAAAATAAAGGGAGGAAAGGAGCTAGACAGGAGGGTAACTTGAACTAGCAATATCTATAGCGACAAATAAGGTGACCAAATTCGGTCACCTTATTTGTGTATGCTGCTAAATTTTGTGTATCAGGTTGAAGGGGTCCAACCAGAAAGATCTTTTTGCAGCAAAATGTCATCCAGTACTGATAGGTTGATCTGATAGTATTTGGCTTTTCCTTTTTTCTGACAGAGGACCAATTCTGGCCGAAGCTGAAAAATCAGTTTGCTCACTTTGTAATAGCTGGTACCATATTGCTCAATTAGTTCGTTTGTTGAGATTCCTTTTTCGCTGAAGAGCGCCGCTTGAATCAGATAGCTGTAAAGCGAAAAGATGTCATTATTATTTTCAACTTCGGGAAAACTGAGAATCAACTTTTCATATTTTTCCCAGCTGATTCTTTTCTGTTCCAAAGAAATCTGCAAATCTGTCAGAGACTTTTCAATCATCTGAAGCATCATGAGCAAAAAAGGCGTTAAATCTCCCAGATTATGAGGATCATTGCAAGTACGGAAGGCTTTGTAATACGCGTTGATATCCTCTTTGATTGTCTCAGAGATTCGATAGGAGAGTAAGGGTTCCAGGGTTTCTGACAAATAATAGCTGAGAATGAAGCGTCCCATACGCCCGTTCCCGTCATAGAAAGGATGGATATACTCAAACAGATAATGGAAAATACAGACGCGAAACAGCATATCTACACTGTCATCGTGAAGAAAGGAGAGAGCTTCGTCCATTGCGCCTATGATTTTGCTCTCAGGAGTCACTCCTGTGTGGATGACTTTATCGGTTTCACTATAAACGGATGTTGATTCTTTTCTGAAAATCTTTCCGTCTGGTGCATGGTGAGCGTCTTCCGCAATCACTTCATCCAGAAACATTTCATCGTAAAGGGCTCGGATGTCTTTACAGCTTGTCAATTCGATCGAATCTTTTGTTATGAGTTTGAGATATTTGTTGACCAGACCGACAAACCGCTGCTGTTTTCCCTTCTCCTGAGATTGTTTGCTCAAAATATCCAGCGCATCATCAATTTCCTTTCGACTGCTATGCACGCCTTCAATTTTATTTGTCAATACAATTTCGTCGATTAGACATTTCCGGGAATATTGACTCAAAGCAACGCCGGGCAACTTCATGCTGAGTAGCGTTACCTTTTTATCCAATGTAGAGACACGATAAGCCAAAGACATTACATCTGCATTCAGTAAAAAGAACAACGGATTTTTGGCAACAGAGAAATTTATATGGACCGACTCTGCACTATCGAAACGGTTCTTATAGATTTGAGTATAGTTTTGAGGGTCGTTGTAATACAGTTTCGCAAGAGTTTGATATGCCATAAATTCAATCCTCCCTCTGTTTTTTAATTAATAATCAAATATAGCATAGACGATTTAAAAAATCAATGTTTTTTTGAACCGAATTTATGAATAAGTTTTGTTGTAAAAAAACTCTTCTCATTTTTTGAATGGAAAAACAGTTTTTTATTTGTAAATGCAAAGCATACAATTCATTGTTACTCCTCATATGAAAAAATATACGACATCAAGGTAATCAAATTTGATCACCTTAATTTTATGCGTATTTATGCACATAAATCCCTAAAGGAGGGCCAAGCGAAAAGGGTGAACAAAATCTGTGTGTTCCACGAGAAAGATGGTGCGGTACTGCCCCTCTTTTTCTTTCAGTCGTTGGACGAAAAGCTACAGCGGAAAATCCTAAAGCAGCTGCGGTGCCTTGCACTCTTCCCGGGGTACCGCACGCAGCCGCACATCAAGCGATTTTCTCTAGAGTAGCATTCCGACCACTTCGAATACCGCGAACGCCTCAGGATTCTGTTCCAGGTCATTTACACGAAGGCTACCAAGGGCAACATTATCCTGTGTGCACCATTTGTCAAGAAACGTGACAAGGATACCCGACGGGCGATGGAACTTGTCGTTCGGCTAGCGGAGATTATCCGTGAATACCCAGAATGCAGGATCTAGCTCGATCTTCGAAGGGAGGTGTCTGTGCTGATCAAAAAGGACGCATGAGCCACACACCACCAATCTATATGCAAAGAGAATAGAATGGAGACAAAAACTCTTAGTCGTTAGTTCAAATCATCCCCAAAGCCCGAATCCCAAAAGATATCTTTTAAAATCGTCGCTATTTTGGGGCACGAAAAATCCCTGTAAACGGCGTGTTTACGGGGGGACTCTTGTTGCAAGATAGAAAAACCGGCCAACCAACGGTTGACCGGTTTGTTGGTTGCGGAGGCATGATTTGGCTCTCGCGGCCGGGCGTCTCGGTCAGTCGCTCCCGCGCCGGTTCTAGAGAAAAACGCTCTTGAACCTACAATATTCAGGTTATGAGTTGCTGTCGAAAGTGGTGTAGAATGGCTTGCCAAGCGGGTTTACGGCACTTTTTCTGGTTTTTTGAAAAAACGGAAAAAGGCCGTTTTAGCTAGGTTTTAAGCCGTGGTACGGGTCAACGTTTGGGTCAGAATCTGAAAAAGCCCGAAGGTCAATTTCAGGGAAAAAGTGAGAGAAAACAGGGCTGGATTGCCCCAGAAAGAGGATCTTGAGACCGAGAAAAAACAGAGGAAGGAAAAAAATCTGGGTCACAGGGTGAAGCGAAATAAATTCGCCCTGGTGGCCCTTTTTTGGCCGGATTTGGCTGGTTTAAGGCGGTTTTGTGGGAGCGCAGGAAGGGGTGATCGCAGCGGACCAAAGCTGTCGGCCAGAAAGCAGAAAACTGCCCCCTTTTTCCCGGATTTTGCGCCGCTGGATGGGTCGGAATATGGGCCAAAATTCGGGGGAAGCTGAAGCCCTTTTTTCCCTCTGAAAAATGCCCTTTTTGAGGGCAGGGGTGGGGAAAAATTTACATCGCAAAACAAAAAAGAGGCCCTTGGCGAGAAGCTCGGCAGCAGGACGAAGCTGGAAAAATCCGATCCAGCCGCCCCTTTTTCCCCACTTTGAGCCGGAAATTTGGACCTGTGAGGGCATCTTCGGCCCAGACCAGGGAAACAGGAAACAATACCCGCGACCGGATTTTCGCCCCTTGAGGCCGGTTTCAGGGGAGGCTTCGGAGGGCAGGAGCCTCCGGTTCTGGACCGCAGCCGAACCTGCCGGACCGTTCCAGAGGAAGAAAACCAGAGCCAGGATTTCCCGCCGCAGCAGAGCCAGGCAGTCCAGCCAGCCCATCCTTCCGAGTCCAAGGGAGGAGTTTCCGACACCCGTATGTCAAGTACGCGACAAAAAATATAATCCTGAAAAGCGGAAAACCTAAACTACTAAGATGGATTTGATAGCTTAGGCTTTCCGTTTTACCCATTCGACCTGTGAAAGTTTTCGTACTGAAAATATCATTCAACACCTATTAAGTTTTCTTGTTCATATAGAGGTAATATAAGGCTTACCGACATAACTCAATTAGCAATTCGATTGAGCATTTGAACTCTTCTTGTGTATAATTTTTAGTGGGATCAGGGTGGTCAATCAAGTTCCGTATATAGGTGGGGAGCGTTTGATAGCTTGTGGTATGGCCTCTCTGGTTTGTAAAGGAAGATTTTTTGGTGTGCAACGCAGAGTTAAAAAATGTACTTTGAGCAATGTAGTCATCACAGCTTTTTACAGTGTCATTACCAGTTTTATTCTGCAAATATCCATATAACTCAATATGATAGTCCACGGAAAGGATTCCAAAAGCTAGATAATTTGTTTCTGCTGATGTAATAGTTGGCAAAATTGTAGGAGCAGTAATGTTCTTTGAATGTATGCTTCCATTATCATCGCTGAGCACAATAATTAAAACATTATTTCTATCTTCTAATGCTGAACGCAATACATATTCAGAATGAGTTGCGATAATTATCTGTGCATCTTGGGAGCCGTTTTTGTTAAAAAGGCTACGATAATACCTCAATACTTTTTGTTGCCATTTTGGATGCATGCTCAGTTCCGGTTCGTCAATTAAAGCAATACCACCTGACATGCTATTTATGTTTTTTAGTAAGTGCGCTCCTCGAAATACGATTTGTTTCTCACCAGTACTCAAGCTATCGACAGAAATTTCTTTTCCATGTTTTTCGAAGAGAATTTTGATCTCCTCAGGATTGGTATTGTCTATCCCCTTAAACTTTACTGCTCCGAAGAATTCATTAAATGCCTTTTCAAATCGATACATCTTTGATGTCTGTTTGAATGTAGTAAAAGGAGTTTGCATACCGGCCTTGGTTATTCTCATCCACTCAGAATTATCTTGAGCGTCAATATCAACTATTAATTGCTTGACCGATGTAAAATCATCATTTGAATCATTTTCATATTTTTCAGAATCTAACTGCTGAGTTGTTGTAGATCTCACCTTTTGCGTATTAAAGCCCGATCTCGCTTTTGAATACGAAAAACCGTAATGTCGCAAATCCGCCAGGTCTGAATCTATTAATTGCGGACTATTATTTCTATTAGTTCGGATTGTCTGGGTAGTTCCATCGGATTCATTTTTTCGAACATGAAATCCAAGTTTAGGATTAACATCTGCTCTTTGGCTAATAGTATAGGGCACACCATCAACTACATAGTTGATATACTCAAACGCTTCTATCGAGCCAAGGTTAAGAAAAGTAGATAATGTTTCGAGTGTAGTTGTTTTACCTGTACCATTTTCTCCCGCTAACACAATAGTGTTATAGATAGAACCATCTGGCTTAGTAAAATCAAGCTCCAAGTTCCCCAAAATATCGTGATTATTCCATTTGATCTTTCTAATCATTTTGACTCCTTTTAATTTTAAACAACGGATAGGTTACGAGCTTTTCCTATGACTTTATCTATGAAAATAACTTCAAAGACCTCAGGTCCAGGCTCCATTGCAGAGTACACTGTGCATGACAATGTAATGATATTGGGAGTGTCCAAGCTAAAATTAAATCATTGGTATCGCATCCCTATCCCTGTATAGAGTTTCATTACTGAACAAGCATCTTTACTTTCGTTGCTCTATTAACATATGTATGCTAGAAGATAAAAGGGGACACTTGCCGAGAATTATTTAAATTTGCTTTAGAACAAAGGGCCTGAATGATAGACGTATTCAAATGATAGACGCAGAAATGGTAGAAAGAAAACCATATGCCCATAAATTGGCACAGTAATGGCAAGTTTTATGCCGATGACGCGTAAAACGAAACATGCTATAATGCCAGCATCCCCCTTTGGATCAAGAGCTTGGCTTTTCAGTCAAATTTTGCCCAAAGGGGGATTAACTATGAATTACTGTCCATATTGTGGTGCTGAATTGCTAAATAAAGAGCTCCCTTTTTGCTGTGAATGTGGAAAGGGACTACGGGTTGACACCCAAGTAAAAGAACCTACAGGTCAAGAGCATAACCGACTTAAAACGGGCAGCATGTCGTCTGATAGCAGCTGCCGGCAGCCAATCCTGTTTCGCAATAAAAAGAGATCAAAGGCAAGTACTACCCGAACTGAGGATACCGTAAAGAAAACTGATGAGGGATATGACGGTTATTATGATGATATCCTCCCTGTAGATCTGGGGGCGCAGAAAGAAGATGGTAATGGAGAACTGCTTAAAAAAATAGCTGTGGTAATTATTGGGGTGATTTTGATCATCGCACTATGCCTGACCATGTTGTATTTGACGTAATGGTTGTAAATCATGCCTCCTAAAAGTGTAATAGTAATAAAACAACTGGGAGGTTTAAACGCAATGAAGTATATTTCAAAAGGTATAGTTGTCAATGAATCCACAGAGCAGCGGCTTAGTATTTTGCGCTGCGGTTATGAGTTCCTGCTGACGGGAACACAGGCGGCTCTTTGGCAGAACGGCCAGTTTGCCTTTTCTGACATCCAGGATGGAAGCATAATTCAGAAGCGTGCTCTTGAGCAACTGCGACGGCAAGAACTTGTGGAGATTGCAGAAGACAATAATGCCGGCTTTTATCGTGCATTGGCCCGCTGCGTTATTGCTCCAGTATCACGGCCGAAGCTGTCAGGATGGATGAGCTGCGATGAGCGGGTGCTTTACAAATGGCTTTGCCAGGCCGGTATACACCTCACTCTTGCGGAACTTGTTTTCCTTACAGAAAATAAAGTTTTACCAGCAGATAGGTGGATGGGAGAAGATAAGCGGCAAGAACTGACGGATCTGATTTACGACAAGAATAATATATTTGACAATATGCTGGAAACACAGATGGAACACGCAGACTGCCGGGATGATGTAGTTTATCACGTTCTTTCTCTACTCAAGAAAAAAAGGATCATTTTGTTATGAGTCAAACCATAAGAAAAAAGTATCAGGTACTGCCACGCGCATTGCAAAAGCAAATCCTGCTGCGAATGGGTGTCACTGTGATTAGTATTTTCCTTTTCACATTATCCGCTGCAATTAGTCGTGACTGGTATCTCGGTGTGTCATTTCTCATTGTAGGTTTAGTTTCTGGGGTTGCAGGGACGGTCCTTTTTGTACAAGCTGAACGAGGAAGTTATGTTGTTGTAGAAGGGATCTGTCAGAAGATAGAACTGACAGCGTTTCGCCGTAAACCCAAAACGGTGTATCTGTCTGCACGGGAACATAACATTAGAGTCCATCTTCACCATTATTTAAAAAATGTTGAAATCGGTGATGAAATTATAATTTATATTGCAGCTAGTTTGCCTGTTAACCGGGAAGATGGCTGCGAGATAGTAAACGGCTATCTTGCAATGGAAATCAGGAAAACAAACCCCATGCCCCCTATGCGGAGCTCTATTGAATGCAACATAGAGAATGCAGGAAAGCAGATTGACTATTTATTTTGGCGATGGTATAATAACTGCATCAGTATCAAGGGATTTCTGGGGGAAATTCAAAGTATCTACGTTTGAAAAGTGTCAGTTAACACGGGAGTGTTGACTGGCACTTTTTTGTTTTCCTGGTTTCACTCCCATAAAGGGATGAAATATATATTTTATGGCAGGCTGAAACCTGCGGGAAAGGAGAGCATAATATGTTCAAGGTAATCGCAACAGACGTCATCATTTCCAAGGGGTATGATGGTGCACCAGCACTGAAATTTTCGGAAAACGGAGACAGCGTCCGCTTCCGGATCGGCAAAAGGGTGTATGACTCCCGAGCTGAGAACAATCAGCGGTGGATCAACATGTCAGTCAAGGCTTTTGGTGGGCTCTGTGAGCGCATTAAGAAGATGCAGCTTAAAGAGAGCTCTTTTGTCAATATCCTTGGCCGACTGGATGAAGATGTATGGGAGGATCCGGCTACACATGAAAAGAGAAGCACCATGGTGATCATTCTTGATGAGATTGAGTATACCTCAGGAAACAAGCAGCAGAAGGAAACCGGAGGAGGGACACCTCACCCCCAATCTGGCGTGAAAACTACTCCAGGATCGGATGATAACGGGATGGAAGGTTTTACCGGATACGAACCCTTCGGCGGTGCAAACTCATTTTTTGACGAATAAACTGAAAGGAGGAACCGGAACAATAGAATGATCGGGCGTGTAAAAGACGCACATGAGCGGAACAGATAAGCTCATGTGCGTCTTTTATATCTTCTTAATGAAAGGAATGAAATATGAGGAACAAGGATTTTAAGCGCCACATTGCGTATGAAGCTCTTGTTATCATGGGCATATTGGCACTTCTCCTCTTTATCTGCAGACTATGGCCAATCTTACTGCTGGTGATTTTAGGCATCCTGATTGCAGTAATCCGGTTACTTTTCTTATCACAAAGAAAAGTAGCCGCAATCGAACCTATAGAAACAACAGGCTCGGTAGTAGGAGGTCACACAGAACAGGATGTACAAAATTTGGCTTTTTCAGTAATCCAACAAAGGATCACATGCTTGATAACTGAGAGCTATCCAGAGGCCAGATGGGTATGGAAAACCGCTCAGGCCAAGAGAAGAGTCCTGGCAGGGGAGAACGTGCATATTCTTCTGAATCGAGCTGGCGGCTACCGAGAAGCTATTGTCCATGTGCAAAATCTTTGCGTGACTGGCCTAACCTACTGCAATGCTCTGGCAAATGTGGCGCCAAGTGGTGACAGCGATTCTACCGCTTCGACGGAAGAAACCAGGCAAGCTCCTGTGAATTTCGAGTATCTGGCATTCGAATGGGTAGATGCACATGTTGTGGATCTAAATACCAGATGCAACGAGTGTGTTGCACGAGGAGAGTCTGCCTTTCTGCTGACAGCCGATGAGCTACCGGACAGGGGGAGTTGGCCGGATATTTGCAGGGAGCTGGTTCGCAACGGGATAGAAGACTGTCAGTATACGCCTGATGGAATCCAAATCAATATGAAGCAGTAATCTGTAGAAAGGAATGAATCAATATGGCTGTATCAATCAGTAATCTCTTTAATTACTCCCGCAGCTTGCCGGCCCCTTTTGATACGCTTGTTAGCAAACGTGTAAAGGCAGCCTCCAAGTATGGAAGCAAGACAGAAGCAACTCTTTGCGGGGCTGTAATCAAAGCAGTACATGCCATGTGTGGGTGTATGCAGGGAACTGGCGTAGGAGCTGTAGGACGAACAGATACCATCAAGTGTGTGGCGGAGTACAAATCCGCAACAGGGCCGGATGCCTATCATCTTGTTGTATATGATCCGTCTGCTGGGACAATCATGGCCAGTGTCTACGACAAGAATACGGAGATGATTGAGCAGTACGTTGCTCACAGCAGCCAGCGGGACGGAGCGGCGCTCTTTTTCTGTATGATGCCGGTTTTGATGTCGGATGCTGAATTTGCAGAACAGTTCGGTATCTACGGTGAACAGATGGCGCTGGGTTACCCAGATATGGATAAGGCGACAGAGAGCATGGCTATCCTCTGTGATAATGCTTATCGCCGCATAAAAGATGATGCATGTCCAGCCCATATTCCCGTAAACATCGACAAATCTGGAAATTTGATGCGAGTGTCCCAGGCCCAACTGGACTCCGGTGCATATACGCCAACAGAAGTTGTAGCGGGTGAATTTACAATTTTTGCCAAAACAGGACCAGCTATTGTCCGTGGCTCAGTGGAAGTAATTGATCATAAGGATTTTGTTGGTAAATATCCTCTTAACCCGGCAAGAATGCTGTCTCCCTCTGAGCAGATGCTAGTACCTAATCTTCCAGACTGGTATATCATTCCGAAGGAGGTCGAGGATATCTGCAAGCATGCTCAGGCGACTACGGGACGACCTATGCAGATGCGGAATTTCCTGCTGCGAGGGCCTGCTGGGACAGGAAAAACCATGGGTGCAAAGGCGGTTGCTGCAGGACTTGGTCTCCCATATATGAAATACACCTGTTCAGCCGGAACGGAAATATTCGATTTTGTGGGTATGGTTTTCCCGGAAACAGAGTCTATGTCTACCGGCAGTGCAGAATTGGATCGCGAAAGAGAACTGCTCAAAGCTATGGGAGGCATCAGCTACGCCAATGTGTCGAAGCTGATGAATCTGCCGGATCTGGACGACATGGACTATGATCCTGCAGGTGTTTATCATGCGTTGACCGGTGCAGAGAAGCCTGATGCCACAAGTCAGGACTGTATGGGGCTTGTATTGGACAAGGTCACCGAAAAAGTGAGGGCGCTCAGTACCCGGGGTGAGCAGTCGAAGACTGCTGGCCAGACCTATACTTATGTGGAGACAGACTTTATCAAAGCGCTAAAGTACGGGTATGTGATTGAGGTGCAGGAGCCCTCCACAATTATGCAGCCTGGTGTTCTGGTGGGGCTGAACTCACTTTTAGAGCAAGACGGCTCCATCACACTTCCCACTGGTGAGATTATCCAAAGGCATCCGGATGCGGTAGTTATTATCACCACGAACGTTAACTATGAGGGTTGCAGGACGATGAACCAGTCGGTCGTAGACCGTATGAGCCTCGTCAAAGATATTGAGCTGCCTTCACCAGAAGTGATGATACAGCGTATCATGGCGGTCACAGGTGCTACCGATGAATACCAGGTATCTCAGATGGTGCAGGTGGTCAACGACATGGCTGACTACTGCCGGAAAAACAGTATTTCTGACGGATCCTGTGGTATGCGCAGCCTGATTGACTGGGTGATCAGCACGGAGATCTCCGGAGATCCATATCAGTCCGCTTTATATACCGTTATCAGTAAAGCGACTGCGGATGAAGAGGATCGTGAAGCTCTGATCAGTACAGTCCTAGAGCCCATTTTTGCACCGAAGCGCCACAAGAAAGCGGTATAAACTAGGTCGAGAAAGGAGGATTACTCTTTGGCAAGAGTGAATCATAAGAAAGTCAAGCAACTTCTCAATGAGGAGCGAAGCAGAATATCCGATCGGCAATTTTTTACGTCTCGGATTCTGGCACTACACTTTGAGGATATTGCCATGGCGCAGACGAAAAGATATAAATATAGTCGCCGGATCCATGTAAAGCTCTTGTGGGACCCAAATGAAAATTGCCCTGCACGTACGAATAATTTGTCCGTCAAGATCAATACAGGGCATTGGCTCGTGACGCATAACCGCACCCGGGAAGATCGTTACTATATCGTTGGTGGCCTGTTCACACACGAGCTGGGGCATTGCCTGTATACCGATTTTCTTGCGGCTCAGACGTATGTCAATTACTTGATGCGATATCGATGGTATCCAAAGAAACCCAGGCTGAAGCTTGCGGATGATATTGACCGAGAGAAGTTGTTGTGGGACTATGTAAAGGCAGATGAGAAGAATCTGGAGGCACTGTGTATCCTTGCTCAGGATATTGAGAATATTCTGGAGGATGGATATATCGAAAACCGGATGCTAACCAGCTTCCCGGGGAAGTTGGGCGCTTATCTGGAGATGCTGCGAGAACAGAGTTGGGAAGAGATGCCCACCGTAACGCAGCTCATAGAGAGGGAAAGCACCGGCGGACACATAATGGAAAGTATTATGCAGATGATTCTCTCTTACGCAAAATATGGAGAAATCAAGTATGGAGAGGAGCCACTCACCGATCAAAGGATACAGATCGTTTTTAGCTTGCTTCCGGCGTTGGATTCATCAGTTACAAACACTTCCGGAAAGGAGCGATGGAACATCGTGAATCTGATCTTAATTCGATGCTGGGAATATGTCCAGGATTATATTGAGATCAGGAAGAGGCAACATGAGGAAGCAGAAGCTGCCGGCACGGCAGGAACACTATCCCAGATGATATCGGAGGAACTACAGGCATTGGTTGGCGGCTCTAGTATTGGTGAGGGCGCCAGCCAACCGGTTCCGGATAGTGTGACCTCTTGCCCAGCTGCGAATGCGCAGAAACGGGCAGAAACCAAGACTGTGGCGAAAAAAAGTAAAGAAGGGACTGCCTCCGAAGATGGTGGTGATGCTCTTAGCACGGAGCCCGATAAAACCGAGGGAAATAGTTCCGACGCATCGCTGCAGCAGCCTGGAGATGAGGCAAAGACTGGCTTGGAAGGCATATGCTCCAGAGAAGGTAAGCAAGAGGTTACCGCGGAGGAAACCGGGAGGATTCCTTATCAGCAAACTGAACGAGTTTCGGAGCCCTCCGATGGAACGGTTGAGCGCAACAATGCATATGAGCGTGAACGATATGCGGGAGCTGCCAGCGACGTTGAGCGGCTGCTGGATAAGATGGCAGAGCGGGCTGCTTGTACGCAACTGGAAAATGAACGGCTGCGGGAGCTGAACGATGCTGCACAGGGGATCTCCTATGGAGATGTCCACGCCGGTGTCCCAGTATGCATCAATCGCATCGCTGAGGTGGATGAAGAACTGGTGGAGCAGTATAACACGATATCCGGGCCGCTTCTGACCATCTCCAGGCAACTTCAAAAAAGCCTGATCCAACAACTGAAAGACAAACAGCGGGGAGGAAAGCAGACCGGCCTTATGATGGGACGGAGACTGGATGCCCACGCGCTGTGTCGCAACGATGGTAAGGTGTTCTACAAAAATGCGCTGCCCAATGAGATACCGGAAATGGCGGTAGGTCTTCTCCTCGATGAATCCGGTTCGATGTGTTCTTGTGACCGCTGTACTTACGCAAGAGCCTCAGCAATCATTCTCTTCGATTTCTGCCAATCCTTGCGCATACCTATAATGGTCTATGGGCACTCGACTAGTTATCATAAAGTTGAGCTATACTCATACGCCGAATTTGAGAGTATAGACCAGGATGATAGATACCGCATGATGGATATCTCAGCCCGCGGCAGTAATAGGGACGGAGCTGCGTTGCGCTATGTAGCAGAGCGACTGAGCCACCGTCCGGAAGAAATCAAGCTCTTGATCCTTGTTTCAGATGGGCAACCAGCGGCACCTGGCTATGGGGGCAGTGCGGCCGAGGAGGATCTGCGGGGAATCAAACAGGAATATCGCCGGAAAGGAATTGTGTTTATCGCTGCAGCTATTGGCGATGATAAGCCAAATATTGAGCGCATCTATGGCGATGCGTTTCTGGATATTACCGATCTGAGTCAGTTGCCAGTTAAGTTGACAGCGGCGGTTAAGCGTCATATTCGGTAAAGTGAGGTGAGGATGATTATCCGTCACTAGCATGAAAGAAAGCTCTTTTTATTTGGATTGATTGATTAACATGACTCTGCTATAATAACTATATTAGTAACAGAGCTTCGCTGCAGCGAGCACAGTATTACCTTGTTATGAAAGTGCCATTTGCTTTTTGCAAATGGCACTCTTTTTGTTTCCTGGCCTTTGGGGGCATAAGCCAGCAGTCCTTCGGGAGTGCTGGCTTTTGTTATATCGTCGGTAAATCACAAAACAAATGAAAGGAGCATTACAATGCTAAAAACATGCGAGGATAACTATTCAACCACATTTCATTCCTATGGAGACATGGAGAGCTACCATGAGCAGATGTCAGCAGAGAGCCAGTGGCACAGATGCAGGGTCAATGAACTGCATATCGAACCATTGGATCAAAAGTCGCCGCTTTTGGGGAATCTCTCCGCATTCGCAGCAGGCACCAGTGCGGATGCAGTCGAAGATACTGCGCACCACCTAGGCCTTGCTATGCGGGTGGGCGGGAGCCTTTATCCGGTACGGATGACGGCGTACAAAAGCCTCCTGGACAGGGCCAAAATTGGTGGGACAGTTCTCCCTAAGCTGAGTCGGGAGAAGTTAGCCAGAACACTAAATGACTGTCTTGAAGTGTACTCCTCTGAAGCGCTTTTGCTTATTCGGGATGAAAAAGTCTCAGCGGCCCATTCGGGGGATCCAGCGGACTACTCTGTGCTGCCAATTGACAAGCTGCTGAAAAGTCTAGCCGGAAAACTGGATGAACGTTTCCCAGGAAATGAGTTTCAGAGAGGCTACCGGGATCATGCATTAACCAGTGCTTCCTGGACACTTCCCGGACAGAAGAACGATCTGCTTGGTACCTATGAGGCACTTTTGCGCACATACGGGAAAGTGACAATGGCCTCCAAGTTGGTTCCGGGCGTCCGCTTTTTAACATCGGATACCGGAATTGCGTCTGCGAAAGTATCAGCGCTTCTGCTGGGGACTCAGCATCCGATCCATATCGGAAGCTGTGTTTCGGTGGATCACCGGCGCCAGAGCAAGATAGAGGATTTTGAAGCAGCATTGGATCAGCTGTTTGCGCAGTTTCATGACTCTGTGAAAAAGCTACAGGGCCTTTTGGAGATCCAGTTGGATTATCCCGTAAACGCCATGACGCGCATTTGCAAGAAGCTGTCGCTTCCCAAAAAGGCCGCCGTTGAAGCGATCGGCATGTTTGAGATGGCTATAGGAAGTGCACCGGCAACTGCTCATGATGTCTTTATGGCTATGCATGAGATTCCCTACATTCTCAAATCAGAGCACACTCCCGAAAGCAAAATGCTCACGGTGGAAGAAAATATGGCACGTGCGCTCACATTGCGCTGGAGCGACTACGATCTGGCAAAGGCGGTGAACTATTGATGAGCAGGGCCAAAATCCTTTGTGATTGCGCCGGTATGGATAATGACCGCTGGTTGGAATGCAGAGCACATGGCCCTAAAGGCGATATTCCTTATACCGTCGGAGGCAGTGATGTGGCGGCAATTTTCGGCTTGTCGCCGTGGATGACGCCTCTGGAGCTTTGGATGATCAAGAAGGGCCGGATGAAGGCACCGATGAAATCCAATCAGGAACAGCTGGAGATGGGCCATATGCTGGAGCCGATAGCGGCCTATTGGTACCAAAAGAAAACAGGGAACATGGTCTATGATGATACGTGTTTGTACCAGCATGCTGATCACCCCTATGCTTTGGCCAATATGGACCGCAGATATCAGCGTGTATCAGACGGAAAACCGGGTGTGCTTGAGTGCAAGAGCTGTACATATCATAAGGCCTCTGACTGGGCTGACTCCGCGATTCCAGTTTACTATGAGCTTCAGCTGCGTTTCTACATGGCGTTTGATCCGGTGGAACATGGTGCGTTTTCCTGCATATGGGGCAATAACCCAGCCAATGACCTGGCAATACCGGAGATTGAGCGAGATATTGTTAAAGAGGAAATGATCTTTGAGCGGCTGGACGAGTGGATCTGGAGCCTGGAGCACGACAAACCACCGAAGATGGATGGCGTGAAACCAAAACTGGCGTTGGAGTCTCTGGCCAGAATTTACGGAGCTAGCCAGCCAAATCTTCCAACAATTGAATTTCCGCTGAAATATGAAAGACGGTTGCGCCAGATTGCTCTTCTACAGAAGTCGGTAGCGGATCATACTGAAGAAATAAACAAAATAAGAGAGGAGATCAAGGCACATAGCGTGCGAATAGCAGAAATAATGAAAAACCATGAACACGGTGTGCTTACAACGTCCAGCGATAAATTATTGATTGACTTTGTGAGTAAAACCACTAGACGGACAGATATTGGAGCGTTGAAGAAGAACTACCCAACGGTTTATGAGGCAGTTCGGAAAAATACGACGCATCGAAACTTGGAAGTCCGGATTGAGCCGGCATAGGTGCCAGAGAAAGGAACGCTGATGGAACAGAAATTATTTTCAGAAAATTGGGAGAACCAATTGGAGTTGCAGTTCATTTCGGACGACCCCAGCCGTGTCAGAGCGTATATTTGCTCTCCACTGAAAGCGGATACATCTGAGGAATACCTACTGAACATGTATGCCACTAGAGCGTATATGTTCTATGCAAAGGAAAAACTTGGCTATGCCGCCTGTGCGCCTCATGCGTATTTACCCATGCTGTTGGGAGACAACAACAGGAGCGACCAGGCTTTGGCGATTCATTTTGGTTTAAAACTTTTGGAAAGAAGTCAAGTCCTGCTCGTATGCGGAAACAGAATGAGTTTTGGAATGAGGGGCGAGATTGCGTATGCGGGATCGTTGAAAAAGCGGATTATTGTCTTTGACGAAAGGCTACTCTGTGAGGTGCGTAAAATCGTGGGAACTAATCGGTCCGTGATATACTCGGCTGTTCTTCTGAAAGGACATCCTGCAATGGCCCATCCAAGGCCCCAGATTCACTACTGACGGAGGAGGTGCCTATGCGGAACTTTTATGTTCCGGTCGATCTGCGCAGCCGCGCGGAGATGACTGGCTTTTTGGCGCATCACTTTCGATACCCCACAATGAACTCCTGGAATCGGTCCACATCGTATGCCTGCAACCTCAAAATCCACAGTCTGGAGTTGGATGGCGAGGTCGAAGAGAAGCTATACGAGATGATCGAGACCCGGGAGTTTTTTCTTGTGCAGGCAAACCTGCTTTATATGTTTGGTAAGGAGCACGGGTTTTCCTGGCAGGCAGGGATGAATGGCCGCAGCGGCGGATACTTGGTCCTCTATCAAGGGGAGCGAAAGAAGAGCGGATATGAGTCCTACTGCACAGCTTGTGGACAGCAGAATTATAGAAAAACATCAGAATTGGACTGTATCTGCGGCGTCTGCAAAAGCAAAAGTCGCATCAATTTCAGTCATCCTGACATGCAGATTGTCACGTATCCAGGTAGAGGAACCGACGATGATGCAGATTATTCTGAGTGGAGCATGGAATTGTTGCGAGACAGGGTCCGCTTGGTCCAGGATCTGGATCGGTTGGCGGACCGCATGGTTACTCAGGCGGTTCACATGTGCAGAGACTACAATATTTGCGAGGAAGCGCTCTATGTTCCGCAAAAAATCAGGATGCTGGTAAAGAGCACCGAAGGAAAGGAGAAGCGGCAATGATTTGTCAGTTCAAACGACTTATCTATCCCCGTAGTTTGCCTGCTGGAACTGCCAGCTATATGGTTGCTCTGTACACACCTTGTGAAACCATATTGGATTCGGAGGGAAACGTACTTTCAGAGATCAAGGCTGTTGGCTATTGCCTTCCCACAGCCAACCATATCCGTTATGAATTTAAGGGAAAATGGAGCAAAAATGCCAGGCACGGTGTTCAGCTCGAGGTGGAAACATTTCGCGAAGTTATTTCTCCAACACAGGAAGGTGTAGTTGCCTTCCTGTGTTCGGGACAGATAAAAGGAATTGGGCCTAAGACGGCGGAAAAAATGGTCCAGATGTTTGGCATGCAGACTTTGGAAATACTGGATTCGCAGCCCGAAAAGCTTCTTGCTATTCCGGGTATCAGTAAAAAGAAACTGACCAAAATCACAGAATCGTACCTTGCGTCCAGAGGTGCCCGAGATGTGGTTGCTTTTTTGGCACCTCATGGTATTACACCGAACAGGGCCGTCAAACTCTACCGGCAATATGGCGAGGAAACTATGGACATCGTGCGGAACCATCCTTACCGCTTGTGCGAAATAGCGGGGATAGGTTTTCGTACAGCCGACAAGATTGCCATGAGCATGGGATTTGACAGGCTTTCTCCAGAGAGAGTGGATGAAGGTCTTGTTTTCACACTGACTGATGCTGAGATGAAGGGGAATCTTTGCATGGAAAAGAAGGATTTCATCCGGCAGAGTCTGAAACTCATGGACACCGATGGTTTGACTGAGGAAATGGCGGCAGCACGGGCGGCCAATTTGCTGCGCACGCAGCGGCTGGCCAGCTACCACGGCTGGGTTTATCGTACCTCTTCTGCAGACGCAGAACAACGGCTGGCAGAGAGAATCTGCAGACTCCTGCAAAGAGGGAAAAGTGGTAATGGCAGTGAGTATACCACCGAAATCGACCTGATGGAACGGAAACTGGGACTCTCGCTGAATGAAGAGCAGAAGCTGGCGGTTGTAACAGCATTGGTGTCGCCCGTAACGATTTTGACAGGTGGACCTGGAACAGGAAAAACGCTGACACAGAAAGTGCTGCTGGCGCTTTATCGCAGCAAGTATCCAGATGGAAAGATCATCTGCTGTGCACCGACGGGGCGCGCTGCACGAAGAATGGAGGAATCCACTGGTATCCCGGCAACCACGATCCATAAAGCACTTGGCCTGCTTGCTGGCGATGATGGAAATTACTGCGAGCCGGAAATATTGGACGCGAACCTCGTATTGGTGGATGAAGTCTCTATGATGGATGTCTTCCTAGCTGGCCATCTGTTCCGTGCCATTCCCAAAGGCGCCCAGGTGGTCTTGATCGGCGATGCCGATCAACTACCTTCCGTGGGTCCCGGCGCAGTCCTCAGTGAGCTCATTGCTTGTGGCCTTATTCCGGTGGTAACGCTTACCAAGATTTATCGTCAAAGCTACGGCAGTAGAATCGCTATCAACGCTAAACTCATACGAAACGGAAATTTGAGCCTGGAGTACGGCGATGATTTCCAGCTTCATGAGTCGGCGGAATTGTCAGCGTCTGCGGATCGAATCGAGGCAATTTACCTTGAAGAGACGAAACGTTATGGAGTCGACCAGGTTGCATTGCTTACCCCGTATCGTCAGAAGACGGATACCGGTGTCAATGCGCTCAATGAACGGCTGCAGGCGAAAGTGAATCCTCCTGCTGAAAGCAAACCGGAAGCGGAGTACGGCAGGAAACGATTGCGTCTCGGTGACAAGGTGATGCAGATCAGAAACTATGAGGATGTCAATAACGGCGATATCGGCTATATCATCGGAATCAACCGGGATGGTGCCGACACCGCAGTGACGGTGGATTTCGGGGACGGACGTGTCATGGGATATGAGGGGGCCGACCTAGAGATGTTGGATCTTGCTTACGCCTCCACTATCCACAAATCTCAAGGCAGTGAGTATCAGTCGGTGATTATCAATATCCAGTGTGCGCACGCGGTCATGCTCACAAGGCCGCTGCTCTATACGGCAATCACACGGGCGAAGAAAAAGGTGATCCTCGTAGGCGAACGTCGAGCAATTTGTATTGCTATCAGACGAATGGACACGGAGCGTAGAGGAACAATGCTGGCAGCAAGAATACAGGAATACTTTGGAGATGCTAAAAAAAGGAGGACATATGATGGCTACTCGGCTTAATGAGTATCAATCGCGGAAAGTCGCCCTGGAGCAGGGGCTTGCCCAAAACGGGATGGATCTCAACCAATCTATGCAGTACCAAGAACTGGTATATCGTATCGGTGTACTGGAAACTTGCAGGATGCTGAGCAAGACAGCGCCTTTGTCCACAGAGACAAAGACGTTGATTCGGCATTATCATTTGGTGGATGCCTATATGCAATGCTTGATGTCAGAACGGCGATTTGGTATGCCGGCGGATGAGAAGCGGAAAGCATGCCGTAAGACGGCGGCAGATGCCCTGGAAAAGACAGTCACAGATTGCCGCAAACGCTTCTCTTGCTTCAAGCCTGCAGATCAGTCGCAGTATAAGCAAAGCGTCAGTACAATGATTAATACCATTCTGCCTGCATGGCTGCAGTATCGAAATACCTGCACACAAATTGATGAGTAAGGAGAAGGACAATGAACCAGGGTAGTCTCAATGAAAAAGCGGAGATGCTGAAAAAAATTTCCTCAATCAATCAGGTGGAAGGTTTTGACCCGGCGCCCTTTGCTTTGGAGTATACAAATTTTAATACCAATGAGACAAGGAAAAGCCTGCCGGTAAATATTCAGCTTGCGTGGTTTTGGCAGAAGTACCCGGAAGGTAAGATTGCCACAAGGGTTACTGCAGAGAACGATGTGTATGTCGCAACCGCAAGAATCTATCCCAGCCGTGAGGCAGGGCAGGACTGTTTCCTAGCGGAAGCGACAGCGGCCAGAGGTTTTGATCCAGCCAAACCATTTATCTTTCCCAGAGAATGGGCCCAGACAGCAGCCATTGGTACGGCCCTTCGGTATGCTGGCTTCGGCCTGCAATTTGGGACCGTCAGTGATAATATTGAGGAATGTGGTGAAAATGAATTCTTGGCTCCATGCAGCACTGCTGGGGATAGCGGCGATGCCAGCTCTTCTCACAGTGAACCGCAAAGTGAGAAGCCGATGCTCACTCAAGAAGAGCGATTGCAGCAGGCGATGAACATGCCCTGCCCAATCTCAAAATACGGCGGAAAGACCTTGGGCGACGTTTTGACCCTGGATCCCAAAGCATTGAACTGGGTGGCAAACAAGTTCTCAGGCGATCAAGAAATTGTTGCAGCTGCAAAGATGATATGCGAATATGCGCTCCAGGAAGCTACAGCATGAAAGAAAACTAAGGAGGCGGTTTAACCGCCTTCGGAAAGGAGGCTGTATGGGACGGTTCCATATGACAGATATCATCCCTCTTATTGGTATCCCATATCCGCCACCGGGCCAGACCAGCTACTATATTTCTTGTCCATGCTGTGATAGCGATCCTCAAAAACGGCATCTCAATATTAACCTGAAAAAAGATGTATTCCGCTGCCCACGGTGCGGATTATCCGGAGGTGTCTTTGACCTATATGCATATTGCACAGGAACACCTCGGGATAAGGTTCAGGAAACTCTAATTACCCGACTGGGTTCGCCTAGACGAGATAAGTGTGGAGAGAACGACTCCTCAGGATTTGCGGATGTACAGGAATGCCCTCTGACGGACATTGACTCGCGTCATGCGACTTATGAGGCGATGCTTAGTCGGCTGACGCTCGCGTCAGATCACCGGGCTAACTTGGTGTCGCGTGGCTTGTCCGAAGAAAAGATTATCACGCTTGGGTATAAAACAACACCGATTGTTGGAATGAAGACACTGGCCAAACAGCTCCTCGCGGAAGGATTTTATCTTTCTGGTGTTCCGGGCTTCTATCGCAAGGACGGGCAATGGACATTTATCCACGAGAGCAGAGGAATACTGATTCCCGTGAGAGATTTGGAAGGGAGGATCCAAGGCCTGCAAATCCGTAGAGACAATGCAACACGCAGAAAATTCCGCTGGATATCCAGCGTTGGAAAAGATGATGGATGTAAAGCGGAAGCATGGGTCCATATTGCGGGAAAACCGTGTGAGAAGATAATTCTGACGGAAGGACCTATGAAAGCGGACATCGTTCACGAACTGACAAGCCAGACTGTACTTGCAGTAGCAGGCGTGAGCGCCTTATCACAGCTTGATGGTGTACTTGTTCAGCTACGGGAAAAAGGGGTGAGGAAGATCATGACTGCGTTTGATATGGACTTCCTGACAAATCCGCATGTAGAAAATGGGTATAACAACCTGAAGCGTCATTTAACAGACAATGGTTTCCAATATGGGACTTATCTCTGGGACCCACAGTATAAAGGACTGGACGACTACGTGTGGAAGTACTGCTTGCATCGCCAGATTCCTTAAAAAAAGAAAAGGCGGGTATCCGCCTTTTCTTTTTTTAATACGTATTTTGCTGTAAATGAGCATTTGAAAACGTGTAGTCAAAATAGAACCAACTAGGAGGTAATGATTATGTTAATAGCAATTGACCATGGTAACTATGCCATCAAAACGCCGCACTTCTCGTTTGTCGCTGGCTTATCAGAGCATATGGTAAAGCCGCCACTTGCGGAGGACGTCCTGGAATATGCCGGGAAGTATTGGACCCTGTCTGGACATCGTGTTCCTTATATGCGGGACAAAACGCAAGATGATCGGTATTTTATTCTGTCTCTATTTGCTATTGCCAGAGAGCTGCAGGCATCAGCGCAGGATACTTCACTTGAGAAAATTGATTTGGCAATAGGGCTTCCACCGGAACACTACCGCCTTAGAGACCGCTTTGCACAATACTTCCGTCGTGACGAAAAAATCAATTTTTTGTATAATAATTGTCCCTTGAGTATTGAGATTCGACATATTTTTGTATATCCACAAGCTTATGCAGCAGTGATCCCTCAGTGCACCAAACTGATTAACACCTTGCGGGTTTTTATTGTTGATATTGGCGGATTTACAACAGACGTGCTGCTGCTGAGAAATGGAAAGCCTGATCTTCAATTTTGCAGAAGCCTGGAGAGTGGCGTTATCACCATGAACAATAATATTATCGGGAAAATCAGTGCTCAGCATGACATGAAGATCGAGGACGAGCATATCAGTGCGGTGCTATCGGGAAGGGAAACCATACTGCCAGAAGATGTAAAAAGGACAATTCGTGATGCTGCACAAATGCATGCGAAGGGGATACTGGATCAGCTTCGAGAGCTACAGGTAGACTTGCGAACAAATCCAGTGATTTTTATCGGAGGCGGAAGCGCATTGTTCAGACCTTTGTTCGAAAAATCACCTTTGATTACTCAAGCAAGCTATGTGGAAGACGTCAAGGCAAATGCCGTAGGATATGCTATGCTTGCAGACAAACAGTTGAATCGTATGGGCCTCAATTAGGAGAGACAGTTATGAAAAAGGGGAATGTTTATCGATTTTCCCTCCAATTTTCAGCAGATACAGAATCTGGCATTCGTGCAGGAGAATTATTAGAGCGACTTGGCAATAAAAAAAGTGCGTTAGTAGTGAAGGCGCTCAACGAGTTTATTCAGAGAAATCCTGGGATTCTTGATGAGTCCCTTCGCATAAAAGTTGAGGAGCAGTCTTCTCTGAGTCGCAAGAGGTTAGAACAGACGATTCGAGAGATAGTATCTGAACAACTGAGCCGAAATAGCAGTTCGGTTACCGGCTCTCATGCTGTAGATACAGCCAATCTCCGGGAAGACGATATTTCACAAATGCTGAGTAATTTGGATCTGTTTGAATGATAAAGAAAGGTACGGATTCTTCAAATGAAAGTATAGTTGATGATGGAAGGTTGGGGCAAACATAGTACATAAAGAATCACATCGATGTGATAAATTGAGAGGAGAAAGCGATGTACGTATACCCCATAAATAAATCTAACTATTTGTTGGGGTGTGGAGAAATATTGATTTTTCAGGGATCCATTTTTGTGTAATATTCTCGTCTTCTCAAGATACTCGGTATGTTTCTGGAGTCTTGATTGGCGTTATTATGTGTTGCTGTGCCGCAAAGCTTTGCGGCACAGCTTTTTTTTGTACTTATTGAAAGGAGGTGAGTCCAATGCACATCGCATTTATGCGTTAACTCACCTGAACCGAAATGATTATCAATACGCATGCCATCTTGGCATGCCACCCAGGCTGCTGGGATGGCATGACCAGGAGGCATGAAAATGGATTATGAAATTAATTTTGAACCACGGGATGAGTTGCGAGGCCGGTTTACTCGATTCCTGGAGGTAACTATGAAGCATGTCCGGCAAAATTACTTAAGGAAACTCAGTAGAGAACCGAAAACACTCCCATTAGAAATATTACCTGAAGTAGAAATTCCGTTAATTGCTGGACCAAGGTATTATGAAGAGCATGATGAATTTGCCTTTGAGGAGAACAGGCTTGCAGAAGCTTTCGGACACCTTCCTGTGGCACGTCAAAAGGTGCTTGTTTTTTTGTTCGTGGAGGAGCTGCCTCCAGAGGAGGTTGCAAAATTAATGGGGTGTACAGTACAGCACATTTATAACCAGCGATCTTTGGCCGTCAAGAAACTTCGTCAACTTTTATCGGAAAGAGGTGAAGATAGTGAATGCGAATGAGTTCCGAGAGTTGCTAACCCGTGCGATCGTCGGTGATAAAAAGGCAATAGAAGAGATCCTTTGTATGTATATGCCATTAATCAATCGGTACAGTGTAGTGGATGGCAAAGTTGACCAGGATCTAAAGCAAAATATAATGCTACATGTTTATCTCTGCATTAGCAAATTCAAAATATAGAATTGGTAATCTGCTCTCAAGATTGTTTTGGAGTAACCGTCAAATCTCCAGGCGTATAAAAAGGCCGCCATCTCAGTGCGCAAGCATTGAGATGGCGGTCGGCATTTTCATTATGGTTTTGGAATTTTACATTCCTGCGGAGCATTCACGGGAAGGAAAGATTCTGCCCAAGCCTCATCCGTCTGGCTCAGCCCAGGTGCGGTGTTCAGAAGCCAAACCAGGTAGCGGTAGGGATCCAG